>Ga0065705_10002109_pt1 | contig 19058 bp, 14 predicted proteins | sample SwibulcommuniRL2_FD_59092 | JGI IMG/M metagenome (GOLD analysis project Ga0065705, IMG submission 59092) | Bulk soil microbial communities from switchgrass field near Rose Lake, East Lansing, Michigan, USA - RL2 Bulk Soil v2 (version 2) | ecosystem: Environmental > Terrestrial > Soil >...
GTACTGAGCCGGATTCGGCAGCAGCAGCAGGTCCGAGAAGTCGCCGGCCAGGTGGTTGTGGCCGGGATCGTTCCTCGGAATGGTCCGATTGGTCGCGGACTTCCCGTTGAAGTCGTCGTGCCCGTAGGAATAGTTGGCGAACATGAAGAGCTTGTTGGTACCGTTGATGATGCCTGGAATCTGGACCGGGCCGCCAAAAGTCATCGAGGCGTTGTGCGACGCACCATCCTCGTAGGCGCTCCGGGCGCGCGGATTGGCGTCGAATACGGCATCCTGAAATTGATTCGGCGGATTGAACTTGTTCGTCCAGGTCTGATAGTTCAAGGTGCCACGCGGGGTGTTCGTGCCGGCTCGGGTCATCATCGAAATGCCCACACCAGTGCCGTGTCCGATCGACGCGGTGAAGTTGGTCGACTCAACGCGCATTTCCTGCAGCATGTCCGTGTTTGGCGACGTCGACATCTGCCGGCCGACGCCGTTGTTTGATGCGCCGTCGATCGACCAGTCGACGCCGCCCACATTGCCCAGTGGGATTGCGTTGGTGGTGGGCCCGCCGACGAACCCCTGGCCGGCAAATGGAATCACGCCTCTGGCGCTCATGCCCGGTGCGAACCGCGCGAGCAGGAGTGGCATGTTCGACTGCACCGGCAGCTCGGCGATCTTCTTCTCGTCGAGCACCAGCCCCTGCCTGAGCGTCGTCGTCTCGATCAGGGCCGCCTCGCCGGTGACGGTAATCTCCTCGGCAATCGTGCCGATCTCCAACGACAGCTGGAGGTCGAGCTGCTGACCGGACCCCAGCGTGATGCCGCTCCGTCGAAGGGTCTTGAAGCCCACCATCTCGATGAGGACGTCGTAGTCGCCGGCGATGAGGAGACGGGCCTCGAAGTAGCCGCTGCCGTTGGTGGTGAGGGTTTGGGTGACGCCGGTGCCGACGTTGGTTACCTTGATAGTTGCGCCTGGGATGATGCCTTGCTCATCGCGAACTGTACCCGCAATCGTGCTCCTCGTTTCCTGTGCGATCGCTGGAATGCCCGTCAGCAACAACAAGAAGCCGATGATCCAGACCTTCCGCATACAGGCTCCTCTCTGAGCTCCCCGAAGGGCTCCGCAAACGCGCGAAATGTCGCGCATAATGAAACTCGATCCCGCATGGTAGGATGTGCGCCACACCTTAACACGAAAGGCGGGCTCCATGATCAACCGCAGATCGCTCCTCAAGGCTCTTGCTGCGGGCGCGGGGGCGGCGCTGTTTCCTGCCACTCGCGCCGAGGCCGCGCTTCCCAAAGCCAAAATCACCCGGGTGAAATGCTGGTCGCATCCCAGCATGAACCGATCGTTCAACCAGAGCGCGATGCTGGTGACCGTGGAGACCGATATCGGCATCACCGGCATCGGCGAAGGCGGCTCTCCCGACCTGATCCAAGATCTTGCAGGCAGCCTTATCGGTAAGAGCCCGTTCGACATCGAGCGCATCTGGCACCACATGTACATGGACCGCTTCTATCCGCCAGGGCGCGAGAAGGTCCACGCGCAGGGCGCGCTGGACATGGCGCTGTGGGACATCAAGGGCAAGGCGGCCCAACTGCCCGTGTATGACCTGTTGCACGGTGCCACGCGCAACCATGTGGAGTGTTATGCGACAACGTTCAGGCCTGCCGGTGCGGCAGCAGCCGGACGAGGCGCGGCTCCGCCGGCCGCTCAAACACAGGCCGGTGGCGGTGGAGGTATCGCCAATTCGGGGGCAGCGCTGCGCGAACGGGCCCGCGCGGCCATGGAAGCCGGCTACCGCGTCTTTCGAGTGGATGCGTCGATCGGCGGCGCGATTCCGGACAACGTATTCAATACGCACGAACGGGTCCGTCTCGTGGCGGCCGCCTGCAAGGAGATCCGCGCCGGGGTGGGTGAGGGCGACTGGATGATCGACTTTCACCAGAAGTTCGATTTCGCCGACGCGCTCCGCTGCTGCAAGCTGATCGAAGACTACGAGCCGTACCTGGTCGAAGATCCCGTTCGCGACGAGCAGGCGCTCGAGGAGATACCGAAGCTCCGCACGATGACCACCTGTCCGCTCTCGCACGGCGAAGAGTGGGGACAGCGGTGGGACTTCCATCGCCTGATCTACAACAAGGACATCGACTACATTCGGGCTACGCTGCCCAACGTGGGCGGCATCACCGAGATGGCGAAGATCATGGCGCTGTGCGAGACGTCCGCCGTCGGCATCGTCCCGCATTTCACCGGGCCGGTCGCGACCGCCGCGCTGGTGCACGTGATGTCGACCTTCTCGGGCTCGGCGCTGATGGAATACAACTACGGCGACAATCCGCCGGTGTACCTTCCCGATTTCCTGACGTTCAAGAGCGGCAAGCTCTACAGGAACGAGCGCTACGGGTTGGGTGTGACGGCCGACTTCAAGGCGCTGACCCAAATCGGCGACTACGACCAGGCGCGACCCAGTAACGTGTACAGCCGGCCAGACGGTTCGTTGACACACTGGTAGAGGTTCGTAGAGTTCGTAGGTTCGTGTAGTTCGTGTAGTTCGTGTGGTTCGTGTAGTTCGTGTGGTTCGTATGGTTCGTGAGGTTCGGGGGTTCGTGGGTTCAGAACCCGACGAACCTACGAACCACACGAACCGGCTCTATTCCCCCGCACCCTTTCCGCGCTCTGGGCCGTATTATTGGAGTCAGCCCTGCCCTGGAGCGCCTGATGCGACCTTACGGCTTCTCTGTCTGGATCTTGATCGCGCTTTCCGCGGCATCCCTCGGCGCTGCCCGGCAGGCCGTTGCCCCTTCGGCCGAGCTCGACACATTCATGCAGCAGGTGCTCGAGCGGCGCGACGACAACTGGAAGAAGGTTCAGCAATACATCCTGGACGAGCAGGAGCGCATCGAGTTTCGCGGGCCGGCCGAAGCGCTGCTCTGGGGCCAGAAGCGGGAATACATGTGGTACCCGCGCGACGGGTTCTTCGTGCGCAGCCCGGTGCGTTTCAACGGCGTCACGATCAAAGAGAGCGAGCGCGAGAAGTACGAGGAGAATTTCCTGCGGCGCGTGAAAAACCGTGACGAGCGTGCCAGGAAACGGAATCTCGAGACCGAAGGTACGGTCGCGGCGCCGTCCGATCTCCAGAGCCTCATCCAGCAGACCCGGGAACCGGAGTTCATCTCCTCTGCGTACTTCCTGGAGTTCAAGTTCGAGGGCGGCCGGTACGCGCTGGTCGGGCGCGAGACGATCGAGAAGGTGCCGGTCCTCAAAATCGAGTACTACCCGACCAGGCTCTTTTCCGACGAGCCATCCACGCGCGCCGAAGCGCGGACGAACCAGGTGACGGGCCGCAAGTCGGAGGACGATCGGTACGGGCAGGCCGTTCAGCAGATGATGAACAAGGTCTCGCTCGTCACACTGTGGGTTGAGCCGGCGCAGAAGCAAATCGTCAAGTACACGTTCGACAACGTGGGGCTCGACTTCCTGCCGGCCGCCTGGCTCGTCCGCGTGACCGACCTGCGCGCAAACATGCTGATGTCGGAGGTGTTCGCGGGAGTGTGGCTGCCCAGGCGCATCGACATGGCCGGCGCCTTCATCCTCGCGGGCGGGCCGTTCTCCGTGACGTACGACATCCAGTACTCCGGCTATCGCGAAGCGGCGACTGGAACGAAGTACCTCGGTCCGAAGAGCCGCTGACGTGCGTCCGGTCGTCGTGTTCGTTCTTGCCGCGCTGGCAGCCACGTCTGCCTCCCTGTCTGCCCAGCAGGAGGTGATTGCCGTCATCCAGGTTCACGGCAACACCATTTCTCCAACCGAAGACGTCATCGCTGTTTCGGGACTCACGGTGGGCGCGCCGTTCTCCGAGTCCGTGCGGGCCGACGCCGAAGCGCGATTGCGAAAGTCAGGGCGCTTTCACGACGTCGAGGTGTTGAAGCGGTTCGCGTCGATTTCCGATCTCACACAGATCACGGTCCTCATTCAAATAGACGACGGTCCGGTTCGCATCGAGCCGCCGATACCGGGTGTCCCTGGCGGGCTGCCATCGCCCGGAAGCACGCCGCAAGCAGTGCGCCGCGGACCGCTGAACGTGATGTTCGCGCCAATCCTGACCGCCGAAGACGGATACGGGCTCACTTACGGCGCGCGATTGGCCATCGCCGGCCACCGCAACACACGGCAGCGCCTCGTCGTGCCGCTGAGCTGGGGTGGCGACAAACGCGCGGGCGTCGAATTTCAGAAGGAGTTTTCCAGCCGCTTCGCGCCGGACCTGCGTACTGGTGTGATGGTTCAGCGGCGCACACACCCGTTTTTTGAATCAGATGCCGATCGGAAGCGCGTTTGGGGACGGGCCGATTGGGCCGTCAGCAGGCAGATCCAGGCCGGCACCGAAATCGCCTGGCAGCACTCGACCCTGATGGATGAGCACACCGATGCGCGGTCGATTGGCGCCGATCTGGTCTTCGACACGAGAATCGATCCGCTGATGCCGCACAACGCCGTCTATGCACGTGCGGCCGTGGAGCACCTCGCGTTTTCATCCCGGCCTGCGGTCAGGGTGGAAATCGATGCGAACGGTTACATCGGGTTGTATCGCGGGATCGTCCTTGCCTTGCGCGCCCAGCGAGAGGACATCAGCGAGCCCGCACCGGATTTCTACAAATCGATCCTCGGCGGATCCAGAAATCTCAGGGGGTTCCGGGCGGGCTACGCAGTTGGCGACACCCTCACCGCCGGTTCGGCGGAAATTCGAATTCCGTTGAGCTCGGCCCTGCGCGTGGCGCGAGTCGGAACGAGTGTCTTCTTCGACGCAGGCGCCGTCTATGACAAAGGTGAGCGCCTGGCCGATCAAAAATGGGAACGTGGAGCTGGTGGCGGCGTGTGGCTGACCGCGCCGCTCTTCCGGATCAGCTTCATGGTGGCCCGCGGTCTGGGCTCCGGCACGCGCGTGCACTTCGGCGCGGGGCTAACTTTCTGACCACGAAGACAGGAACCACGAAGACACGAAACCACGAAAACCACGAAGACACGAAGAACACGAAGGCGCGAAAAACACGAAAGCACGAAGAACACGAGCGCCGGGCACCAAGCGCTCTGGTAGCGCAGGGCTTCAGCCCTGCCGCTGTAGCATTAAGAGATGCAGCTCCAGGAGCTGGTCGACGCATCGAATGCGGTCGCCCGGACGCGCGGACGGCTCGAGAAGATCGGCACGCTGGCCGAGCTTCTCAAGAAAGCCGGGGCGGACGAGATCCGCATTGCCGTCGCGTTTCTCTCGGGCGCCCTTCCGCAGGGTCGTATCGGCATCGGATGGTCGTCCATTGCCGAGATGCGCGCGGTGCCGGCAGCGGCCGAGCCGTCGCTCGATCTCCTGGACGTCCATCGAGCGTTCGATCGTGTGGCCTGCGTCAAAGGCGCCGGCGCGTTGAGGCTTCGGACGAGCCACTTGACCGACCTGTTCGGTCGAGCCACCAGCAGCGAACAGGACTTTCTCGCGCGCCTCTTGTCGGGCGAGCTGAGGCAGGGCGCACTCGAGGGCGTGCTGGCGGAGGCGGTGGCCAGAGCCGCGGGTGTTTCCGGCGATGCGGTGCGCCAGGCCGCCATGATGTGCGGCGATCTCGGCGAGGTAGCGTGCGCGGCGTTGAACGAGGGTGCCGCCGCCCTGGCAAGGTACTCGATCCAGATATTCAGGCCCGTCGAGCCGATGCTGGCGTCTCCAGCGGAATCAGTGGAGGAGGCGCTGGAGTCGTTCGGCGAGGCGGCGTTCGAGCTCAAACTCGATGGGGCGCGGATTCAGGTTCACAAATCAGGGGACGATGTGCGTGTTTATTCGCGCGCGCTGCGGGATGTCACTGCCGCTGTTCCGGAGGTCGTCGAGGCCGCTCGCGGTGTGACGGCCAGCGAGATCATTCTCGACGGAGAAGTTCTCGCGTTCCGGCCGGACGGCATGCCGCTTCCGTTCCAGGACACGATGAGACGATTCGGCCGGCGGCTCGATGTCGATCGGTTGAGGGCGGAGCTGCCGTTGACGCCCTTCTTCTTCGACTGCCTGTACCTTGACGGCAGGGCACTGACCGCGAGCCCGCAGCGGCAGCGGTTTGCCATATTGGCCGACGTGACCGGCGCCAGGGCGGTAGCGCATCAGATCGTCGGCGACCCCGCGGCAGCGTCGCGGTTCTTCGAGGATGCCATCGCCGCCGGACACGAAGGCGTGATGGCGAAGTCTCTCGACGCGCCGTATGCGGCCGGCAGCCGCGGCAGCGCCTGGCTGAAGATCAAGCGCGTGCAGACTCTCGATCTCGTCGTGCTGGCCGCCGAGTGGGGCAGCGGGCGGAGAAAGGGCTGGCTCAGCAATCTTCATCTCGGCGCGCGAGATCCCGAACGGGGCGGGTTCGTCATGCTCGGCAAGACATTCAAGGGTATGACCGACGAGCTGCTCGAATGGCAGACGTCTGCGCTGCTCGAACGCGAAGTGCGCCGAGAAGGACACGTCGTGTTCGTCAGGCCGGAACTGGTCGTCGAGATCGCGTTCAACGATCTGCAGGAAAGCCCGCAGTATCCGGGAGGTCTCGCGCTTCGGTTCGCGCGGGTGAAAGGTTATCGTCCCGACAAGACGGCCGGCGAAGCCGACACGATACAAACACTTCGCGACATCTACTGCAGGGCGACCGGGCGTCCCGCGCCGGTGACGAAGGCCTGAGCCGTGCCCGAGCTACCCGATGTCGAGCTGTATCTCTTTGCGTTGCGCCCGCGTATCGTCGGGAACACGATCGAGCGAGTACGGCTGGCAACCCCGTTTCTGCTCAGGTCGGTTGACCCGCCGCTGGAGGCCGCCAAGGGCCGGACGGTGACCGGCCTGCGGCGCATCGGCAAGCGCATCGTCTGGGAGATCGAGGGGAAGCTCTTTCTCGTCTTTCACCTGATGATCGCGGGCCGGTTCAAATGGCGGGAAGCCGGCATCGCGGTGCCGCGCAAGGTGGGGCTTGCGGCCTTCGATTTCTTAGGCGGCACGTTGCTGCTGACGGAGGCTGCCACGCAAAAGCGCGCGTCGCTCCACGTCGTCGGCAGTGAAGACATGCTCTCATCGTTCGATCCCGGCGGCCTCGAGCCGATGACCAGCAGCGTGGATACATTCGCCACGGCGCTCCAGAAGGAAAGCCACACGCTGAAGCGAGCCCTGACCGATCCACACATCTTCAGCGGCATCGGCAACGCGTACTCGGACGAGATCCTGCATCGCGCGAAACTGTCGCCCTTCAAGCTGACGCGCCAGCTCGCGCCGGCAGAGATCCGCTTCCTGCACACGGCGACGCTCGAAACGCTGGCGGAATGGACGGAGAGGCTGCGCGCGCAGGCCGGAGACAGGTTTCCGGAGAAGGTCACGGCGTTCCACGATGAGATGGCCGTGCACGGCCGCTTCGGCCAACCCTGCCCGCGGTGCGGCACGCCGGTGCAGCGGATCGTCCATGGCGAGCACGAGGTGAACTACTGCCCTGAATGCCAGACCGAAGGGCGGCTCCTCGCCGATCGCGCGCTGTCGAAGCTCTTGAAGGACGACTGGCCGAAGACGCTCGACGAGATGGAGCGAAGGCGAAGAAAGTAGAAAGTGAAAAGTGAAAAGTGAAAAGTAGAAGTAAAACGCTTCTTGTCTCCTGATCTCGTAATCTCCTGTGAGTATTTGTCGTCAGAAACCGATGATCACTCCCAGCGAGGGGCCGATCGCTTCGATGTCAGGGTTGCGATCGGGTCCCGCGATGCCGGAGTTCGAGATGTGGATGACGTCCAGCGTTGCGATGGCATCCAGGTGGCCGTTCAGGCGCCATGTGAATCCGCCGCCGCCGATGGCGAGGTAGTTGAAGCGTGTACCGCGCGGCGGTGTGGCGACCGCCGCGTCAGATACGCCGAAATCGAATTGCCAGAACGCGGACGCACGTCCGCGCCGGTAGATGCGCCCGCGCAGGCCGGCCGTCAGACCAAGCAGGCGCGAGTCGTTCAAACGTTGCGAGACGTAGAAAATGCGCTGACGCGCCGTCAGCACGAGACCGTCGCGCAGGCCGTAGGTCACGCCCTGAATGAGGCCGTACAACTCCTCGTGAGAAGGGTTGTAGTTCCACGCTTCCAGCGCCGCCTGCACCCCGAACTCGACGTGCCATCGGCCTCCGGCAAACGGCTCGTTGGGAGGTGAGGGCGCCTGGCCCTGGCCGAATGCCGCGGCGGGCAGCAGCGCGAAACACAGGAGCAGAGACGCGGTCGGGAGAATTTGCCGTCGGAACAGGTGCGCTATTGTATAGCTCATGCGTGTGCCGAGCGTTGCCGGCGTGCTGCTCGGCATGTCGCTGCTGTCTTCGAACGTATCGGCGCAAGAGCAGCTCACCATTCGATCAGACTTTCTCTTCTACGGCGACAATACCGAGTTCAAAAACCCGTTTCGTGAAGGCGAAACGATCTTCGGCGCCGCCGCGCGCGTCGCAGCCGAGATTGGCCTCAACGACCGTGTGACGATTTCGGCGGGGGTCTTCGGCAATCAGCGATTTGGCTCCGATGACGCGTTCGAGCTCGTGAGGCCCGTGCTCTCGCTCACGGTGCGCGGCCGGCGATCCTCGTTCGTCTTCGGCACGCTGCCGGCTCAGACGAGCGCGATAGACATCGGACCCGATCTCGGCGGTCCTCATGCCCTGTTGCCCGCGCTTCAGCGTGAGACGCTCTCATTCGATCGCCCGTATGAGCCGGGCCTGGCGTGGACCTTCGAGGGCTCGAAGCTCCGGCATCACTTCTGGCTTGAATGGCAGCAGTTGAACACGTCCGAACATCGCGAGCGATTCGACGGCGGAATACGCACGTCGTATCGCCTGTCCGACCTCGTGGCGATTCCCGTGCAGCTTCATGTCGTGCACGAGGGCGGACAGCTGTACAACTCGGGTGTGGTTAGAGACAGTTCGGCGGTTGCGACGGGGGCGACGCTCACCGGCCATACCGGTGAAACCGGCGATGTTTACGCGCTGTCGCTCGATCTGCTGGCGGTCGGCTCGCTATACGTGCCCGATCGCGGCGAATCGGATCTCAGCCGGGACGGTATCGGGTTTTTCGGCCGCGCAGCCGTAGAGCACGCAGGCTGGCGCGGGCACGTGATCTTCTGGCGAGGCCGTAACTACATCAAGGACGAAGGCGACCCGAACTATCAGTCGATTACGCGCATCGGCGATCGCTACATCGGCACGCGCGATTACTCGGAAGCCGGTCTGACGCGAAGATTCACGCTGACGCCTTCGGCCGTCATCGACGTGTCCGGTCGGCTGCACCGCGTTGAAGGGCACTACGAGTATTCGTACCGCATCCTGAGCGTCGTGTCGGCCGGGTGGAAAATCCGATGATGCGCGCCGCTACTTTCCGTAGATCCCGAACCACTTGTCCTCGTACAACGGAACATCCTGCACCGGCTTGAGCCCGGCGGCCGACATCCAGACGTCAACCGTCGACTTCGCCAGCTGCTGGGAGGCATCCTTGGCGTGCCCACCCTTCCCCGGCACGAAGTCCACGACGGCCACACGGCCCGATGGCGACAGATATCCAGCGAGATTTTTCAGGTACTGCTCGCGATCCTGGATGTGGTGGAGCACGTCGTAAATCAGCGCGACGTCCACATTGCGTACCGGCAGCGCGGGATCGGTGAACTTGCCAAGCACGACCCGCACATTCGACAGTCCCAGCGTGGCTGCGCGTTTCGCGATGTGATCGAGCAAACCCTGTTCGATATCCACAGCGTAGACCGTCCCGCCGGGAGAGACGGCTGCGGCGAGCGCCCCTTCGAACACCCCGGCGCCGGCCCCGATGTCTGCGACGACGTTGCCGGGACGGAGCTTGAGACTGTTCACCACATCGTCGATTTTCATGCCGGCGATTCGGCTGGGGTTCTCGAGCGTCTCGACCCACGCGTCGGCCGGTCGCGCACCCAGTTGCCGCGCATCGCCCTGTACGGACGATGCCGCGCACATCAGAGCAAGGGCCCAGAGGTTCCCGTAAAACGTACGCATGCTGCCTCCTATTGCCGCTGGAGCGCCCAGAGCGCACCCAGAAATGAGACGCCGGCGAAGATCACGAACGCGGCTGATTCCAGCCAGATTCGGGACGGATCGCCGAGCCCGATTGTGGCATATCGAAGCACGTCGACGTGCCAGGTAATGGGATTCGCCCAGGAGAGCTGCCGCAACGGAGTGGGCAGCGGGTCCACGGGGTAGAACATCGAGCTGGCGAACAGCAGAACGAAGTAGAAGATCGACGTCACCGTGTTGAACACGTCGTTGCCGCGAATCAACAGCGCGAAGATGGCGTAGAAGAAAAACCAGGCGGCCGTACCGATGAAGACCGTTGCAATAAGCAGCGGCAGCGATTGCCAGCGGATCGGCACGTCGAGCACAGCCTCGGCGAGCACGACCGTGATGAGCGCCTGGACTATCGACACCACAAGGTTGAACAGCGCCTTGCCGAGCAGATACTCGGCGCGCCGCATCGGGTAGGTGAGCATCTCGTAGAAGATGCCGTTGTCTCGATCCATGAAGAACGACCAGGCCGTGTTCGACGCGATGCCGAAGCTCGCCATCCCGAGGACGCCGGCCAGGAAAAACGCGTTGTAGTCGACACCGATACCGGGGGGTTTCATGCCCATCGCCTGCGTCATGCCGACGCCGAAGACGAGGAGATAGCCGAGGGGATACAACAGATCCCAGAAGATGAAGGTAAGGTTCGTCGCGCGAATCTTCCCCTCCCTGTACATGATGGCGGAGAGTGCGCTCACGTGCCGCTCCGGGTCACCGCGTCAGGCTGCCGCTTTGCGGTCAATTCGATGAAGATGTCTTCGAGGCTGGCTCCGGAGACCTCGATTCTGAGCACGCGGCCGAGGCGGCCGAGGTGCGCCACGAGGTCGAGCACCCGGCCTTCCTGTTCGCGGACCGTGATCACGGCCGAGTTCTGCGTCACCTCGATGCGCGTCGGGTGGTACGCCGCCACCGCAGCCTCGAGCGAGCGAGGGAGCTCGTCAAACGTCACCGAGATCTCGTACAGCCCGCCGGAGAGCAGCTTCAGCGTGTTGATGTCGCCACGCGCGGCCTCCCGACCCGCGCGCATGATGAGGATGTCGTCGCACAGCGCTTCCGCTTCGCCGAGAATCTGGGTCGTGAGCACGATCGTCCGGCCACGCGACGATTCCCTGCGCAACCGGTCCATGACCGACCGCTTCAGGATGGGGTCCATGCCCGTCGAGAACTCGTCGAGAAAGACGACCGGCGTGTCGATCATGAACACCTTGGCCACCTGAACGCGCCGCTTGAAGCCGCCGCTCAGATCCATGACCTTGCGGTTGGCCTCGGAGCGAAGCTCGAACTGGTCGAGCACGTCTTCGGTGCGATCGCGGATGGCGCGCGGCGATAACCCGTGAAATCGGCCGAACGTGCCCAGGTTGTCCACGATCGACAGGAACAGATCGACTGCGCTCTCCTGGATGACGACCGAGATGCGTTTTCGCACCTCGAGTGGATCCTTCATCGGGTCGACGCCTTCCACCTCGATATGCCCGGACGAGGGGCGCAGCAGCGTCGTCAGCATCTTCAGCGTGGTCGTCTTGCCGGCGCCGTTCGGTCCGAGCAGGCCGAAGATCGATCCCCTTCGCACAGAAAACGTCAGGCCATCGACCGCGCGAACGTCGGGCTGGCCGCGGCGTGTGAAGATCTTTACGAGGTCGCGAACGACGATGGCGGAATCGCCCATGGGTTCGTGCCAGCCTACCGGAGATGGCGGAGAAACCGAAGCATTCCTTCGATCATCGGCCGGCCGGTGAACAGGGCGTCGTCATTGTGATCGGCGTCGGGAATGACGAGCAGTGACTTGGGCTCGTTGGCCGCCTCGAACACGCGCCGGCTCTGTGTGGTTGGCACGATGTGATCCGCGCCGCCTGCGATCACGAGGATTGGCGCTCGAATACGGGGGATGCGTTCCAGCGTTTCGAACCGGTCTCGAAGCAACAAACCGACCGGGAGCCACGGGTAGTGATGGCGACCGACCGCGGTCATCGACGCGAACGGTGACCGCAATACGAGCGCAGCCGGCGGATGTTCCGCCGCAAGTTCAGCGGCGACTGCCGTCCCGAGCGATTCGCCGAAGTAGACCACACGGGCCGCATCGACGTCCGCTCGCGCCAGCAGCGCACGGCGGGCCGCGCGCGCATCGAGCCTCAGGCCGTCTTCAGACGGCGTTCCGGGATTGCCGCCGTACCCGCGATAATCGAAGACAAACACGGCCAGGCCCGATCGCGACAGGGCATCGGCCAATGCGGCGCGGTGCGCGCGGTTTCCGGCGTTGCCGTTGAAGATCAAGACGACGAATTCCGGCGTGCTGGTGCGGCTGACGAACCAGCCGTGCAGCGTCAGACCATCTGTGGTCGGAAACGTTACCCGTACGACGCCGCTGAGCCCGATGGTGTCCGGATCGGGCACGTCGGAGGACGGAAAATAGATGAGCTTGCGCTGCAGCGCCCAGACGAGGACCAGCATCGCCACAAGCACGATGCCCGACGAAAGCACGAGTCTCACGGCATCGCGAGTCTATCGAATCTGATGCATTGCGAGAAATGCCTCGACGAAGGGCGAGCTTGGTTGGTTACAATCGCCTCGAGATGGGGTTTCGCAAGGGCGCCCTGTTTGGCTTTCCCGCCGCGTGCGTGCTCCTGCTCGCGTCAGCGAGTGTCGGCCAGACGGTCGGCGATGCCAGCGGCGGGATCGATGGCATTGTGATCGATCGAACCGGCGGTGTGCTGCCGGGCGTCACGATTCGCGCCATCGGCTCGGCGCTGATGGGCACGCGCACGACCGTTTCGGGCGTGGACGGCGTGTATCGCCTCCCCGCGCTGCCCCCCGGCCAATACACGCTGTCCTTCAGCCTTCCGGATTTTCATCCAACGACTCGCGACGGTGTCCGCGTCGCGTTCGGTGCCATCACCAGCGTCTCGATCACGCTCGACGTCAAGCCGCTCCAGGAGCAGATCTCCGTGGAGGGCAGCGTCCGAGCACTCGATCGGCACGCCACAACCATTGCCGCCGAGATGGATGCCGAAACGCTTGCAGACCTTCCGGGTTCCCGGACGTTGGGCGCGCTTCTCGCTGCAACGCCGGCTGTGCAACTGACACGCTTCGACGTCGGCGGCAACACGGCATTCGGGATGGGTGTCTTCAGCGCGTACGGCATCACCGGCTTCAATCGGCCGACACTCGAAGGCATAAGCGTCAGCAACCTCAATCCGCTGGGATTCAGTCTCGACTACGGGTCGTTCGACGAAGTCTCGGTGAGGCTTGGGGCCTACGGGCCTGAACAGCCGTCGCCCGGAGTCCACGTGCAGGTCATCACCAAGTCGGGTGGCAATCAGTACCGTGGCAGTTTCTATGCGGGCTACGAGGACGACCGCTGGCAGGCGCGCAACATCGACGCCGTTCAGACCGCCCGTGGAGCGGCGAGCGCGGCCAGCTTTCCATCCAGCGAGGCCAACCGGCTCGATGGCTATCACGATCTCAACGGGGACATCGGCGGGTTCGTACGGAGGGATCGGTTGTGGTGGTACGCCTCGGGACGGGACCAGCGTGTCGCCGCCAGGCGCGTCACGTTTCCGGTCGCGCCGATTGAGACGCGGGCCGGGAGCCTGGGCGGCAAGATCTCGGTTCGCGCGGGCGAGACTAGCAACATCGTGGTCTTCGGACAACGAGGAGTCACTCGTCAGCCGATACGGCTCGACGCGTTCCTCCGGCCCGATACGGCGATCAACGAATCAGAGGAGTCGACGACCGATCAGTTGTCGAGAGGCGTCGTGTGGAAGGCCGAGTGGAACGCCGCCATCACGCCGAAGCTGTTCGTCGATGCCAGGGTCGGCCAGTTTGTTGCGAGCCGTGCCGAGCGTCCCAACGGCGATGCTCCCCGCTTCGAAGACCTTGTGGAACCCACGGTCCGTGGCGGCAATCGCGACTGGCAGCAGGACTACCAGCGCGACCAGATCAACGGGTCGCTCAGTTACTTCAGCAATGGCCGAAGCGGCCTCCACCACCTCAAAGCGGGCGTCGAAGTCCTACGCACGCTCGAGACCGAGGGTTGGAACCGAAGCTATCCGGGTGACGTGTTGCACGTCCTCAACCGAGGAGCTCCGGCCGAGATCTACCTGTTTCAGACGCCATCACGATCCAGCAGCGGCCAATGGTGGTACGCGGCCTTCCTGAACGACTCGTGGCAGGTGCACGGCCGTCTGACCGTCAATCTCGGTCTCCGGTTCGATCGCTTTCGCGTCTTTCTGCCCGATCAGTCCCACCCGGCCGGCCGGTTCAACGCGACAGCGCAATCGTTCGCCGCCATCGGTAACCTGATGGACTGGAACGCCGCCTCGCCACGGGTCGGCGCAAGCCACGACCTCAGCGGTGACGGTCGCACGATTGCGAAATCCAGCTACGGACTCTATTGGCTGCCGCCAGGACCTGAGTTCGGCTTCAATGTGAATCCAAACGCGCGGAACTGGTGGGAGCGATACGCATGGGCGGACGCCAACCAGAATCTGGTGTGGGAACCCGGTGAGCAGTCGAGCGTGCCCCTGGAACGACGTGGCGGCACGTCGCTCGAAACGCTCGACCCCGACCTGAAGCAAACCTACGTGCATGAGATCACCACACGTCTCGAGCGCGAACTGACTGACACGACGAAGATCAGTGCGGGCATTGTCTGGCGTGGCGTCCGGCAGCAGGGTGTTCGGCAGCAGGCGAGCTGGAGCTTCGACGCGTTCACGGTCGCGACGATCCGTCCCGACCCCGGTCCGGCCGGCGGAACGCTCGGGCCTCCAGGTAACGGACCCGGGATCGTGATCTACGAGCTACCTGATCCGTTGATCGGATCCTCTGATGTCGTGGTCGGCAATCTGGATCGTTCCAACAGCGACTACCTGACCTGGGAGATGTCGGCAGATCGGCGTTTCAGCAGACGCTGGTCGCTCGCGGCGAGCTTCGCCCACACCTGGAATCACGATCAGGGCGCCTCCTACTTCGGCCAGACTGTCCGCGCGAACGCGCTCCCCGTCACGCCGAACGATCTCATCCACACCGATCCCGATGGCCGCCATGTTTTCGGCGTCTGGTCCGCGAAGCTCTATACGACGATCGAAGCACCCTGGCGCGTGCGGATAACGCCTTTCCTCCGGCACCAGTCCGGCCAACCCTTTGGCCGTACGCTGGCGGCGCCGTTGAATTACGGGACCATCCGTGTTCTTGCTGAACCGATTGGCACGCGGAGGCAGGACCACATGACGCTTCTCGATGTCGGGCTGCAGAAGGCCATCGTTTTTTCCGGTGCTCGCCACCTCACCGGGTTTTTCGAGATCTTCAACGCCCTCAACAGCAACGCCGAGCAAAACGTCAACTGGGCGTCTGGCCCGTCATTTCTGCGGCCCCTCACGATCGTGCCGCCGCGAGTCGTGCGAGTGGGTGTGCGCATGGATTGGTGATGTGCGGTTTCCGCCTCGCCAGACGTTTACTGGTGGAAGAGCACCAGAGCGAGAACATGCGCTACGAGCCTGCCATCGCCCTCGTTATTACCGCGGTAGCCTGTTCTGGCCATCCGTCGGCAACCGGCCCCTCGAACGTGCGAACGAGGCTGATGGTGGGGACAGTCACCGAATCGATACCGACCGCATCCACCACTGTTTCGGCGGCGACGATCACGGTGCTGAATGGGCCAGACGCCGGCCGGTCTACGACCAGCGACGCGAACGGCGCCTTCGCGATGATGGTCCTTCCGGGAGAGCTGACCGTTCGCGTTCAGGCGGTGAACTACCTGGAGCGTCTGGTACCCGTTTCGTTGAAGACTCAGAACCGAAACGTCAAAGTCGAGCTCGACCCCGTTCCGCAGATGGTGACGATAATCAGAACCAACGAGATCGTGGTCAGCGATCAGACGTGTCCGGACTACTACGAGTTTTTTCCACCACGCCGGGGCGACAACTGCAAAGCCAACTACGTGATCAACGTGCATCACGATGGCACGCTGACCGCTGATTTGACCTCGGGTGACGAGTTGGCGGGTCTTTTCCACCTGGCCGTGTTTCAATCATCGGCGGGGCAGCCGGTCGGTTCTCCCCTTCCTTCCGAGCCCCACTGGCGTGACGCGACGCACGGTCGGCTGCGCGTCGAGCTGCCCTCGCGTGCGCAGTATGTGCTGCAGGTCAACCTGCTGGCTCCGTCGTTGGGAGCCGTCTCATTCGATTTGACACTCAGTCACCCGAATTGATTTTTCGTGGTGCTGCGACCGCTGAGATCGGCGAATCAGGGCGGGTTGCAGCGCGGCTATTCAATCAGGCGCAGCCGTTTCCTGAGCGCCGAGACCCGCGGATCGTCGCGCAGGAACGCCATTTCAGGTCGTATCATCCACATCGCCGCCCGCCACCAGTGCACGTCGGCCGTACGCACCAAAGCCTCGAACGCGCGTTCCCTGTCGCCGAGTCCGGCGTAAATCATCATCTGCCGAGCCGGCGCCTCGGGATGTGCCGCGGCGAGCGCCTCAGCTTCGTCGGGATGGCCAGTCACAGCGTACAGATAACCAAGCTGGTCCCACGTGTTCTTGACAAGTGGGAACGCCTCGTCCATACGTCGCGACAGAATCAATGCTCGACCTAGGTTGAAGTTCGCGTAGGGGAACGCAGGATCCCGTTCGAGCACCCATCGACAGTTTGTGATGGCCAGGTCGTACAATCCGGCTTCCATCTGGACGAGCGCCATCACTCTGCGCACGTCCAGCGACATCGGATCCGCACTCCGCGCCGCTTCCATGACTCGCAACGCCTCGTCGAGCTTCGACAGCGGCAGCAGCGCCATGAGGACGAACTCCGTGTGTGCGCTCGTCAGTGTGGGATTCAGTTCCATCGCTTTGGTGAAAGACGCTCGCGCATTGACCCAGTCGCGGTCGCGGGCGTGTAGACTCCCCATGGCCGCGTGGGCCTCGGAGAGCCAGGGGTCGAGATCGATCGCTCTTTTCGCGGCGGGCTCCATTCGTAGATCGGGCGGTGGCATCACGGCGTCGGGCGTTGACCTGGAGAACACGCCCAGGGCGCTCGCCAGCCCCGCATAAGCTGGCGCAAACGACGGATCGGTTTCAATGATTTGCTCGAACAGCCTGGCCGCTCTTGTCGCGTCCTCCACGGTGTGCCGGGATTGCAGCGCGCGCGCCGTGAGGAACGCATTGGAGAGCCTGGGATTCAGCTGATAGCGGCGTTGGCCCAACCCACTGAGCCTCAGTCTGTTGATGATGGCCAGCGAGATGTCCTTCTGAACCGCCAGCACGTCGTTATTGATCGGTTCAAACGAATCCGCCCACACCGTCACGTTGTCGGCCACGCGCACCAGTTGCGTGTTGATTCGCAGCTTGCTCGACCACCCGAGCACGGATCCTGCGAGGACGAGATTGGCGCCGAGCTCTCGGCCGAACGCCTGCACGTCTGCACGGTTGCCCGAAGCCAGCGAGGACGCCGCGGAACGCACGTCGAGACCGTCCAGCGCCGCAAGGCTGCCGACGATTTCGTAGGTCAGACCGTCCACGATGAGGTTGCCTTCGGGATCGCTGCCAACGTTCCTGAACGGCTGGACGGCAATCACTGGGCGCTCTCCCGCGGGTAGCGCGGCTCGCGAGGAAACACCAACGACGCTGGCAATCGACGAGCTGAGCTGGCTGTCCCCGGCCAGACCGGTGAGCCATCCGCTCGCCAGCGCGACGAGCAACGCTGAGAGCAGGATGGAAGCTGCGGTTGCGACCCGCCAGAACCAGCGACTTCGAGCAGATGATCCCGCGGTCGTGCGATCCTCGAGCGGGTGATCGAGCGCGCCTTCGATTCCTGAGCGCGTGACAGGCTTCGCCAGATCCGCGCCTAGCGCATCGGCACTCGCGTAGCGTTGTTCTGGTTGGGGATCGATCGCACGCTCGATGACGTGCGCGAGCGTTGGCGACACATCCGGCCGCGCGGACCGAACAGCCGCGAGCTCGCCACGCTCGTGGGCCTTGCGCATGTCTCGTACGGTCCGGGCACGCACTGGATAGGAGCCCGTGACGAGGTGGAAGAGCACGACGCCGAGGCTGTAGATATCGCTCCGGACCGTGGCCTGTTGTCCTTGCAGCACCTCGGGAGCGAGATACAACGGTGTGCCGGCCAGCTCGGGCGCCGCATCGTCCTCCAGCGTTCTGCCGGTGCCGAAGTCCATCAGCGCGATGCGTCCATCCTCGGATTGCATCACGTTGTGCGCCTTGATATCCCGATGCAGCAGGCCGGCCCCGTGCACGGCCGACACGGCGCGACAGAGCTGGACGCCGATGGCGACGGTTTCGGATTCGCTGAGGACGTTGCCCTGCTCGATGATTTGCTCGAGCGTACGCCCCTTCACGAACTCCATCCACAGGCCGACTCGATTCTCGATGCGCTCGGCGCCGTAGATGGTGACGACGTTGGGATGGCGCACTCGTGCGAGCAGTCGGCCTTCCTCGATAATTGATGTCGCGTGCGCCGCCTCCTCCAATCCCGCGGGTAAAAGTTTGAGGGCGACCTCGCGGTCGAGCCGTGTGTCCCAGGCGCGGTAGACCTGGCCATACGCACCTTCCCCCACCTTTTCCAGCAGGCGGAACGAGCCCCATGTTTCCAACGGCTCTGGAACGGACTCAGTCAACCACGTATCGGCATGCGGGTCACGAGGCAGCGAAATCGAAGAATGAACGTCCGAGATGGCGGCGATGACCGCAAGCTCGCGGATGATTTGCCGGGTGGAGTCGTCTGCAGCGCCGGATTCGGTCGACGCCCAGTCGACTTTGCCGCTTCCGGCAATGGCTCGCGCGAGCTGGTGCAGGCCGTCCTCGTCTTCGGTCATGGTTCGGCGTCCCGCATCGCCTTTGCAAGCCGGACGATTGCGCGTTCCACGGCCATGCGGGCCGCATTTGCCGTGGGTTTGCCCAGGAGAACGGCGATCTCTTCGTGCGTGTATCCCATCTCGATACGGGCAATGACAGCTTCGCGATCCTCTTGACGCAATGTA
>Ga0065705_10104349_pt1 | contig 19045 bp, 14 predicted proteins | sample SwibulcommuniRL2_FD_59092 | JGI IMG/M metagenome (GOLD analysis project Ga0065705, IMG submission 59092) | Bulk soil microbial communities from switchgrass field near Rose Lake, East Lansing, Michigan, USA - RL2 Bulk Soil v2 (version 2) | ecosystem: Environmental > Terrestrial > Soil >...
TAGGGAAATCGCCTTTAGGGTGATAAATTTCCGAATTAAATAACCGGGAAATTTTTAATAAGCCAACATCTTCTTTAATTCTGAAATAATATTCCCTGGCTGTCGCGGTAATTTGGAGTCGACCAGGTACTGAATATTTTCCACATTCCATAACGGTCCGGAAAAGCCGAATTCGTTATCCTTAAACATGACGTGATTGCTGGTGGTGTCGTAGTGAAAGGCTCCAACATATTCCACCCAAACGGAGAATGAGATCATGGCCACGAAAGCAAAGCGGGAGACCCCCTTAAACAGCGAAAGGGCGGGCGCCAGCAGCCAAATTAAGGCTGGCAAATAATCGATCATGTATCTCGGACCGTAGGAAAATCCCGCCCGCCAATCGGTGGAAGAATAGAAATAAATTTGAGCGGCGAGCGCCACGACCATGCAACAGGTTAGGAAAACCTGACTTTTTTTCCGAATTCCCTCCCATATTCCCAAGGGTAACAGGAGCAGAAAGGGCGAGAAAATAAAGAGCCCGCGCGTCGGGCTAAATAATAATCCAAGCGCTCCCAGCGTTCTGTCGTGTCGATAAAAGGGATGACCAGGCCAGATCGCCAATGCCCATGCGCCGACGAAGTTTCCAAAGGAAACGACGTTATAGGCCAGAATTAGCGAAATCGGGATAAGGCCTCCTAAGAATAGAAGTGGCCACTTTCTCCCCGACCAAACCAGTGCGGGTAACCCGAGGCCGACGGCAAAAATTGCATCAGGGGTCCGATTCAAAGCATAAAGTGCAATGGAGAGCCCCGCCCCAAATACCGCGATCTTGCTGGGAGAGCCGGTGATCAACCATATCGACAGGGCGCAAAGCAGTTCGGCAGCCGCGTGCAGCCACAGTACTTGGCTGCTCGTCGACCATGTGCCGGTCGCCAAGGCGAATGCCAACCCCAGGATAAGTGCATTGGCTAGGGATAACCCGCGCCTGCTTAATGCTAGGTACATGAAGGCGACGGCGATGCTTGCCATCATCGATGCGGAAATTTTTTCCATCATCACTGCCAATGCGGTGACACGGTCTTCCGTCCACCCCGTTGATCGGAGGAAAATGACCCCAGGAATATAAAGTGGGGAGATGATCGCGGGAGTGACGATCGGGAATAGCGAAGCTTTGTGGCCATTAATGGTATCGAGTGCCCAAAAAGGATCAGGGTACCGGTCGATCACAAAATTCCGCACCGGATCCAAATATATCGACCCGTGATTGACGATGGCGATGGGTAAATACCTAGCGGAGACGCTGTCCCCGGGCCCGCTATAAGCCCTTCCGTTTAGGTTATAAACTAGAAAAGCAAAAAGGCCGATCAGGACCGAAATTTTAAGGTCAGAAAACTTCATCACCGGAACCTAACGGAAAATTTATTGAATTCATAAAAAAAAAGGGGTTCAAAATTTGATAAAGCTCATGCCTGCTTTTTTTGCGATGGGGATAAAATTTTCACCCGGAATACCTAGCGCGGGGCAAATCTCATCGGAGTCCATATTGGGTTGTTTCGCTTTTGCGATAACGCAACTGCGGGCTTCCAATCGGTTCTTTCGAATTGTTTGATAAAAGGAAAATGAAAGATTGTCTTTGAATCCAATTATCAGAAGGGCAGTCACTGCCAGTCCGGAAAATTTCAACAATTTTTTGGATACGCTGGATAAGCCCAAAATAAGAATTGGTAAAAAGGCGGCGATCTCCGCGTAATGGGACGTCTTGGCTTGTTGGTTAGTAAGGCCCGTTCTTCCGAGAGTGACGAGAGCCAACATTGCAAGAATTCCAAGGGTTAAAGCGAGCAAGAAAGAATTTTGAATGTCCGGGAACTTTTTTCTAAAAGAGAAAATAAACGAAAATAGCGCCGCAAAAAAAACAAGGCTCATCGAAATTAGGGAACTCCATGGATTTATTTTTTCATAGCCGAAACCCAGGGATATTAGCTCTGCAAAAAACCTGAGGAAATCGAAACTCCAGGGCTTGAAATTGTACACGGGATTTCCAATGTCAAACGTTGAGGTAACTCTTTGATGGGTAAACCATCCATAGGCCGCCAGTCCGATAAGACTTAGCGAGAGAAAAATCTTATAACCACAATGACGGATCTTTACGAGGAGACACCAAAACGAATAAAACAAAACAACCGCGATAGCCCCGCCAACTCCGGCTGCGAAGCTGAACATGGACAAAACGAGCAAAAACAGCGCAGTAAAAAAGCCAAGCCAACCTTGATGAAAAAAAAGCAGGTAGGTGCCCACCATAAAGGTGAATAGTGACAAACATATGCATCCCATAAACGACATTGAGTGAGGAGCAATCAAGGCTGTGGAGGCGAAGGGGAAAAATGCAATTAATGCGAAGAGCGAATGCTTTGGGCCGATTTTTGAACCAATCAACCTCCAGGCGATGAGCACCATGTACATAAAAACCAAGGCGTTGAAGATGATTTGAAGGCGAAAATTTAGGCCGAAAAATTTGTAATTGAGGAGGTAAATTATTTTGGTGAGGACAATCTTATGCTCATTGTGAAACGATAAAAGAAAGTCTTTGGACCAGCCTAAAACAATCCCATATGGGGCAATGAGATGCCACTCATCCGAAATCGGCACATTAACTGCGGATTGATAAATATTAAAAAAGTGCAAAAAGGAATAAAATAACAGGCTGATAGATGCGATGTGCCACAATATACCTTTATTAAAGTGCATGGTTGAAGAATGAAGAATGTTAATTCGACTTGCCTTTCGTTAATGCGAACCAATACCAATGCAGATATTTGGGCAACCACTGCCAAAGTTTGAATTTCGATTGACCCGCGTCTCTGTCTCTCCAAAGAGAAGGGATTTCTGTAATTCTAAAACCCTTTTGGTGAGCCTTAATGAGGATCTCCATTCCTAATTCAAAACCTCCGTTACTTTCAATTTGGATATCCTCCAGGACTTTTTTTGCGTACATCTTGAAGCTGTTAGTCACGTCATGGGTTGGAATTCCGGCGAAGTAATGAAGGGATAAACCAGCGACTCGTGAAAGCTGTTTTTTAAACCAGGGGCCGCCGATCTGCCTTCCGCCTTTCATATAACGGGAGCCGCAAACAATATCGTATCCTTCATTAATTTTTCGGAACATCTCATCCACCTTGGCCAAATCATCCGAAAGATCTGCCATCACGACCAAGACAGCCCCTTCCTGGGCCGATTCGAAGCCGGTCTTGATGGCGTTTAGCACTCCTCTTCCGTATTTATTTTTTATTAGATGCAAGTGTTGAAAAGGCTGGCCACGCAACACGGGCAGGGTATCGTCTCCTTCGAAGTCATAGACGACAAAGATTTGGTGCTTGGTTGAAACCTTTCTCTCGATCTCGGAAAGGGTGCTCAGGATGTTCTCCCCTTCGTTATAGACGGGGATGACGATGTTAATGAAGTCTTTCATGGCTTGCGAGCTAGCGCGAAGGCTTGTTTGCCGAATAATCTCCAGGCGAACGGAATCTTGAGATAAAGCTTAACGAGGGAAATGTTTTTCGGGATTTTGCTTTTAGTCGTGTAGGGAAGAAATTTCGGGATAATCTTTTCGATCTCAAAGCCCACTAAGTGCAAAACTTCCGCCAAGCTCCGGTCGCTGAGTGGGACGACATGGTCAAAAAAATCCCAATATTCACGGGAGAGGAAGCGAATATTGGGCTGAAGGATCATGATACGTCCGGAACTCCTCAATACCCGATAGGCTTCGCTGAGAGTCAGGTGAACTTCCTCTTTTGACTTCAAGTGTTCCAAGAAATTGCTGATAAAAACAACATCAATGGACTGGTCCTGAAAGGTTTCCAATCGGGTGGAGGGGCAATTCACCACGCTGACGTCCGGGTTGGAGAATCGGGAGATTTTCGCATTCAGGTCGACGGCGAACTTTTTTTGGCATTTTATATGGTTGATGAATTCGCAGTATCCCGCCCCGATGTCGAGCACGGTGGCGCCGTCCGGGATGAATTGCTGGAAAAAACCCTCGCATAGCGCCTGCCAAATCGAAATTTTAGAGCCGAGCTGCTCCTCTCGAAAACGTTCCTCATAGAGTTTGTCCAGGTTGCCCTCGAGGGTCATCGTTAAATACCGCCTATTTCAATCTGGGCCTTCACCCACGGGATGATTTCATCCAAGGCCTCGCTCAAAGAGGTGTTTGCCTCGAATCCCAATATTTTTTTCGCCTTGGCGACGTCGGGAACCCTCTTTTGCACGTCATACTTGAAGGGTTTGTCGGAAATATGACGAAATGGCTTGTCCTTATTTATCTTTTTCCAAATCAGTTCGGCCAGCTCCAACACCGAGGTGGAAACGGGAGTCGAAAGATTGAAATCCTGGTTGGCGGCCTTTTCGCTTTCGATGCATAGTCGGATGCCTTTTGCCAAATCCCCGCCGTAGGTATAGTGACGAATTTGGTTTCCATCGCCCAGCAGGTGCAAGGGGTCCTGTCCCTTTAAGACCTTTTGCACCAGGTCTGGCACCACATGGCTCATCGCCAGTTTGACATTGCCCGACAGAATTTCCCGATCGCATAATGCCCTTTTTTCTCCGATCCCAATGCAATTGAAGGGCCGTAGGATCGTGTAGGGCAAATGGTATTGCTCCCACGCCCCCTGCGCGAAATATTCACAGGCCAACTTTTGGAAGCCGTAGGTGGAAAGGGGAGGGGGGCAGCGGAGCTGTTCACCTTCGGGGGTCGGAAAGATTGTGGCGCTCTCAAACACCATCGAAGAGGACATGACGTTGATCTTTTTTAGCTTCTTGTTTTTGAAGGCCCAAATGGCCGCATCGAAGGTCGATGCAACGATCCGTTCGTTTTCCGCCAATAGGTCATAGGCCAGCTCATGAAATAAAGAAATGCCACCGATGACGGCTGCGGAGGCAACGACCTGGTCGCAATCCTCGATGAGCTCCTTGAGGAGGGGCACGTTTTTGGCGTCGCCTTCGACGAATTGGTAGTTCGGATCACGGTCGTAGCTTTTCTCGGTTTTGCCGTATTTGGAGAAGTTATCCAGGCCAATGACGGAGTGGCCATTTTGGATCAGCTCCTCGATGAGGTATCCGGTGATGAATCCGGCGGATCCTGTCACTAAAATCTTCATTAAAAGGCGCCTCCCTTGCCGAAAAAGTTCCAAATATCGACCACCAGCTTATTTTCGGGAATTTTAAGCCCGCGATACTCCCGATGAGGCGTGCCCAAGATAACGATATCGGAGCTGGAAATCAGCTCCTGGGCCCCCACGAATCCCGGTTCCGCGATGTAAACGTCGGAACAAACCACGCGCTTCGCCTCGATTTCCAAGATCTTCTTCAATTTGTAGGAGAGCGACTCGCGTTTGTCGTCGTTGTTCGCCTTGAAAGCCATGCCGAGAATGCCCGCGGTTTTTTCCCTGAGGTTGTTCTTCTCCTTCAAGCGTTGGACCAGGAAGTTGGGGAGGCCCTCGTTGATCAACATGGCGGCATGGCCCAGGAAGAAATTATTGTTGCTGAAGGCAGCGAGCTGCATGGTGTCCTTGAATAGGCAGGGCCCGGCGGCGAATCCCGCGGTGGGGAATCCCTGGGCGCGGGGATAATTTTGCGTGATGGCCTGGTAGATTCGGTACCAGTCCAGCCCCTGCTGGGTGGCGATCTGGTAAAACTGGTTGGATATCGCGAATTGAATGTAGCGCCACACGTTGATGAACAATTTGCCCAGCTCCGCCTCGTAGGGCGAGAGCTCGATGACTTCCTCGGTCAGCCTGGAGAACAGCTCCTTGGCCTCCCGGGAGGATGTCTGATCGAAAGAAGCCACGATTTGCGGCAAGGTATGCAGCTCCCGCATCGCCTGGCCCTGGGCGATCCGCTCCGGGCAGAATGAAACCGCGGTTTTTTTGCCCTTTTGAGCCAAGAGCGCCTTCACCTTTTCGGTGGTCCCGGGAAAGATGGTGCTGCGCAATATCACGTGTTGGTCGTCGTGGACGTAATCGAGGATCTCCTCGAAGAATTTTTTGAAGACCGTGAACTGGGGATTGAGATGCTCGTCGACCGGGGTTCCGATGACGACGATGACGAAATAATTCTCGGAGATGACTTTCTTGTCGGTCGAGAAGAAGAGGTTGTTCCCCAAGGTTTGCTTGAGGGCTTCCTCGGCCCCTTCCTCCAAGAACGGCATTTTCCCTTGCTTCACCTTCTCGGATTTTTTCGCGTCAATATCGTAGACCGTGACCGTCATGCCCGCTTTAGCGAGCGAAATGGCCAAAGGCAAACCAACATGCCCCAAGCCGCCGACCACGCACACATTTTTGTTTTTTGCCGTCATGGAATCGACCTCATTTCGCATTTAATTTTCCTATCGCCGTTCCTAGTGGCTGGTCCTTTTCCTTCCGACCCCATTTGGCGAATAAAAACCGAAAGGTCAAAAAAGTCACTTGGAATGCGGTCTTAAAACTTTTTCCCAAGCTCATCGACGAAGTGTCCTCGTCATAATGGGTGGGACAACTGATCTCTCCCAGGTGGCATCCACGGAAAATCGCCTGGAGCAGGAGCTGGTTGTCGAATAGAAAGTCGTCGGAATTGGACTGGAAGGGAATGGACTCCAACACCTTGCGGGAAAATGCCCGGTAGCCCGAGTGGAAGTCGGAAAGGTTTTGCCGCAACAGCAGGTTTTGCATCGAGGTGAGGACCCGATTCGCGAAGTAATTATACCGGGGCATCCCTCCCTTGATGGCGTCCTTCCCTAAAATCCGGGACCCGAGGACGACGTCGTAGATTCCGCTGGCGATCATTCCCGCCATGGCGGGAATCAATCTCGGAGTGTATTGATAGTCGGGATGGACCATGATGACGATATCGGCCCCTCTTTTTAAGGCCTCCGAGTAGCAGGTTTTTTGATTGGCGCCGTAGCCGCGATTTTGCGGATGCACGACGTGCGAGATGTTTAATTCCTGGGCCACTTTGAGAGTCTGGTCGCTGCTGCCGTCGTCAACCAGCACCACGTCATCGACGATGTCGAAGGGTATCTCACCATAAGTGCGGCGCAATGTCTTTTCGGCATTGAATGCCGGCATCACGACGACGACTTTTTTGCCCAAGATCATAGAAAATCCTCGCTGAGGGCCCACTAATAGACGAGCCCGCAAAAGATTCAACCGCAAATCTTGGATTCATTTAAATGCCCTTTTATTCATTGGAGGATTCTGCTAGCTGCCCAAAATCCCAGCTATGGCCATCATTTCCCTCAAGACGCCCTCCGCGTCTTCCAATCCTCTTCCTGCCCCAGGCCAAGTTTCCCGCAAGCTCCTCCGTTATGCCTTAATGGGTGGGTCGCTATTTCTCACGATCGTCCCAATATATCGGCTTTTCAGCTACCTTCAGGTAAATGTACAAAACAACCTCAGCGTGGACGACGTCATGATTGCCCCCCTGATTGGGAGGATTTTAGGGGGAAGTTATCCATGGTCGCAGATTTTCCAGGACACCTTCATCAACGGACATTTTCAAATTTTGCCGATCCTGGCACAGGTCGGATTCGCGAAATTCGCCGCCTGGAACGTTCCGGCAATGCTCTATTTCGGGCTTTTTTTAGCGGCAGCCAAACTTTTCCTGCTTTATTCCAGCTTCACCGCCCACTTTAAAAATTCATTAAGGTGGATCTTGTTGCCGGCCCTGTCCTTCCTGGTTTTTTCTCCGACCCAGTTGACGGTGTATGAATTTGAATTCCCCACCCTGCAATTGGGGATCAACCACTTGGGGTTTGCCCTGGGGGTCTGGGGCTTGGCGCGCTTCCATTCGCGGCGCCTCGGCCTGGCGCTGATGATCCTGGGGGGCTGGCTCGCGACCTGGTCCTGGGCCAGCGGAATTCTGGTGTGGCCGGCCTTCCTGCTGGGATTGCTGATTTTGAAAGCCCCGCGACGGGCCTATCTGGTTTGGTGGGCCGCGGCCATCTTCCTGGCTTTTCCTTATTTGTATTTTCTCATCCTGCGCCCGGTCAGGGACCTCTACCCACTGGTGGAGCAACGCCCTGAGGGTCATGGCTTGCCCTTTGTCTCCTGGTTCAATGCCTCGTTTTTTATTCGCGGATTGGGTTGGCCTTTGGCCCAGGATTTGGCGAAGAGCTCGGCCCTGCTGCGTGGCCTGGTCGCTGCGGTTCTGTTTCTTATCGGAATGATCCTGGCCCTCAAAAATCGCCGGACCTTCCTCAGGCCGGCGATGGCTGCTCCGCTGATGGTGCTATTTTTTGGACTGCTGAACATTTGGGAGATCAGCCTGTTTCGTTGGCATATGGCGCAGTGGTACGCCGCGCCTTTCATGATGGTTTGGCTGGGAATCTTGGGGCTCGCCTATGTATTTTCCAGCGACCGTGCGGGATTCAACCAATCCCGCGGAGCGGGAAGGGGGAGGTGGGAGTTCCTCAAACACTGGTGGGCCGAGGCTGTGTTGGCGATTGCCGCCTTTCTTTATTTGACCTCCAATCTTACTTTTCAAAACCAGTCCTACTACACTCAAACCCATCTTCGAACCTCCGCCAGTTGCCTTAGGAATTTCGCGAATGGCCCCACCTACTGCGAGCAGTCTTTGTTCCTTTGGGACGCCGGGCAACTCAACCTGATGCAAAGGCTCGGAGCCCCGCTGCGAAAACACGGCTTGTCGGTATTCGGGCCTCGCCAAACTTGGTCGCTGCAGGGGGATTTCATCTTGGATAGCGTCAAGCTGGACCAGGTGGTTTGGGTGCCGGAATTTTTGTGGTCCAAGGATTTCACCGTCAGCCGAACGAGTTTCCGCGATTCGCGGCCCTTGAATGTTTTTTTGCACACTCCGAACGCGATCGAATGGCAGGTGACCTTGCCGAAGGGCTTGGTGAAAGCCGAATTGCGGACGGCTGCGGCTATCAGCACCAGCGCGCCCCACGACCCCAAGGCGGATGGATTGTTCGCGCAGATTTACGCGGTTCCCCAGGGCGAAGCGCCGAAGCTGTTGGTTTCCCAGTTCATCAAACCGGAGCAGCGAGATTGGGTTCCCATTGCGGTGGACTTACTGCCCTACCAGGGCAAGACCGTGACGCTTCGGCTGACTTCCCAGATGAATACCGGGATTCTTCACGATTGGCTGATGTTGAGGCATCCGGAAATCCAAATTCAGCGTGAAAGCGGCGCGAAGGCGAGTCGTTCGGAACCGGCATTCCTGCCCTCCAATACGGATTTATCCCCCGCATTCGTTGCCCCGACTAAAAACGACTTTGTTTTTGAGACGAATGGGCAAGGAATTTGGAGAAAAACCTCCCCCGACCTGATTCCAACCTTGATGCGCGGAACTTGGCTATTTAGAAGCCCGCGCTGGATATATCGCCAGCCCCTCGATCTGTGCCTAGCGGATTATTCGCATCTGGTGATGGAAATTTCCGCCCCCGAGGACATCTATTATCGCGCGGTGAGGGCGATCGTGTTTTTCGAAAGCGAAGTCAGGGAACTGTGGATTCCCCTGCTTCGGGACGAAAAGGCGCATCGCTATTCCTATGACCTCAAGCTGTTGGAATCAAACCGCGGCGCCAAGTTGAAGGGCTTATGGCTGGATTTTCCGGAAAAGCTCCATAGCCGCCAGGGAGATCAGATCCAGGTCGAGGACCTGCGTTTGATTCGAACGAATGCGAAGTCCGTATGTCAGGCTGCGGCCCAACCCTAAGGTCATTTCCCGGATGATTTGAAGTAGCCTCTGTTCCGAATAACCGTTAAACTTAACCTGCGAATGGGCCACTGAGTGGGCCTTTGAGTTCAGAACGGGAGTCCGGTGAGGAAGGCAATTCGAGTCAATTTCATCCTGCTAGGTATCCTCGGGGTTTTATACTGTGGAGGCTGCGGTAATGGGGGAAATGGCCTCCAGCCCGCGCCTATTTCATCCCTCGACACAGTCCCTCCAGGCTTTGTTTTCGGCCCGCAACTGACTCTGGCGCCCAATTCCGATACACCTCTGGCGGGCATGCTTGATTTGCAGACCGATGAACCCACGCGAGTTTCGATCATCGTGAGCGACGGAAGTTCCAGTTGGGAAATTTCCTCAGATGGGTTCAGTACCGACCATCATTTGACGCTGCTCGGATTTCGCCCGGGGAAAACTCATACTGTGGCTGTGACCTTAATCGACGAGGCTGGAAATATCGCCGAATGGCCCCGTCCCCTGCAGGCCACGACCGCTCCCTTGCCCCCGGAATTCCCGCCGATTTCGGTGACCAGCGACCCGGAAAAAATGGAGCCAGGGGTGACCCTGTTCCCGATCACGGGATTCGCGCAGCATGCCGGTTTCGGAGGCGCGATCGTTGCCGTCAACCCAACCGGGGAAATCGTCTGGTACCATCGGGGAGGTTCCTTCACAGATGTCAGGCGAATCGCAAACGGCAACCTGCTGTTCATCGAGGGTGAAAGGACCATCATCGAGATGGATATGCTGGGTAATGTGCTGAACCGTTGGGCTTCGCTTTCCGATCAAAGTATCGTGGAAAAAATACCCGTCCCGACCCAAGTCTTCCATCATGAAGTCTTCCAAATGGAATCGGGAAATTTTCTGACCTTGAGCATTGAACTGCGATCTATCGACAATTTTCCGACCAGCGCCACAGATCCTAACGCTCCGACCGAAACCTCGGACGTGGTCGGAGATGTCGTCGTGGAATTCACTCCGCAAGGAAGCATTGTTAACGAATGGAAGCTGCTCGACCTCCTGGATCCCTTAAGGATCAATTATTCTTCCCTGATCGGCTTTTGGAACGCGCAATTTCCCGAGGCTGTCAACGGAACCCGTGATTGGTCCCATGGCAACGCGGTCATCCATGACCCGCGAGATGACTCCATCATCGTCTCGGCGCGACATCAGGACGCGGTCTTCAAGTTTAGCAGGGAGACGGGTCAGCTCATTTGGATCCTGGGTCCCCATGAGAACTGGGATCCCGGGCAATTTGGTGGTTTATTACTGGAGCCATTGAACGAGGATCAATTTTTTTGGCAATACCACCAGCATGCGCCGGAATTGTTGCCCAACGGAAACCTGCTGTTATTCGACAATGGAAATTTTCGCGCCAGTCCCTTTGACCCGCCTCCCGGAAATGGGGTTTTCAGCCGCGCGGTGGAGTATGAAATCGACGAGGCCAGCAGGAGGGTCGCTAAGGTCTGGGAGTATGGCGAGTTTGCGGATGAAGTCCTCTTTGCGGGTTTTGTCGGAGAAGCGGATTTTCTGACTGGAAAGGGAAACGTCCTCATCACCTTCGGGGCCGTCTCAACGGGAGGCGGAATCACCCCCCGCCTCATCGAGGTGACGCATTCGTTTTTTCCAGAAAAAGTATTCGACCTCTCGGTGAATCAAACAGGCTGGTTCGTCTACCGGAGCGAACGATTGCCCAGTTTATACCCCTAAAAAATGAGTCGTCTCCCTATATCGATGCGCATTGCTCCTGGTTTTTCCGGATAAGCCGGATTTCCCGTATTTCGATCGTTTTTGATTTGGCAAGGGAGTTCCCACCAACGGGCTCGATGCGTAAGCCCGTGAGCCGAGCTCGCCGGGGCTCGAGCAATTTTAGGTCATAAGTGTAGCCATGCAACTTTCCGTCCGCCAGCAGCGGCAAGATGAGCGGCGACTTGAATTGAGGGTTGTTGTTCAATTTTACGCGGACTTTGGCAGCCTTGAACGGAACTTCCGGGTCCACCGCCATTTTCAGGTAGAGATAACAATACTCATTCAAGGGCACATTTAATTCCGCTTTATAGTCGAGGGCGGGAGCCTGCTCGATTTTCCAGCTTCCCGCAGCTTGACCCGCTTCCGTTTGCGGGGTCAGCCCGGAAAATTCCCACAACTCCCGGGAGCTTGGGTCCATCACAAAATCCTGTTCGGTGGTTTTCGGAAAAAATGGCGACAAATCGGTGTTCGCCGGAAGATACTGGGGAATTCCATCGGGGGGTGGGGAATCCTTCTCGAGATCGAGCTCCACGCGGGGAAACCGAAACATGACAAAGTCCCCCGCCGAATTCCCACCCATTTCGGATTTCAATCGAAGCGTGATTCTTTGCCCTTTGAGGCTGGTGAGCGGAACGGAAAACTCTTCCCATGCACGAGGCGTAGCCGGCAACCACCGCTTGAATACCAAGAGGTCGGTTCCGTCGTCCTTGACGATGTGGACTTCCACAAACGCCCCATCGGGCTTGGGGAGGCTATTGGCCCGCCCCGGCATCATCGCGAAGGCCGATTTGAAATTGGCGGACCGCAAGTTTTTCGGCAAGCTCATCCGCCAGTCGATCGAGTTGGGCGGATGCAGCAGCAAGTTCAGGTGTCTGTAGTCGGAATAGGAAGCCGGATTTTCCTCCATGCCGTTGAACCACGTTATGGGCGGCACTTTTTCATCCTGGTGGATTTGCACGCTTGGCAAGATGAAGTCCCCCTGCAAGGTCCATTGCTGGCGGGGGGCGAATACGGACAATTGGTGGGCGAATTGGGACTGGGCCATGGCGGCGACTAAATGGGGGCGCCCCGGTTCCCAAATGAAAAGCGCCGGCTCGCAATAAGTGGGGGCGTTTTGAAAATTCCGCAGGCAGCTTTCCGAGGCGGGGCTCCTAGCTTTCATGAACGCCGACTTATCCAAATACGTGCGATTCGAGGCAAAAAGAAAAATCCCCAGCACTGTCAAGGTGAGGCCCCCCCAAACCTTCAGCGCTTTTCCCGGAAATTTTGAAGTTTCCGGGGAGCCCAGCGCCAGCAATGCAAAGCCGGCCAATCCCACCCAAAAGAGCATCAATAAAGCGGCGTACCATTGAGTCAAAGTTCCGCGAAATATGGAAAGTTGCAGAATGGTCAAAATGGCGTAGCCGAGGATTAAAATTGAAGGGAAATAGTTCCGTATAAAGCTCCTTTTGTACTTCTTTATTGCTAAGGCAAGGCCGGCCGCCAATAACATCAAACCGATCGCTCCGACTTGGTATGCAGTGTCGAAGGAAAATTTTGGGGTCAGCGGCCAACCGATCGCTTGCATGATAAATTTATAATTCAGGAGCGATTTGACCAGGGCGCCGGTTTGAAACGACGGATTCGGCGCGGGATGAAAGAGGAGAAAATAGGAGTAAGGCAGAGTTCCTAGAATCGCAGAGGCGAGCCAAGCCAGGTAATGCCGCATTTTTCGGAAATTCAAAAACCACATGCCCACCAGAAATATGGGCCATGCGGCCGGTCCGGTCCCAAAAGACCAGCAGGCAACGATCCCGCCGATTCCCATGACTGACACGCCTTTCCAGCTGTTCGGGAATTTGAGCAAAGCCCATATCCCGAGGAAAAATCCCAATTGGCTCAAGCCGACCTGCAGGCTGGTAAAGTCAAACTCGAAGGTGCTGATTTGGCTGACGGAAAAGAGAATGATGGAAAATACCGGCCATAGGAAAATTTGCAGGCGTGTTTTAATGAAGCGGCTGAAAATTTGTTTCAAAAGGATTAATTTAAAGATCGCCAGCCCGATTCCAAGGTAAAGAGAAACATAGACGTTGCCATGAAAGAGGTATGCCACGGCAACTTGAAGCAAGGCGGGTAGGGCGCAGCAGTGGCCCACCAGAAAAGTATCCTTGAAAAGATTTTTCCACTGATAGGACCCGCTTAATACCCCCTCGATGATTTTACCGAAGTGGATGTCATCCGTAGAAGGCGTGTTGCCCCCGGTGGAGGCGATAATGTATAACATTCGAAGGATCGGAGCCGCTGAAATCAAAAAAATCAGAATGTTAAGCGGGAGTTTGGGAAAGGGCTTGGGTTTGGCGGGGACGGCAGGGTGCGTTTCAACGATTATTGCGGTAGAGGCCATGTAATTTTTCGGTTCCTAGCATGGAGGATTGGGATTGGGAAGCTTGCACGGGGCTCTGGCCCAAGGCGAGCCGGAATGATCCGCAACCCAGGCTCCACCCTTGCCTAAAATAACCGGGTAGATTAGACACAGCTCGGCTCATGCCGCTTATGGCCCCTCCGCAATCCAGGACCAAAAAACGCAACCCCAGGATTTACCTGATCCTGGTCGTCAATTCCTTCGCAGCCCTGCTGATCTTCCTTTGGCTTGCCTTTACCCGTAACGTCGATGGGGACGAGGGTTTATACCTCGAAGCGGCCCGCTTGGTCGCCCAAGGCAAAAAACTCTACATCGATTTCTTCTTCCAGCAGATGCCGCTCATTCCCTACCTCTATGCGGGGTGGATGAAAATCTTCGGCTTCACTTTGATGTCGGCACGCTTGTTCTCCGCGCTCTGGACGGCGGCCTCGGTTTTCATGGTGCTGTGGTATGTCGGCCGAAGGACCGATAGTCCCCTGACGGTCCTTCTCACCTCAATTCTGCTCTTTGCCAACGGTTTGCTACTGGCTTGGGCGCCGGTGATCAAGACCCATCCCTTCAACGCCTTTTGCCTGACCGCCTGCGTCGTGCTTTTTTTGGAGTGGAGGAACGGGTCGCGGCAGAAGGGCCATTTGCTGTTCCTCGCCGCTTTCTTCCTTGGGATCGGGGTGAACTGCCGCCTGACTTTGGCGCCCTACGTCTTGGTTTTCGCCGGCTTCATTTTGGCGTTTCCCAGCGGGCGGCGCTGGCGGGACGCTTGCCTGGTCGCCGCGGGCTACCTGCTGAGCTCGCTGCCGACGCTTTGGTTTTTTATTTCCGATCCGCATTTATTCATCCAGTATAATTTCCTGTTCCACACCCGGGTTTTTCCCAGGCTTGCCGACGACGCCTTCCGCCTGAAAATCGCCCGACAAGTGATCCTGGAACCGCAGATGGCGGTGTTGATTTTGGGGCTTTACGCGAGCGTGCTATTGGAAAGCCTGAAAGGCTGGAAGCAGCTCCTGCGTTCCGACGAATTTTTCGTCGCTGTCTTCGTCGGGCTTTTTTTCGCCGTCCATCTTTCGACCGCGACACCTTTCACGCAGTATTTTTCCGCCATCATCCCCCTCATGGTCCTGGCCCTGCTTCCCGCGTTGCAATCCGTCCTGCGCTATTCCTCCGCATTCCAGGCTTGCCTAATGATCCCGATCTTTGCCCTATATTTGCTTTCCGCGAAACCGAGAATCTATTTTGAGCTTTATTCGGTCGGAAGCCTGGAGCCGCAATGGGAACTTAAGAACATCAATGCCACGGTTCGCGCCGTCAAGGCGACCGTCAAGCCGGGGGAGACCTGCCTGACTTGGTGGCCGGGCTACGCCTTCATGGCGGGCTGCCAGTCGGTGCCACGGATGGAAAATCACATGCGGGAGCACGCCATCAACGATCGGATTCCTACCCAGGTGCTTCGTGCATATAAAATGAAGACCGCGGAAGAGGTGGTGGGAGATCTTGCCGAGAAAAAATACCGGGTCGTGATCGACGGAGCTTACCGACTGCATTCAAAATTATTCGTGTATACCGACTATTTGCTCCAAGAGAATTATCGGCTCATGAACCAGGTGAAAGGCGTCAAATTGTACGTATTGCAGTCGAGGGGCGATGACCAGGTTGTCGATGCCTGGGCGGTGGCGAAAAAGAAGTATTTTACGAAGAGCCGGAGCAGGCAGTTTTTTCAGTTTCCAGAAGGGTCTCTGAACCCGCGCTATTCTTCCGATGGGGACGGAAAATTTTCCCTCGAAAAATCCCCGCCTTCCCCAAAGCGTAACCAAGCGAAACTCCCATAACTCCCAGCCCGTATTTCACCGACCTGCGAAAATTGATCGAAGAGCTGTCCTCGCTGTAGTGAGTCGGACAACTGATCTCGCCGATCCGAAACTTGGCGAAGGCGGCTTGGGCCAGCATTTGGTTGTCGAAGATGAAGTCGTCGCTATTGGCGCCGAGCGGCAGTTTCTCCAATACTTCACGCGAGAAAGCCCGATATCCGGTGTGGTACTCGCTGAGCTTCTGCCGCATCAGCAGGTTTTGAAAGGCGGTGAGGAAACGATTGAAAATGTATTTGTAGCGGGGCATCCCCCCCCGGATCGCGCCGCCCCCGAGGATGCGCGAGGCGAGCACGACATCGTAAATGCCGCTGGCGATCATTCCGGCCATCGCCGCGATCAGCCTGGGGGTGTACTGATAATCCGGGTGCATCATAATGATGATATCGGCGCCGCGTTGCAGCGCCTCGCGATAGCAGGTCTTTTGATTCGCGCCATAGCCGCTGTTTTTGGGATGGACGACATGGTGCAGGCCCAGCTCCTTGGCCACGTCGACCGTCCGATCCCGGCTGGCATCGTCCACCAAGATTACGTCATCCACCACGTCCCGCGGAATTTCCTCGTAGGTGCGCCGCAGGGTGAGCTCCGCATTGTAGGCGGGCATGACGACAGTGACTTTTTTGTTATGAATCATAGGATTCGCCTGTTTGAGTGCTCCAAGGGTCCTTAACGGCTCCAGCCGATTATTGCAAGGGACCTTGCCCTTATCGAATGACCCCCTGCATCGCCGCCCAACTCTGGAAAATGTAATAACCGGAAGCCGCCAACAGCACGGCAGCCCAGCTATTAAAAAAGATACGGTCCTTTCCCAGCTTCCGGCTCAATTCATACAAGGCGAGCATCGCGCACAGGCAGAAAATCGGCTCCATCGGCAAACCGTAATAGAGGATGGTCTGTTTTTTAAAGACGGCCCAAAAGGCGATTTGCAGGGGAATCGCCGCGGCTAAAACCGTGTAATAGGGCTGCTTGCGTCCGAAAATGAACAAAAAAACGACGCCAAAGGAGCCGGCCACCCAAAGCACCGGGTTATTGCTGCACCATACGTAAATTCGATCGCCCGAGTCGCGGAGCTGAGAAGGATACCAATGGGAGGCCTGGAGCAAGAACCATTCGTACCAGGGGGAGAGGCTGAGGTACTCGCGATGCGGCTTGGATTGAAGGAACACCATTTTCTTGAGTTCGCCGGGAATCTCCCCAGGGGAAAATCCTAGCAAACCATAGGATAATATCAGCCCCAAGAGGGAGAAGATGAGTGTGGCGAAAAATAGATGCGCCAGGCTGCTTTTTAGCGGCCAGCGTTGGCGGGCTAATACCAGTCCGAGCAGGAGGAGGGGAAAGAGCAGATAGCACAACACTTTCACATTCGCTCCCAATGCCGCCAAAAAGCACGCCAGATATAAGGCCGAGAGATCCCGAGAACTCGGCGCCTTGGTTGTTGAGCTCCCCGCCGGCGGGGATGGCCACAGGACCGGCAAAAAGGCGGCGAGGCTCGCGATAAAAAAGAAAGTCGTCATCATGTCGAGCGTGGCGAGCCGAGCATGTACATACGCCAGGGTGGAGCTTAACCAGAGTCCGGCGGCAAGAAGCCCCCCGATCCATCTCGAGGCAAGACGAGTTCCCAAAAAAAACAGCAAGGCCGCCACGCCCGCCGCCGCCAGGGCTGAAGGCAGGCGATAGGCGAAAAAATTATCGCCCAGAATTTTCATGGAGAGAGCGATGAGTTCTTTTCCCAGCGGAGGATTGTTGCGATTGAGGTAAGCGGTTCTGTCGCTTTGCGAGTAACTTTGCGCGGCGAGCACGTGGTACTCTTCATCCCAAACTAATGACTGAATTTGCCCGAGGCGAAAACAGTACATCGCTAAACTGGCGAAAAATATAAGCATCGTCAAAATTTTGACGTAACGTAGGGACATAAGCGCATAGGATGACTGAAGATTTTCTGGTGATCGCATAAAATTTTGCTTGTGTCATTTTGCTTTTATGTTTAATTTCCGCCCCAGACCCGGTACCCCACTCCAAAGGAAGGGAAAAAAATTATGCGCATCTTCTTTCGCAGGCACGGCAATTCATTATTCTACATTTTCTTGCCAGTGTTCTTTTTGATTTTGACAGTGGCTTTAATTCAATTAACTCCAAAATCTTCTAAGTCCGATCCCGGCGACGTTTGCGACGCGGACGAATCGTGTTGTAACGTCAGCGGCGATTGCGGGCCCGAGCAGATCCAAGAAGCTTGCGAAAAAGGCGAGTGCATCAAGACCAACGTCGGCTGCCTCGAAGGCTTCCATGTCGAGCAAGGCGGCGGTGATTGCAACTGCGTCGACGGCGACGGCAACTTTGGCGGCGATTGCATCGAATGTGGCTTCGGCGAAATCCCGGATCCCACGACTGGACTCTGCGAGAGAGCCTGCCTTGAAGGCGAAGATCCCGGCGCCGCGAACTGCATCGGTATCGAAGGCACGAGCAACTTCGGCGTGGGTGCGGCCTGCTCCATGAGTCGCAACAATAACAGCGCTAGCAGCATGCCAGTCTACCTGATCGCCCTGCTCGCTCTGGCGGGTGCCTACCCGGTGCTGCGCAGACGCATGCAAGACTAAAAAATCAAGCGATTGAATCCAAAAGGCCTATCTAGACAATAGATAGGCCTTTTTTTTTATCCTTTCCTCGCTCGGACCCGCCTGTTAGGCCCCCTGCGTGTCCTTTGAATTGTTAAATACCGATCCCCACACGCAGGCCCGCCGGGGCCTCCTGAGGACCCCACGGGGCGAGATCGAGACCCCTGTTTTCATGCCCGTCGGTACCCAAGCCACCGTCAAGGCGATGCGGCCGGAAGAGCTGGCCCAATTGGGTGCCCAAATTCTGTTGGGCAATACCTACCACCTCTACCTTCGGCCCGGGCATGGGGTGATACGCGAGCTGGGCGGCCTGCATCGCTTCATGAACTGGAGCGGCCCGATTCTCACCGACAGCGGCGGTTACCAAGTTTTTTCCCTGGCCCGGATGTGCAAGGTCAAGGAGGAGGGCGTTCAATTCCAATCCCATCTCGATGGCTCCTCCCACCTATTAAGCCCGGAATTGGCGATCGAGATTCAGGAAGCCTTGGGCAGCGATATCATGATGGTGCTGGATGAGTGCCTGCCATACCCCTCGGAGCGCAAAACGGTCGAATCTTCCATGGACCTGACGCTGCGCTGGGCGTGGCGCTGTTTGGAGGCGAAAAAATCAACCCAGGCAATGCTCTTCGGCATCGTGCAAGGCGGGATGTATCCGGAGCTGCGCAAGCAATGCGCCCTGCGCTTGCAAGAGATTCGAAGTTCCTCGGCCGGCTTCGACGGCTTCGCGA
>Ga0065705_10104350_pt1 | contig 19032 bp, 15 predicted proteins | sample SwibulcommuniRL2_FD_59092 | JGI IMG/M metagenome (GOLD analysis project Ga0065705, IMG submission 59092) | Bulk soil microbial communities from switchgrass field near Rose Lake, East Lansing, Michigan, USA - RL2 Bulk Soil v2 (version 2) | ecosystem: Environmental > Terrestrial > Soil >...
GGACGGGTTCACGGCAGAGACCCGTCTCCGCTATCTGTGCGAAGAAGGGGCGAAGAAACGCTACGGGGACCGCGCATTCAGTCCTGATGTTCGTGAACGACTTGATTATGAGCTGGGCATCATCCACAAGATGGGATTCGACGCCTACTTCCTGATCGTGTGGGACCTGTGCCGCTACGCAAAGGAAAACGGGATCTGGTACAACGCCCGCGGTTCGGCGGCAGGCTCCATTGTCGCATATGTGCTGGAAATCGCGCTCGTGGATCCGCTTCATCATAATTTGCTATTTGAACGTTTCCTCAATCCCGGTCGTATCTCGATGCCCGATATAGACCTGGATTTCCGCGACGACCGGCGTGCCGAGATGCTCGACTACTGTGTACGAAAGTACGGTGGTGACAAAGTCGCACAGATCATCACCTTCGGCACGATGGGGACCAAGGCTGCCTTGCGGGATGTGGCACGTGTGATGGAGATTCCGCTCCCGGAAGTGGACCGTGTCGCAAAGCTTGTGCCATTTGTCTCCGGTCGCAACACGACCATGGAAGATGCCATGGCGGTCCCTGAATTCAAGGAGATCTATAAAAGCCAGGCGCATTTGCGAGAGTTGATCGACACCGCCGCCAAGATGGAAGGCACAGTCCGTAACGCGGGGACACATGCGGCGGGCGTGGTAATCTCAGACAAGCCAATCCTGGAATATCTGCCGCTCCACCGCCCGACATCCAATTCGGAAGAAACTCCCATCAAGACCGTCACGCAGTTTGAAATGGGTATTCTCGAAAAACAAGGCATGTTGAAGGTGGATTTCCTTGGGCTGATCACGTTGAGCGTGATGGCAAAAGCCTGCGACATGATCGAGAAGCGGCATGGCATCAAGTTCGATCTCAACAATATCCCGCTCGACGATCCACAATCGTTTGAACTGATGGGTAGCGGACAGACCGCAGGTGTCTTCCAGGTGGAAGGCGGCGGAATGACGCGTTATCTCGTCCAGATGAAGCCCAAGACACTGGATAACATCATCGCCATGGTCGCCCTCTATCGTCCGGGACCCATGGCATTCATCCCCGATTACATTGCGCGTATGCATGGCGAGGCGGAAGTGGAATATCGCCATCCCAAGCTTGAGCCGATCTTCAAGGACACCTATGGCATCCCTGTCTATCAGGAACAACTCATGCGCGCTGCCGTGGAACTGGCAGGCTACACTCCTTCTGAATCGGATGAATTGCGCAAGGCAATTTCCAAGAAGAAAAAAGAAGACATCGAGAAGCACCGCAAGAAATTTGTCGATGGCGCCGTCAAGCACGGGATGGAAAAAGAGATCGCTGAATCCATTTACACCGATTGGGAAGAATTCGCGAGGTATGGATTCAATAAGTCTCATGCCGCAGACTATGGTGTGATCGCGGTCGAGACAGCTTATCTCAAAGTGCATTACACTGCCGAATATATGACGGCGCTGCTTTCCGCTTCTGCCGGCCAAACCGAAAAAGTCGCCCTCTACGTAGCGGATGCACGCAGCATGGGCATTCCCGTTCTTGCACCGGAGATCAACGCTTCCCACTGGGACTTTTCCATTGAAGATATAGATGGCAAGCCCAACATTCGCTTTGGTCTTGGCGCGATCAAAAACGCCGGTCAGGCGGCTGTGGAACTGATCATTGCGGAGCGGGAGGCGAACGGCAAATTCGTCGATCTCAATGATTTTGCCCGTCGCGTGGACCTGCGCGCAGTCGGGAAACGCGCCCTCGAGTGCCTCATCAAAGTTGGCGCGATGGATTGCTTTGGCAATCGTTCGGCATTGCTTGCCTCGCTTGATCGCTTCGTTGCGATCAGCAGCAACCATTTTCGCGCTGCCGAAGCAGGACAGATGAGTCTTTTCGGGGCGGGGACCGGCGTTTCCGAGTCGATCACGCTGCCCGACGTCAGTAACGTGGATCGGCGTGAAATGCTCAATTGGGAGCGCGAGCTGATCGGTTTGTATATCTCAGACCATCCACTTACACCCTATCAACAAACGTTCACACAGATTGTCAGTTATTTCTCAGGGCAACTGCACGAAGCCCAGCACGAGGAGAAGGTTCGTGTGGCGGGTTTGATCACGGCTGTACGTCCCTATACGACCAAGACCAACAAGCCGATGGGGTTTGTCTCCATCGAAGATGTGCAGGGCAACATTGAGCTTGTCCTCTTCCCTCGAACATGGGCACAATACCGTCAGCAAATGACGGTCGGCCAGATCATCATCGTCGAGGGCAAAGCGGATACGGGTTCGAATCCTCCAAAGATTCTAGTGGACACGATTCGGACCGAGATCAAGATTCTCGAACCCTTATCGGACGCTTCGGCTCTCGCGCAGCCGACAATGGATCTCGTTGAAGAAGAAACACCTGCGCCCGATGACGCCCATGTGACGAACCTCAACTATAGATCTACGCAGCCAAAGTCGAGCACCCCTCAACGGAAGAATATGCCCGTCAAACCAACGATTCCGCCGCCGATGCGCCAGGCTTCTGAAAAGCCCGCCTCAGAATATGCCGCCGCAGCTGAATCATGGGGTGACTCCGATGTTCCGCCACCTCCCGATAACTTCCCGGATGACTGGGATACCCAGTGGCAGCCATCGTTCGAAGAAGCGTCCCTGGCGGAGCGCCCCGAGCCCAAAGCCGAAAGTAAATCGGTCGAGCTGCCGCCTGCGAAGGAACCGGAAATAGCTCCTATACAGATCGAGCCTGAACGGCCCGAGCCGCAGGAGATTGTACGGGAAGCAATAGCTTTCCAAACCATGAAGATCGAAACCGCTCAAACGCAAATCCCGCCGTCGATCTATGTTCCACTGGCGAAAGAGGACAAAGACAAGGAACATCCGCCGCAACAGATCACAATGATTCTGCGATCTACGGGCGAAAAGGATCATGACCGCCGCCGGATCAAAACGATTTACGGCACGCTGATCTCCTTCCACGGGAAGGATCGTTTCAGTTTCCAAATTTTTGAGAACGGCTCCGGGTATTTGATCGATTTCCCCAACGACACGACCCGCGTCTGCCCCGAAATGCTTGAACGCCTGAAGAAGCTGATCGGCGAAGAGAGCTGGCGGGTCGAAGAAATTACGTTTCAATGATATGTAGGACGAGATACTATCTCGTCCTACGCGTTTCTCACCGTATTACATCGTTCACAATCCGGCCGCTGGCACAGTAATGCCAGCGGATCTACCTTAATTAATTCCTGAACGGCCTCCAATAATCGTTTCAGTAAAACAGCCTGAATGAATCCCTCACCCAGTTCCACGCGGCGGGTATCGGGCTCGAGGTAGGAGGCGATCGCCTCGAAGCCTGAGGAGTCGCCCGGGAAGCTGGGGCATTCGACCACGCGATTCTCCATCAATGCCCAGCGGATGAATTGCTTCCGCCCGGCGAGTTTTTCCCCATAATGAATGCTGGTATTGACCGAATGGTCCACATTGATCAATACGACCCAGCCATCCTCGTCTGCCAGTACACCTATGGGAGCGAGTGGCTCGTAAAAAGTCTGTGCGCCGAGAATCATATCTGCGCCAAAACCGGCAAATGATAGTATGGGATGGGAAGTCCTTTTGGCAGCGGGATGATTGCGTAAGGTTTCGGGCAGAACGCCCATCATCGGGTCAGCGGGCATATCGTACGTAAATGGTTGCGCCATTTTGTTGAGATCTTCGTCGGCACCATAGGTAATCCCGTTGTTGGGCGGTCCCACCTCCGGTGTGATCATCGTCTTGTAGGTAAAGGTGGGCATGATCAAACTTTTGACCGTGTCTGAAAGCGCCTGCAAGACGGTATCTGCTCCATTCTGTACGTATCCGAACGGTTGCAGCGAGGCATGGGCAATGACAGGCTTGTTCCCCAAACCCAGTTGCTCAAATGCAGCCTTCAGTTCATCGTAGCCGACCATTCTATTTGCCCTTCCATTCCGGTTTGCGTTTTTCGATGAATGCCTTCATCCCTTCCTTTTGGTCATCGCTGGCGAACAGGCTGTAAAATGTCTGCTTCTCTTCGGCAAGCCCATCGGAGAGCGTCCGTTCGTAAGCCTGATTGATCATTTTTTTCGCGGCACGGAGAGCCAGCGGGGCGCGCGAGGCGACCTCGTCCGCAAGTTTGAGTGCTGCGTCCAGGTATCCCTCCACCGGGACGAGGCGATTTACCAATCCAAATTGATAGGCTTCCTGCGCCGTCAGAGTCCTGTTGTTGAGGAGCATTTCCATGGCGATCGCCTTTCCAACCGCACGGGTCAACCTCTGTGTTCCGCCGGCGCCAGGGATGACGCCGATCGTGATCTCTGGCTGTCCAAATTTAGCAGATTCAGAGGCAACGATCATGTCGCAGGAAAGCGCTACCTCGCATCCGCCGCCCAGCGCCCAGCCTGAGACCGCGGCAATGACCGGCTTCTGGATCGTGCGAATTCTGCCAAACACGGCGACATGGTCGCGGTCCATCATGTCGAGGACCGATCGATCCGCCATCTCTTTGATGTCGGCGCCCGCGGCGAATGCTTTTTCGTTGCCAGTGATGACCATAGCACCGATCGCATCATCATGGTCAAAGGCATCGAGCGCGTCCATCAATTCGTTCATCAATTGATTGTTCAGGGCATTCATTGCCTGTGGACGATTAAGAGTTATTAGCCCAACGCGGCCGCGTGTCTCGGTGAGGATCGTTTCGTATGTCATGAGATTCCGTTCTTTGTTGTGTGGTTTCGGTCTGCATATTTTGCAGGAATCGCCGAAGCAAAAGCATGGAGATGCTCAACATGATCAGGAAGAGGATCGTCGTGACTGCATCACTGATGGTCCCATAATAATCGGGAAGCACCTTGTCGACAATACGCGCAGGCAGGATCAGGATCAGGGGTGTGACAGCCATGAACGCCAGCAACCCGACCCTGTCTCTGACCTTTAGCTTCCAAATGTCCGCGCTGAGGCCCTTGAAGACGAGAACGATGAAGAACATCAGGATCAGCGTATCGTAAAGACGATGATACGCCACAAGCATTGTCCAGATAAACAGGATCGTCAGTACATGGAAATCGATCACGTCCTGCGCGGCAGTTGTCGTGGACGTGCGCCCGCGCAACCACAGAAAAAGAGGAACAAAGACAAGCAAGGTCATGAGCAACACGGGAATCTCTGTCAGAAGCTTGTTGTCTGTGAAGATCTCGAAGAACCTTGCGAGATGTAGACCGGGCTGATCAAACAACTGGAACAGTAAGCGCACGTTTTCCTGGGCAACCGTCACCGGCGAGGTTTTGCCGATGGCTGCGAGTCCCAACACTCCCAGTGCCTGGGCGGCGATGGCTAGCAGCAAGACTTTGACGTTTTTCTTGTACAGGAAAATAAGAAAAATAGGAAGCGAGAGCGAATATTTTGACAGCGCGATTCCGAGCGCGGAGCCGGCAATTTGCCACGATCGTTCAGCATACAGGATTGTGATGAGCATCAGCAGAAATACCAGCAACGTGGTTTGTCCATTTTCAATCGCAATCCGCGTCGCGGATAAATCAAAGTAGATGAGAAATAGCAACACCTCGTCAATCCGGGCAAGCTTGATCCCTGCGAAAGGAATCCGGCACAGGACAAGCCAGCCCGTGATCAGCATCGAAACCAGATTGACGATCAGCATCAACCATTTCGCCACGCTCCACGAAAAAAAGGAAAATGGTGTCAGCAGCAGGAGCATCAGCGGCGTGTTCGATGGAATGATCTCCAGATTCGGTTGACCGACCGGATATTGATCGGTTGTCACTCCATCGAGATAATGAATGGGCAGCGTGGGTTTATCGCCAGCGAAATAAGCATCATATGGATCATGCCCCTGGATGATGAAGTTGCCGGCATACCAGAACTGGTGAAAATCGCGCGAACCCGAGGGGTTCCCCGTCTCGACGAAGATATAAGCGGCGACCGCCACTGCATACAGACCCGTCAGAATACACAGGAACTTCGTCCACCTGATCGGAAGAACCGGCCCTACCGCCTTCATTTCATTATTATACTGAACCGATAAGCTCCTGCCAGTATCCATTTCCATATCATCCTGACTGAAAGTATTATGTATGAGTGGAAACTATGCTACCATTGCGTATCCTTCTGCCTGATGGGAGATCCGGTACATACGTTATGTCCACTCCTGAACATAGTATTGAAAATCTAGATTTCAAACGAATCCTGCCGATTGTTGTTATCGTATTCGTTGACCTTTTGGGTCTCTCAATTATTATCCCGCTTCTGCCTTTGTTTGCGGCACGTTTCAGCGCGACGCCATTGATCATCGGAATCCTTCAGGCGACGTATCCACTGATGCAGTTCATCGGCGGGCCGATCCTCGGTCGGCTTTCGGACCGGTTTGGACGCAAACCGATCCTGATCGCTAGCCAACTGGGAACGCTGGCGGGATTCATTTTGCTTGGCTTCGCAAACACGCTTGGACTGATTTTTCTCTCGCGAGTCATCGATGGACTATCGGGTGCAAATATCTCGACCGCACAGGCGGCGATTTCAGACAGCACCAATGAAAGGACGCGCACACAGGGTTTGGGGCTGGTTGGAGCGGCGTTTGGGATGGGATTCATCCTCGGTCCCGTGATTGCCTTCATTGTACTTGCCGCCAGCGGACAGAACTACCGGGCTGTCGCGTTCACCGCGGCTTTCTTCTCCCTGGCATCCATCCTCCTGACATCCTTCTGGTTCCGCGAGACAAAATCGTTGGCTGTGGCTTCATCGAAGCGCAAAGCTTTTTCATTCAACGCCATCGCGGATGCCCTGCGTCACCCGCAGATCGGGTTCCTGCTTGCCATCATGTTCTTCTACCAGGTTGCCTTTGGTGGATATGAACAACTCTTTTCATTGTTCACTCTAACGCGCCTTGGCATGGACGCCCGCGACACAAGCGGTTTGTTTGTGCTGGCAGGCTTGTTCATCGTCATCGTGCAGGGCGGATTTGTGGGGCGCTGGTCGAAGCGAAAGGGAGATCGCTGGCTGGTGATCCTGGGCGTATCCACGCTTGCCATCGGTTTGATCGGCACTGCCCTTACGCCGCGCATCCCTGTCCCGTGGTATGACCAGGCAAAAGTCCTGGAACGACTTGCCGGTGAAGGTGAAATTCGTGTCTCAGTGCAAAACATTCAGGTTGAACTGCCTGAACAATCGGCGCGCGGCTGGTTCGGAATCATCTGGCTTCTTGTGGCGAGTTTTCCTGCCGCGCTGGGAGGCGGCGTGCTGCATCCTGCGATAAACAGCCTGATCACCAAATCGTCGGATCCGGGCGAAGTGGGTGGGATGTTGGGTATCTCATCAGCGTTTTACAGCGCCGCGAATGCTGTTGCTCCGATCTTTTACGGTGTCCTCTTTCAATGGCTTGGCGCGCCGGTGCCATTTATGGCAGGTGGGTTGATCCTATTGATTTTGTGGCTGCTGGCACCAAGAAACCTTGCGAAGAGCCTGTCCTGAGGGCGAACCCGAAGGATCTAACCTTCGCAAGGTTCATTTCAAAAGGAGAATCTATGTTACTGGTTGCGAACATACTTGTTTTTATCGTTGCGCTTTTACATGTCGGATTTCTCGCCCTCGAAATGTTTTTCTGGGATCATCCCGTCGGGCGCAAGCGATTCGGGATGACTCCCGAATTTTCAAAAGAATCCGCAACCCTTGCAGCCAATCAGGGACTCTATAACGGATTTCTTGCTGCAGGTTTGATTTGGGGTCTCATTATTGATTCGGCATCGGTCAAAATCTTTTTTCTCCTCTGTGTTTTGATCGCCGGCATCTTTGGCGGCTTTACCGCCAGGCGGACCATCCTTTACATTCAAGCGCTGCCAGCATTGCTTGCGTTGATCGCTGTTTTTCTCGCACGATGAGCGCGGTGCAACGGATCAAACTTGCCGCATTGGCAGGGATGGCTGGTCCGCTGTTGTTGGGAAGCGTCATTACGATTCTCACTATCCTCGAACGTGAGTTCATGCTTTCGATCGGCTGGAAGCTCAATGCGCCTCTCGATTGGCCCAGCGGGCTTGCCCTCGGTGCCTTGGGATGGGTCATGACGTTGACCTTCCTCCTCAGCGGACTTCTGATCCTCATCTTCGCCTCCGGGCTACGCCTCAGCCTGCCGCGCCTTCCTTTGGCAACCCTCTCCACTTGGCTGCTGATCGCGGCGGGTTTCGGCATGATCGGACTTATCTCCCCGACCGATAAAACCATCCGCACTACACCTGCCACTTGGCATGGACGTCAGCACGACGCCTCCTTTACGGTGATCGGACTTACCCTCATGCCCGCCATGATCCTGTTTGGTTTTGTATTTCTCAAAGATAGGCGTTGGAAAAACCTGGCCCTGTACACATGGATCACAGTCGCGCTTGCTATCCCCACCTTTTGGATGAAAGGATTTGCTTTTTACGTATTCCTTGCTGCAATCCTGATCTGGTGTGAAGTGATTGCGTTTCGGTTGAGAAGCAAATCCAGGGAGTTCGAGCAGGATTTCACATCTTGATCTCTCCGAAACAATTGCAAACAATGAGTTGACTTTCGCTCCGCATTTATGTATAGTATTGATACTATTCAGAGGAGGAACCCATGTCGACAACACGCTCAGAGAAACTTAGCATCCCGCAAACTGATATGCTCCCACCAGAGGACTACTTCAAGGTCGCGGATAATATGCTTTATCCACCAATCTTTCGCGCAGCCTATTCCGACCGTATGGCATGGCTGCTCGCTTCCATGTCTCAGCTCGCCTACGAACGGTTTGAGCTTGGCGGAGAGCCGTGCCGGATATTTGAGACCAAGCTGGAAAGCGGGAAGTTCGGTTTCAAACTGATCAGGACCTTTAACGACCCAAAGACGGATACTCAAGCCTTTCTTGCGCGTAACAAGGACTTCGCTGTACTTGCCTTCCGGGGTACCGAAGTGACAAAGCCGCAGGACATCCTGACAGATATCAAGGCTTCGAGAACGGGTGACGTTCACGGCGGTTTCATGACTGCCTACAAAGGCGTGGCAGCGGAGATCACAAAGAGCCTGTCTGATCTCGAGGCAGTACCCCTTTATGTGACCGGTCATTCTTTGGGTGCGGCACTGGCCGTTGTAGCCACATACAGTCTGGAGCACGACGATGATCACCCCCAATTCAGGAGAATGATTGCGGCCTGTTACACATTTGGGAGTCCGCGTGTGGGCAATAGGAAATACGACTTTCGAGCTCCCATTTACCGCGTTGTAAATACAACAGATATTGTTACGGCAATTCCGCTGCTTGCGATGGGATATGTACATATTGGTGATGTGCGTTTTCTGGAATCGAGAGACGGCGAGTTTCAGCGAGGCATTCCAATCGTTCGGCGGCTATGGCTTTTCCTCATCACTGTGCTTAGATTCTTTAGTCCCCTGGTGGGGGATCATGGCATCGGGAAATATCGAAGAAAATTACAAGTCATCGCTGAACAACGCACCGATCCAGAAGTCATTCGTCGGCACCACCTGGATGTTGTGAAATAAAACCAGTCCACGCCTTCCGTGTAGAAGAACTGAAGCCAGTAAGACTTCAGTTCTTTTTCGTTTACCGCGTGTCTCATCATAAGGCTTACTGAATTATGCGGTACTTTGTAGGACATCGACCAATCGGTCCGTATTGCTAATGATCGAATCGGCCCCCATATCTCTGAGTTCCTGTTCCTCGCCGAAGCCGCAAAGTACACCCACTGTCTGTGCTCCGGCGGATTTCCCGGCACGGATATCCACCGTCGTATCGCCGATCATCAGGCATTCTGAAGGCTTCACTCCCATTTTTTGGGCGGCGAAAAAGATCGGGTCCGGGAACGGTTTTGTGTGCGGAGCAGAGAGCCCGGTGACTATAACGTCAAAATATTTCACCAGGTCAAACTGTTCCAGAAACCGCATGGTGCTTTTTTCGTGGCGTGCGCTCACGACCGCCATGGGGTAGCGCCCCTTGAGCGCAGCCAGCATCTCGTCCACGCCGGGAATGAGCAGGAACTTCTTCAATGTATTGGTCTGGTGCCGCGACATCCAGTCGATCACGGCACCCATTTCATCGTCCACCCCGACCTTGTCGGCGAAGCCCAGAAGGGCATTTCCAGGCGCTTCCACCCACATGACCAGCCTCCGGGCGGCGTGATTGGGGTCGGGAAATAGGACGCGGGGCAGGTAGGGGGAAACACGTTTCGCATATAGATCGTCCGTATCGCTAAGTGTACCGTCCACGTCGAAGCAAAGGGCTTTGATCAGGGGAATGTTAAGGGACATGAGGCTAATTTTACCGCGAGAGGGTTCAGGCGAAGAAACTTGCGGTTTTGGTTGTGCTATACTTTACCTGTTATGGTTACTGCGTGGTATTATTTGTCCAGGAAGCGGATTAATTCATCCCTGTAGGGACCCATGTCACTACCGCACGAAACAGACCGAACCAAAGCCCTGCTTGAACTCCTCTATCATGTCAGTCGTGATGTTGCGACAGCGCTCGATCTTCGCACCGTCCTTCAGCGCGTCTTATATGAGGCAATGCAGAATGTGGGCGGAGAACGCTGCAGTATCGTAGTGCTTGACGATGCGGGCAAAGCTGTGGATGCGACCATCGTCTATGGTTCAAAGGTTCACGAACATACCACTCAGCAGTTACGCGACACCACCGAGCGGGGGCTGGCTGGCTGGGTCATCCGAAACCGCAGAGGGGTTTATGTCCCGGATACGACCAAGGATGAGCGCTGGCTCATGCGCCCGGATGACGCCATGGACCAGACCGGCGTAAAATCCGCGATCTGTGTACCGCTTTTGGCTCGCGAAAAATTGGTGGGTGTGCTCACCCTTGTCCACCCCAAGCCCAATGTCTTTTCAGAAGTACAACTCGATTTAATGCAGGCGATTGCCGACCAGGCTGGTATTGCGGTGTTGAACGCACGTTTGTATACCGAGAGTCAGCGCCAGGCACGCGTAATGACTGCCCTGGCGGAAGGCGCGGCGGCGATGAATGCCTCCCTACGCACGGAGGATGTGCACCAGCGTATCCTGATCCAAACCATGCAGGCGTTGCAGGTGGAGACCGTTGCGCTCGGTATGATCGACGGTGACCAGCTTGTCTATCGCGCCGCAGCCGGTCATAATGCTGGTAATATCGTCGGGCGCATAATTCCTCTGGGACAGGGGATCGCCGGTACCGCAGCTCGCGAGGGCCGCGCGGTGGTGGTATCCGACGTCAGCCAGGATAGTAACTATGGTGACGCGGACAAATTCGGAGGTGTCGAGACGCGGGCGGTTGTTGTCGCACCGATCCAGTCGCAGGGACGCACGATCGGCATCATCGAAGCGATCAATCCGATTGCCCGGTCTTTCGATCCGGATGCCCTGTTGGTGATGACCGGTATCGGTGGCCTGGCGGGAACAACGATCCAGAATTCGGAATTATTCGAGAAATTGCAGGCGGCACATCAGCGTTACCGTGAATTGTTTGAAGATAGCATTGACCCAATGTTAATCACAGATTGGCGTGGGAATATTCTGGAAGCCAACCGCCAGGCGATGTTGTTATCTGGATACTCGAACGATCAATTGCATTCGTTGAGAGTAGACCAACTGCATGAGCTCAATTGGACTCGGACGGGTAAGGAGTTTGAAACCTTGCGCGAGAATCGCACGTGTTCGTATGAGTCTTCCCTGCGCAAACAGGATAATACGTACCTGCCCATCGAAGTGCATGCCCGTCGTGTGGAATTCGATGAAGCCGATTCCATCCAGTGGATCATACGCGATATCACCGAACGCAAGGAACTCGATAGCCTGCGCGATGATCTGACCGCCATGATCTATCACGACCTGCGTTCCCCGCTGGCAAATATTGTCTCCAGCCTGGACGTGCTCTATAGCCTGGTGCCCGAAGATGACCGGGAAACGGTTCTCTCCATTCTAAAGATTGCCGAGAACTCAACCGATCGCATTCAGCGCCTGGTCAGTTCCCTGCTCGATGTAAGCAGACTCGAGTCGGGTCAGCCTGTGGCAGACCAGAAAGCAGTAGGAACGATGGAGTTGATCGAGAGTGCCATTCGCGATGTAACACCGGCCGCTGCCGGTCGACATCAAAGCGTGTCCACGGAGCTTCCTGATCAGCTTCCGCCAATTTGGGTTGACGAAGATATGGCGCGGCGCGTGCTCATCAACTTAGCGGAGAACGCCAGCAAGTTCAGCCCTTCGAACGGCTTCATCCGTGTTGGCGCGAACGAAGATGGCGACTGGATTCACTTCTGGGTTCAGGATAACGGACCGGGCATTCCTGCCGCAGAACAGGAACGGATTTTTGACAAGTTCACCCGGCTTCGAGGCAACAGCAAACCTGGCGGGCTTGGCATCGGCCTGGCATTTTGTCGACTCGCCGTCATGGGACATGGTGGCCATATCTGGGTGGAAAGCGAATCGGGCAATGGCTCCACCTTCCATTTTACGTTCCCCAAGGCAACAGCAGCACAACTCGCCGCCACTAGCGATTAATGGTGAAATTCACCTTCACAGGAGTAACCTCTTTCGATGGATGCGATTGCAAAGAATGTTTATATTGAAGATCGATATTTAGGTGTGACGTTAGGGGTCATTACGCAACCGCGGGGATTGATTCAGATCGACGCGCCGCCCTCGCCCGAAGACGGACGCGCCTGGCGTGCTTCCCTTATGGGCATGGGTAACGGACTCGAACGCCTTCTGATCAATTTGGATGCGCATCCTGACCGCACCCTGGGGGTCCGCGCCATGGATTGTACGGTTATCGCCCATGAAAAGACTGCCCAGGCATTCCGCAATCGTCCAACGACATTCAAGGCACAGGGCGATGAAACCGGCGCGAATTGGGAGGCCATTCCAGGTTTGGGGAGTGTACGCTGGGCGCCGCCGGAAATCTCATTTGTGGAAAAGATCAGCATCCATTGGAGTGAGACACCGATTCTTCTGGAGAGTCGTCCCGGTCCATCGACCGGTTCGATCTGGGTTACAATGCCAGAGGAAAAAGTTGTCTTCGTCGGCGATACCATTATGAAGGGCCAACCTCCATTTTTGGCGAATGCAGATCTGCCGGAATGGATCGAAACCTTGAAAGTATTACTGGAACCCGACTATAAGGGATATACCGTCGTCAGTGGACGCGGAGGTGTGGTCACTCCACAAGCTATCCGGACACAGATCGATGCGCTTAAGCGAATCTATGACAAGGTGGATAAACTCGGCAAGAAGAAACCCGCCAACCCGGCAACAGATAAACTGGCAGATCAGATCCTAAAAGATTTCAAATCCCCCGCGGCGCGCCAGAGGCAGTATCTGCATCGTCTGCGCTATGGATTGCAGCACTACTACATCCGACACTATCACCCATCTGGACGGCATGCGCTCGAGGAATCGTGACATCACAGCCCCTGTTTGAAACAACACGTGGACGGATCGTTGAGTCTGTCCACTATGGTTCGATTGCAATTGTCGATTCGAACGGTAAACTTATTGCATCCTACGGCGACCCTCAAACGGTCGCTTTTTTGCGCTCAAGCGCCAAGCCATTTCAGGCTTTGCCTTTTGTGGAACGAGGTGGCGTGGAGTATTTTAATTTCACGCCGCGTGAATTGGCTCTTTCCTGTGCCTCTCATGAGGGCAGTGAAATGCATGTCCAGGCCGTATCACAGCTTCAAGGCAAAATTGGAATTGAAGAGAGCCATTTGCAATGTGGTACTCATCTGCCCAGCGATGTGGCTGAGCTCAGATCGTTGATTGTCCACGACAAACAGCCAAGGACGAATCACAACAACTGCTCTGGGAAACATACTGCCATGCTGGCCCATGCGAAGATGCGCGAACTCCCACTCGAAAACTATCTTGATATCAACCATGCGGTCCAGCAGGATATCCTTGCCACATTCGCCGATATGTGCGGGGTAGCCGCGGACCAGGTTGAGCTGGGTACAGATGGCTGCTCCGCGCCCAATTTTGCGGTCCCATTATCTAGCGCAGCACTTGCCTTTGCACGCTTGTGTGATCCGCGCTCGCAGTCAGAGACGCGCTCCTCTGCCTGCCGAAAGATTACGGCGGCGATGTCTGCCTATCCTGAGATGGTTAGTGGGTATGGCGAGTTCGACGAGCAGCTCATGAAAGCCGGTAATGGAAAGATCGTCTGCAAACGCGGCGCTGAGGGATATCAGATCATCGGTCTGTTACCCGGCGTGTTGAGCCCAGGCTCTCCCGGGGTCGGTATTACAATGAAAGTCTCAGATGGAGACGCCTCGCGCATGGGAAGCGGGTTGGAGTCAACGAACCGCGTCCGCCCGGCGGTCACAATCGAAATCCTGCGACAGTTGGAAGTCCTTTCCTCACAACAGCAACAAGCCCTGGCTGGGTTCGGACCGGAGAAATCCATCACAAATCATCGCGGCATCGTCACCGGCATCTCTCACCCCATTTTTAAGCTTTGAGTTGAAATAGCCATCCCACGGTGACTGGATGTAACCATTCGCCAACTTCGCCTCGGAATAAAGAGTGTTACAATCCGAAAGCGCAGATATATCATTTGCTCGAAAGTGAGTATATGGCATCTTCCGGGGATCGCATTCTGCTGGTTGAACATGATCCTGAAATAAGCGATTTGATTGCCCGCCAGGCACTTCGATCTGTGGGCTATCAGGTGGATGTTGTGGCTGACTCTACCTCTGCCATCAAACACGCCGTCCAGTCTCCCCCCGACCTGATTATTGCGAATTTGAACCTCCCTGGCTTGAGCGCCAAGGATCTGCTCATCGCGCTGTCGTCACAGGGTGTGAATACACCTCTCCTTGTCATCGCCAACAAGGGACAGGAACAGGATATTATCCAGGCATTTCGGCTCGGGGCAGCGGATTACATCTTCTGGCCCGCCCGCGATGCGGAGGTGCTCGCTGCCGTGGAACGCGTGCTGGGTCGCGTTCATGATGTGCGCGATCGTCAGCGTCTGGACATGAAGCTGAGTGAAATGAATCGCGAACTCCAGCGCCGGGTCCGCGAATTGACCGCCATCCTCAACGTTGGCAAAGCAGTCATTTCGATCAACGATCAGCGCTTCCTATTTCAGAAAATTGTGGATGGAGCAGTCCAGGTTTCCGAAGCGAATAGTGGCTGGCTCCTCGTCCGCAATGATGAGAACAAAACCTTTCTTCTTGTCGCCCAGCGGGGACTACCCGACGTATGGGCGAAGAAGATCAACATGCCGCTGGATGATGGCGTCAGCGGGCTGGTAGCTCTTTCTGGAGAGACGCTCGCCATCGCGGGGGACCCGCTGCTGAAGTTCAGGATCGCCAATTTTGGGAGATCCGCCTGTGCAGTCCCGATCAAGATCCAGAAGGAAGTCATTGGTATGCTGGTGGTGGTCCGTAAGGAAAGCCGTCCGTTCGAAAAGACCGATCAGGCACTGCTGGAAGCTGTAGCCGATTACGCCTCCATTTCGCTGGTGAACGCCCGTCTCTTCCGTGCCTTGAATAACACCATGCAAGCCTCGCGGGACGGGGAACGAAGACAGAATGCATTACTCGAATCCATGCGTAGCGCCATTGCGGAGGATCTAAAATCTGCCACGTATCCGATAGACTTGTTGCTGACCGAAATGACAGGGAATCTTTCTGACCACCAGCGCGAAGCACTGCGGACGGCCCGTGCCGCACTGCAACGCATGGCGCGTGCCGCGGAGAAGACCACACCGCCCGTACCCATTACCTTAAAAAAGCAGTAAAATCTCAACACATCTATGCCAAAGCCCGATTTGATCCTGCTAGCGCTGGAAGAATCTCCGATATTAAATCTGATGGATCGTGCGCTGCGCGCCATCAATTATGAAACAGCGATTGCCAAGGACACAAAATCGCTGGCTCGAGTCTTGCAGGCAGCCAGCCCTGCGCTTTTGCTGATCGGGGAAAAGTTTGATGGACTCGAAGGCTTGAAAATTGCCAGGGAATTGCACGAACGGTTTCCCACTCTTCCCTTTCTCCTTTACACCGAAAGAGCACAGCCGGAACTCGTCAAGAATATTTTGCGACTCAGCCTGGGCAGTTATCTCACGCCTCCGCTGAGAACGGACGATATTATCGATGCCGTGGAAACCAGCCTCAAGAACGCGCATCGTGTCGGTGACTGGCTGCGCCGCGAAGTCAAAAAGACAACCGCCTCGCTGCAAAAGCGCGCCCAAATCTCGGAAGCGGAACGTTCACGGCTGGAGGCTGTCTTCAATAGCATTCATGATTGCGTGATGCTCCTGGATCATGAAAGCCATATCCTGCTTGTCAACCCGGCTATGTGCCGTTCCTTCGGGTTGGATGACTCGACGGTGATCGGCAAACCGGCGCTGGATATTATCACGCATCCGGACTTGCGCGCATTGCTTACGCGGACCGATGACAATGATCCCTTGCAATACCACGAGGTCAGCTTTGCCGATGGCAGGGTGGGAAATGCTCAACTGACGATCATTCCTGATATAGGGCGTGCGCTCACGATGCAGGATATTACCTACCTGAAGGAGATGGATCGTATCCGCAGTGAATTCGTCCACACGGTCTCGCACGATTTGCGTTCACCTCTTACATCCGTAATTGGGTATACCGAGCTTGTGGACCGCGCTGGAACTCTCAACGATCTTCAACGCGATTTTCTCAGTCGTATTCAGGATAGTGTCCAGCAGATCACCGGCTTGATCAACGACTTGCTGGATATTGGCAGCATTGAGGCAGGGTTCGATACGCGCCGCGAGTTTGTCCAACTGGAAGGCATCCTGCGCTATACGATTGACATGCTGCAGGGTCAGATCAAATCCAAGCATCTCACTGTAAAAACGGCCATTGGATCCGCTCTACCGGCATTGCGCGCCAACCCCATCCGTTTGCGACAGGTGATGGACAATGTCGTTGGCAATGCAATCAAATATTCCTTCCCGAATGGGGAAATCAATGTTTCCATTCATTCGGAGGGGGATCAGATGATCCTGCAGGTTACGGATGCGGGTCCGGGTATTCCCACATCTGACCAGCCACGCATCTTTGACAAGTTTTACCGGGGAAGTAACATTGAAGATATCGAAGGTTCCGGGTTGGGGCTTGCCATTGTCAAGACGATTGTTGAGAGTCACCAGGGACGGATTTGGGTGGAATCGGTGGAAGGGAAGGGCAGCTCCTTCTTCATCGTCCTGCCTATACTTTCGGAACCTGCTCCTATAGGCAGGAAGTGATTTTTTCCCACCTGACAAACCAGATTTAACGCACTGGAAGATTAAAAATGCTTCCGCCGAACGATTTGTTCAGCGGAAGCTTTCGCCAAAGGAGGAGACAGTGAGGAGCATTTTGGAGGTGTCTTTGTTCCGTCTCCATATTCATAATAGCTGATGGATGGCTTTTACACCATCGTAGAATGTAACAGATAGTTAGTGACTTTTTTCACGAATAAAGCGACCCGACAAAAACTCTCTAATTAGGCTGACAGCATCCTCAGCGTTTTGATAAGCTTTCACACATAAGTTTGGATCCGGGTTGCCGCTGATCATTTTCGAAACCTTTCGCCCGTCTTCATATAAAGCCAGGACCGGCTTCCCCAACCCCAGGGCAAATCCAATTTCATAGCCGACACCATGCGAAGGGGCGCTGACCTCTGCGATCAACGCGTCGCTGCCGCGGATCCATCTCACATCGCGCGAATAAACTTCCGATGGATCGATGACTGCCTCGAGCGCCATTACACCAGACTCTGCCAGGTGAGCGGTTGGCACTTCGTGGCTATCTTCCGCAAGGGCTCTGGTAATCACCTGATAGACAGACTCGAAATCCCGTCCGCCGGTGATCGAGCAGGCAAAGTAAATATTCATTTTTGAGGCAACCGTGAGAGGATGGAATCTTTCGAACGCTTCCGCCCTTCCGGTGGGCGTGGACCGGTGTCGCTGCGCATACTGTCCAGTTCGGCGCTGAGATTCATCCAATCCCTGACCAAAATGACTAAATGCGGCGTTTTATCTTTGAAGAAGAATCTCGAAAGGAACAGGCGCAGCACTCTCGGCGAAATGGGATAGCCGGTCAGTTCGATGACGAGTCCGGTCTGGTTGGCAAGCGGCGAGAAAATATCCTGCATCCAGCCCGACAGGCTGTTGCGCGGGAACAAACGGAACATTTCGGTGGGCAATGTCTTGTGAATTCGCTTATAGGAAATATTCACGCGCATGAACGGCGTCACAAGTTTCAAATAACTGGGGAATGGTTGTATGTAGGCGAAACTCTTCAAGACGATAAAGAACAGACCGACCAAAATTGCCAGTGTGCCAACCCCTAGGCACAATTGCCAGCGCCAGGCGATAAATTGAGCCATCGGGTCGATATATTCGCTGTATGCCCACGCGAACCAAGCCAACCCCATGGTGATCATCGCTGGCCACCAGCGATTCATCATGTGCTGGTAGACAATCAGCGGATACTTGCGGCCACCGCGCGCCATGCCTTAATCATCCTCATTCCTCGGGATGGAAAGCTCAGTCCCTGTTTCGTCGCCGGGCAGGTAACCGTCCAATTGGGCGCTTAACTCCCTGATCGCACGCGTCAGGTGTTCGCCGCGCAGGCTGACGGTGATATCGCCACGGGTTTTTTCGATGATGCCTCGAGCCAGATCCGTTTGACGACGGAGTCCGTTTGTGATCGCGTCCGGATAATCCATGGTCACAAGCACGGAATAGATCTCATCCATGTAACCGAGAAGGCGTTCTGTTTCCTCGGAATATCCTGAGCGCAGGATATCCATTACGCGGCGACGCAATTCACCCACCACTTCTGCCAGGCCGTTTAGAAAGGTCGCTTCTCCAACGCGGAGCTCCCCGGGGGTCTGAAGCGGCTGATTGAGAATCAACGCGCACGTTACGTTTGCCTCCACGAATTCCTTGAGGGCGTCCTGGGTGTAGCCTGCATAAAAAAGATCAGGATACTCCGTCAGTTCCACGCGCAGCTTGTCTGCCAGGGTGCGCGCCG
>Ga0065705_10104351_pt1 | contig 19004 bp, 10 predicted proteins | sample SwibulcommuniRL2_FD_59092 | JGI IMG/M metagenome (GOLD analysis project Ga0065705, IMG submission 59092) | Bulk soil microbial communities from switchgrass field near Rose Lake, East Lansing, Michigan, USA - RL2 Bulk Soil v2 (version 2) | ecosystem: Environmental > Terrestrial > Soil >...
GTCCGTGGCCTGTTTGTCGTATCGGCCCGTGAGTACCGCGACGTGCAGGCGGCGCAATAGTTCTTCGGCGCGCTCAGCGGCCGTGCCCATCAGTGGGCCTTGGGCGAGCATGCCATCGATGGCTGCAAAAAGCTGCTGCCGCTGGGTAACCAATTCTTCTGCGTCGGCGACTCTGCCAGCAATGAGGCAAGCCGAGAGCAAATCGAATTGGCCAAGCTCGCCGTCCTGCGCGTCTGCCAGCAGACGCTCGTCAAGCGGACTCTTCTCTATGCTGGCGGCAACCGCGCACGTGGTGCACATGGTCGCCAGCGCAAGTGACAAGCCAAACGTGCAAAGCGACCGCGGCATCAACGAAAGGCGCAGCACAGGCGAGAGGGGAGGGACAAGGTTGGGTAGAAATTACGAGAATCACCCAAATCTACGTCGCGATTTGGCATCAGGAAGCCGCCCAGCCACCCAACCGGGCTACACGACCTGATCCGGCTGGCCTAACTGCGACGATGGTAACGAAGGAGCCGTGGATCCTGGCTGCGGTTCACCCCCCTTACCGTCGGCGGATAGAATGAAGCTGTGAAATCGCCCACCACCCAGCTGTCGATGCTTGCCCTGCTGCTAGCGGGCGCCTTGCTGGCCGGTTGCGGTCCCGCGGCGGCCGAAGTGCCCGTGGCGCCCGTTGCTGCCGCAACTAGTCCCGCTGCAACCGAACCGGCAAAGGCCTCGGCTGACACCGGCCCGCGGACCATCCGCTGGGACGAGATCGACCTGCCGCTTGGTCCCGATGCGAAGTTTGAGCCGTGGATGCTGACCACATTCCTCCGCGATCTCGATGGCCGGCGAGTGCGGATTGTGGGTTACATGTATGGCGACCTGTTTCAGCCCACGAACATTCGCGAGTTCAAGCTGGTCCGCCATTCCGATTGCCAGTTTGGGGCGGCGGGCCATCCGGGGCACTTGATTTTCATTGAACTGACCGATTCACTGCGCACATCGTTCACGACGGAACCGGTCGCCGTCGAAGGGACCTTTCACATCCAGCCCTTCACCGGACCCGATGGGCGGACCTGGGCCCTCTATCGCATGGACGTAACCAAGATCGAGCGAGCCGAATCATGAGCATGTTGTTCCGATGTTCCATGGCGGGGTTGGTCGGACTTTCAGCCGCTGCGCTGGCCGGCTGCAATCACGAGTCGGTCGCCAGCTCTCCGCCACCGACGCCGACCGCCGCCGTTCCCCTGGTGACAGCGAAGGCTCAGGACTCTGGATCGCCCAGCTCGCAGCCCGCTGCCTCAGCGCCTGAAATCCAACAAGTCGCCGCCGCAGAGCCCGTTTCGCAGTCCGCGGCAGAGGCTCCCTCGCGCCCCCCTCCTAAGGACCCGGCGCGCACTCGGGCACCCGCGGACCGCACGCCCGTGCGCCCCGGCGACGCCCAGAAAATCACGTTCGACGATCTCAATCTCGGCATGTCGCAGGACATGGTCTTCCGCCCGTTTCTGATCACCGATCGCGTGAAGGGGCTCGATGGCACGCGCGTGCGGATCACCGGTTTCATTCACGGGGCGCCGCGGTCCAAGCGCATGGACAAATTTGTTCTGCTCAAGAACACCGAATGCAAGTTCGGGCCGGGCGGCCAGGCCGACCACCTGGCGATGGTCTATCTCTCGAAGGGAAGTGAGGCGAACTATCAGATCGAAGCGATCAAGGTCGAAGGGACGCTGGTCGTCAAGCCGCTGGAAGGGACCGATGGCAATACCTGGTCGATTTATGATCTGACCGACGCGAAGGTGGTGCCCTAGCAGTCGGCACACTCTGTGTGCCGTTGGCGGCAGACAGCACACGGAGTGTGCCTGCTACTTACGCCAATAGCTCACCAATCACCTGACCGTGCACGTCGGTCAGCCGTCGGTCGATGCCATTGTGACGCACCGTGAGCCGCGTGTGGTCGATCCCCAAAAGATGCAGGATGGTTGCGTGAATATCATAGACCTGCGTCGGATTGTCGCGGTCTGCCGGCTTGTAGCCCCACTGGTCGCTGGGGCCGTAAGTGACGCCGCCGCGAATGCCGCCGCCACAGAGCCAGTTGGTGAAGCAATACGGGTTGTGGTCGCGCCCCTTGCCCCCTTGCGAGCTCGGCATGCGGCCAAACTCAGTCGTCCAGAGGATGATCGTCTCGTCCAATAGGCCCCGCTGCGCCAGGTCGGTAATGAGGGCGGCTGCCCCGCGTGCCATGCCGGCGGCGAGCGGGCCGTGATCGCGCTCGACATCTTCATGCGAATCCCAATTGCGGCGCGGAAAGCCGTTGTCGTTTCCCGACCAGATCTGCACAAACCGCACGCCGCGCTCCAAGAGGCGCCGAGCCACGAGGCACTTCCGCGAGAAGTGAATCGTCTCCTCGAGTGCGTTGATCTCCTGGTCAAACGCCGAGGGAATGTGGTCCAGACCGTAGAGTTTGAGGATATGCTCCGGCTCATCGGCGAGGTTCAATGCTTCCGGCGCGGCAAGCTGCATCTTGGCGGCCAGTTCGTAGCTCTTGATGCGGGCCTCGAGCCGCGCATCGCCGGGCCGTTCGGCCGCGTGCTCGTGATTGAGCCGGCTCATGAGCGCCTGGGCCGCCGCTTCGCTCTGGCTCGTGATGAAGTCGCCTTTCTGGTGCGGGAAGAGGTCGGCGATCGGCGTCGGAGTCCCGGGGTAAATGACCGTGCCGCTGTGCTGAGCCGGGAGAAACGCCGAGTCCCAGTTCTTGGTGCCATTGCTGGCCAGACCGCGGTGATCGGGCAACACCACAAACGTCGGCATGTTGTCGTTCAGGCTCCCCAAGCCGTAGCTCACCCATGATCCCATGCCGGGAAAGCCCGGGAGCTGAAAGCCGGTGGTCTGCAGGAGGGTCGCTTGGCTGTGCACGCCCGTTTTGCCCACGACGTTATGCACGAATGCCAGCTTATCGACCACCTTGCCCAACTTCGCGACCGGCTCGCCGAGCAGCTTGCCGCTGTCGCCATGGGGCCTGAATTCCCAAATCGGTTTGAGCCATGGGCCGAGGCCGTTCTGAAACGCCTCAACCGGCTCGCCGAAATCGCTCGGCTGGCCGTGACGCTTGACCAGCTCCGGCTTGAAATCGAAGAGGTCAATCGCACTTGCCGCCCCGGCCATGAAGAGCTGGACAACTCGCTTGGCCCGCGGCGGATGATGCAGAGCCGCTAGTGCTCCACCCGTTCCCGCCGCCTCAGCCGCCGAATCATCTTGCAGCAACGCGGCCAACGCCAGCGCGCCGAAACCCTGGCCGACGGTCGCGAGAAGCTCGCGACGAGTCAGTTCGTACCGAGGACTTAGCACTGAGTACTGAGATGTATTTGTGCCCTGCATGTTCATCGCCGAGCTAATCCACGAACACAAACTCACTTAAATTGAGTACGACGCGGCAGCCATTCGCCAGGCCGTACTCGCCGATATACGCTGCTAGCGCTCGTCGCTCGTCTGCGGTCGGCGGCCGGGCCAGCGCCTGTCCGAAGAGGATCGCAGCCTGTTCGTCCACGTTGGCTGACATTTTCTCCACGCGCTCCGCCCAATGCCGACTCATGACCACCATGAAGCCATTGTTCAGCGTCACGAGCGCCTGGAGAGCCGAGAGCGATTCGTTTCGCTTATCCACTCGCTGCGACGGATCGGCGCAGTCGAGCGTCGTCATGAAGGGCTGCGGCTGCGAACGGACGATGAAGCGATAGATGCTGCGGCGATGCGAACGCGGATCGTCGGGGTCAAAGAGGTGATACGCGTAGTGCGGCGAATGCTCGGGCCGCTCGATTACGAAGTCCTGAAAGCTGGGGCCGCCCATGGTCGTGTCGAGCTTGCCGGCAACCAGCAGCACTGCATCGCGGAGGGCCTCGGCCTCCAGGCGGCGGCGATTGGCCCGCCAGAGGAGGCGGTTTTCGCCATCGCTCAATTGTGGATTCTGGATTTCAGATTTTGGATTTGGCGCGTCGCGGTCGCCCAAATCTGAATTCTGAAATCCGAAATCTGAAATCTCTGAGGTCTGTCGATACGTCTGCGACATCACGATCAGTTTGTGCAACTTCTTGAGCGACTGACCGCCGCCCCTCAGCTCGACGGCCAGCCAATCGAGCAGTTCGGGATGCGTCGGCAAAGCGCCCATCCGGCCGAAATCGTTGGGCGTATCGACCAGGCCGCGGCCGAAGTGATACTGCCAAACGCGGTTGGCGATGCTGCGCCAGGTGAGTGGATTGCGCGGATCGCTGATCCACCGGGCCAGCGCGGCCCGCCGCTCGCCTTCATTGTCCTTAGCCGGGAGCAAACTTGCTCCCGGTGATGCCGAATTGATAACTAATTGCGACACATCGGGACCAGGTTTAGTCCCGGTTATTTGAAATGGTAGGTTCAAACACGCCAGCGCTCCTGGCCCCACTTCCTCGCCCGGCTGCGTGACGCTGCCGCGAGCGAGAATGTGAATCGACCGCGTCACCCCACCGGTCCCGGCGAAATTCCCCTCGCCACGAAATGCCGTTCCGGCATACACCAGTTGTTGCGGCGGCAGTGCTTTGAGCTCTTGTTCGGCCTTCGCAGTCGCGGCAGCGAGCTCGTCGCGCTTGTGCTTGGTTTCCGGATCGAGCAGCCGGGCGAGACGTACCTCGCGGTCTTTCGCCAACTTCGCCAGTTCACTGGCTGCTCCGCTCGCCTGGCCGAAATAGTAGCTATCCACCAGATTCGACCGCCGCCAGCGAACCGGCGCCTCGATCGAATCAAGCGCTGTAACCGGCGCACCGGCGGCCAGGTTCCTGCCATCGGCAGAAAGTACAGACAGCTCCCCCAGGGCAAAAATAAAATCGTTCGGTAAACGCGGGGCAAGCTTCGTCGTAGTTATGCGGACATAACGAGCCGTCACGTCGATTGACTCGACACGCTGCGGCGCGACACCCGGATTGGCAACGTCTGCCGTGGTCCGATCCACAAGCGCTCTGACATCTGTCTTAAATTCAGGGTCATTCGACGCCTCGATCTTGTACCGCAGAGGAAACCCAAATCCAGCCCCGATTCCGTTGAAATCGTCGTGGCAAGCGACGTACTCGAGGCGGGCAATCCGCTGCGGACTGCCCAGATCGACCTGCACCCACTTCGTGACGTCCTGCTTGGGCTCGATCGCACTATGGTAGCCAAATTCGGGCCGCTCTTTGCCAGACGCGGCTTTGGTTTGCTCCGCAATCCGTGCGTCGAGTTTTCTCAGCTCCTCGCCGCCGCGGCTTTTGATTTCTTCGTCGAGTTTGTTTCGTTCACTCGCCAATCCGGCGGTCTGCTTGACCATTTCGCCGCGTCGTTTCGCCACGGCCGGATCGCGATCGTACGGCTTGTCGTGGCGGTCGAGCGCGGCGAACACCGCCTGAAGCTGGTAATACTCGCGCTGGGTGATCGGATCGAATTTGTGATTGTGGCACTGGGCACAACCGACCGTGAGGCTAAGGAACGTTCCGGTCGCATTTTGCACCATGTCATCCCGATCGAGATGGCGGGCCACCTTGCCGTCGATCTTGGTCTCGGGCAGTTCGGCATGGCCGATGAAGTCCCACGGTCCTGCGGCGATGAATCCGAGAGCCTCGATCCCATCGACGGTGCCTGGATAGAGCACGTCGCCTGCCAACTGCTCCTCAATGAAGCGGCCGTAGGGCTTGTCGCTATTGAGTGCCCGGATAACATAGTCGCGATAGGGCCAGGCATTCGGCCGCGGCTTGTCCTTGTCGTAGCCGTGGGTCTCGCCAAAGTGAACCACGTCGAGCCAGTGCCGGGCCCAGCGCTCGCCGTATTGTGGCGAGGCGAGCAGCCGATAGACGAGTCTTTCGTATGCCTGTTCGTCCTTGTCGGCGAGGAACGCCTCGACCTCGGCAGGCGTCGGCGGCAGGCCAATCAAGTCAAATGACAGACGACGTATGAGCGTGCGGGGATTAGCGGCTGGAGATTGCGCAAGACCTCGCTCTTGCAGCTTCGCCACGATGAAAGCGTCGATTGGGTTTTGGATTTTGGATTTCGGATTTCGGATTTGCGGCACGGCGGGGCGCGTAAGCGGTTTGAGCGACCACCAGTTGGCGTCGGCAAGGCTACGGTCTCGGAGGACGAGATCGCCCGGCCACTTTGCACCCGCTGCGATCCAGGCGCGAATTGCGGCGACTTCCTCCACCGCGAGTGGCGGGCCGGTTTTGGGCATCGCCGGCTTATCGCCCGTGACGTAGTCCAAGAGCAGGCTCTCGGCTGGCTTGCCGGGCGCGACGACGGCCCCATTTTCTCCCCCAGCGAGCAAGTCCCTCTGCGTGACAAGCGACAGACCACCCTTTTTGTCCTTGTTGTTGTGACAGCTCAGACAGCGTCGCTCGAAAATCGCGGCGACGGTCTTGTTGAAGTCGTCCGCCGCCGGCGCGGCGCCGGTGAGCACATGCAGAGTCAGAAGAAGGAAGATGATCGTTCGCATCATCGCAAGCGCGTCGTAACGGGCGCGGCGAAATCACCAATATCGTCACGCCGCTCCCCACCTCTCGTTGGCATCGCTCCGCTCGAACCAGAGATGCTTGTTCCAGTGGGCATCGTCCAGACGCGGAAAGTCTGTCCGCAAATGCACGCCCCGCGATTCCTCACGGACCAGCGCCGCTTGAATCATCACGCGGGCGAGCGTCAGCATGTTCTGCAGTTCCCACCCCTCGATGTCGTCGAATTGCCGTGGGAGCACGTACCGCCGCCATTGATCAACCGCTTCGAGCGCGTCGGCCAGGGTCTCGCCGCGCCGGCGCACACCGCAGGCCCTCCACATCGCCGCTTTGAGTGAGTTGCGAATGTCGGCCAGATCGAGCGGCTCGGCCGGCGGTGCGACGACCGGATTCGCCAGCGGATAGACGGAGAAATCGCCCGGCGCTGCAAGCGCCGCCTGCGAGGCAGCCGCGCCGGCGTGCGCGCCGTACACCAAACCTTCCAGCAGGCTGTTGCTGGCCAGGCGATTGGCGCCGTGCAGCCCGCTCGAACTCACTTCCCCGGCCGCCCAGAGACCGGGAACGCTCGTCCGACCGGTCAGATCGACGGTCACGCCGCCGATCATGTAGTGGGCGCCGGGGCGGACGGGAATCTTGTCCCGCGTGATATCAATGCCGAACTGCTTGCAGGCCGCGGCGATCCCCGGGAACCGCTTAAGCACGAACGCAGCATCGAGGTGCGTGACGTCGAGATAGACGCACGAATGCCGTGTCTTCTCCATCTGGCTGACGATCGCCTGCGAGACGATGTCGCGCGAGGCCAGCTCCGCCCGCTGGTCGTAGCTGGGCATGAAGCGGAAGCCCTCCTTATCGACCAGCCGCCCCCCTTCACCGCGGACGGCCTCCGTGATCAGGCTGCGGCTGCCGCCGGCGATATACAGGACGGTTGGGTGGAACTGCACAAACTCCATGTCACGGAGCTGGGCTCCGGCCCGGTAAGCCATCGCGTGGCCGTCGCCAGTCGCCACCAGCGGGTTGGTCGATTCGCGGTAAATTTGCCCGCAGCCGCCGGTAGCCAGAATCGTCTGCCGGGCCCAGACGAGCATCTTCTCGCCGTAGCGCGTCGCCACGATCGCCCCGCGGCAGGCCCCGTCGTGCGTCAAGAGATCGAGCGTGAACGTGTTTTCCCAAATACGCACGTTCGAGAGGCCCTGCGTATGTGCGATCACGGCCCGCATCACCTCCTTGCCGGTCATGTCGCCCAGTGCGTGAACGATTCGATTATGGCTGTGCCCCCCTTCGCGGCCGAGGACGATACGGCCCGACTGCTCGTCGAAATGGGTCCCCCAGTCGATCAGCTCCTGAATCCGACCCGGCGCTTCGCGAATGACCATCTCGACCACGCGCGCGTCGCACAGCGTGCCGCCGGCCACGAGCGTGTCCTGGACGTGCTCTTCGAACCGGTCGTCGGGATCGAGCACGCCGGCAATGCCCCCCTGGGCATAGCTGCTGTTGGATTGCTGAATCGCGTCCTTCGTGCAGACCAGCACGTTCAGCTTGGGGTCGATCGCATTGGCCGCCCGCAGCCCCGCCAGGCCGCCGCCGATTACCAGCACGTCGGCAAAATAGTGCGGCAGCTCGCGCGGACTGAAGGGGACGAGATAACGCGGGGTGAGGAGAGACATGGTGGGTGATCGCCGACAACTGCAGAATTTCACCCACTATACCACTACGGCGACCGCGTTGCCCCTTTGCGATACGCGTCGAACAGGTCGCGATACTTCGCAGGCGGCGAGCTGCGGCCGCCGCTGTCCAATAGATCGCGCTGATTATCGCTCGCCGCGCCGCCGGCGCGCTTGCGAACCTTCGGGTCGCGGAGGCCCAGGCTGCGGAGGGCCTCGTCCAGCTCGCGCTTTCCTTCGGGCGACTTGTCAGCGGTGTGCTTCAACTTCTCCCAGCGGTTGAGAAACTCCGCCAGGTCCTCTTTCGACCAGCCCAAATTCTTGAGCAGCTCGGGATCGGGATCGTGCTCCTGATCCCTCAGCTTCTGGAGGGCCAGATCGGTCGCCTTGCGGGCATATTCGAGATTCGCGGCATCGGCCGGATCGGCTTCGGGAATGTCGCCGTACTCGGTAATCGGCCGGTTGCCATCGCCACCACCAGTGACGACGCGGCCGCCCGGCTTCGAGCCTGGTTCATTGCCCGGATCCCCCTCGGGGTTCTCAGGCTTGTTGCCCATGGGCTGCTGGGGTTTCTCGCCTGGCTGCTGGGGACCGCCCTTGCCGGCTTGATTGCCATTGGGGTTTTCCTTGGCGCCGCTCCCTTCGCCTTGCTTGGCCCCAGTCTTACCCGTTTTGCCAGAGGCGTCTTGCTGCGTGCCGGCTTTGCTGCCGGTGTCGCCGGCCCCTTGTTCCTGTGCCGTCCCGGCGCCCTGGTCGGCAGGGCTTTGGCTGCCGGCGCTGTCGTTCCCCTTTTGACCAGCCGACTGGCCAGGCCCCTGCTTGCCGCCGCCGCCTTGGTCGCCTGAAGCGCCGCCTTTCGAGTCGGATTGCTTCTTGCTGTTGCTCACTCCACTGGGATCGCTCTCCTTGGGCTGGCCGCCCTGGGCTTGTTGCTCTTTTGGCCGATCGCGATTGTCCGACTGGCCGGGGCCCGAGCCGGTCTTTTCCTTCGTTTGATCGCCCGCCCCTTCGTCGCCGTTTTTGCCCGCGCCGGGCTCTTTTTCTTCGCCGCCAGATTTTTCACCAGGCTTGCCCTGATCGGTCTTGTTCGGACCCATCGGCTTGCCGCCTTCGGCGCCTGTGCCGGGCTGCTTGTTTGGATTCTCGCCTTGTTTGTCGGCCGGCAAACGGTTCATCGGATCGGGCTTATCGCCTTGCGGCTTGCCGGCCTGGCCGCCCTGCTTTTCCTGACCGCCGGCCGCCGACTGTTCGCCCTCCATCGGCTGACCAGTGTTTGACGCACCGGTTTTGCCCGCCTGCGGATTGGCGCCGCTCTCTTGCTGGCCTTGTGGCTGACCCTGTGGCTGGCCTTGCTCGGATTGGCCTTGGCCCATCGGATTTTTGCCGCCGGTCATCGGTTGCTTTTCGCCAGCGCCGCTTGTCTGTTGACCCTCATCCCCTGGCTTGGGCGTCGGCTGTCCGGATTGTTGGCCCTCTTGATCCTGGAAGTTCTTGACGATTCGTTCGATGGCCTCGCCATCGTGCGCCGGGCCTTGGCGCTGGGCTGCGCCCTCTGGCTGGCCTTGGCTCTGTCCTTGATTTGAGCCTTGCTGCTGACCGGACGGATTGCCGGATTGCTGGCCTGTTTGCTCACCACCCTGCTGGCCGCTTTGAGCACCGCTGGGTTGCTGACCTGTTTGTTGACCGCCGCCACTTTGCTGTTGGCCGCCTGATTGCTGTTGCCCGCCACTTTGTTGTTGACCGCCCGATTGCTGCTGGCCAGTTTGCGGCTGACTATTCTGCTGGCCTCCCTGCATGGGCTTGTCACCCTGCATGGGCTTCTCACCAGGCATCGGCTTATCACCCTGCATGGGCTTTTCGCCAGCCATTGGCTTATCGCCCGGCATCGGGTTATCGCCTTGATTCGGTGCCTCCCCTGGCATCGGCTTGTCGCCTGGCATGGGCTTCTCACCTGCCATCGGCTTATTGCCAGGCATGGGCTTGTCGCCCGGCATCGGCCGCTGGTTCTGCTGGCCGCCCTGGCCGTCGTTCGGCTTGTTGGCCGCCACGACGAGCAGCGTGTACTCGCTCGTGCGGGCGACGTTCGGCTCGGGAAGGCCCGATAGCGGCTCGGTCCGGTTGTCCTCGGCCACGGCGACGTATTTCAGTTCGTCACCCACCTTGAGCCTGTGCTCGCGAGGCCGAAATTCGATCGGCACCGTCGCTTGCGGCGGCTGCTCAACCTCCGCCAACGCAGCCCCGCCGACCGCCCGGTCCGCAGCGGCCTTCAATAGCTCCAGCTTCAGGTGCGGCTTGCCGGCAAGCGTCCCCTCCAGACGAAGCGAACTGAGCCCGAAGTCTGGATCGACGCCGCGAACCTCGATCTTCGCTTGACCATCTTCCGGCACCTCGATCCGCACCTGCTGCGGAGCGAGCAACTGCACCTCCGGCGGCAAATCGCGAATTACCTCAATCTGGTGCAGGATCGGCTGCTCGTTCTCCTTGCCGCGCTCGTTGGCAAAGCGCACCTGGTAGGACGAGTGCCAAGGAGTTTGCCGATCGGCCTTGAGCTGAAGAATGATCGTGCCGCGAGCTCGCGGCCCTTCGGCGGCGAGCAGCACGCGCTCGGGCACGCGTCCCTTCACGCCCGGATCGAATTCGACCCAGGCCGACTTGATCGGCTGATTGGCTGTGGCGTGAATCGTGACTTTGGTCCCTTCCAAGGCCTCGATATCGCCCTGCTGAGCAACCGATAGGGGCGGCTTCTTCGTATAGAGCGGGTACTGGTAGTCGAGTTTCTCGACGATGATCGTTGGCGCGGCGACGACATGCAGCTCGTAGTCCACGGTCTGGGCATCGCCCGCGACAATGCGATAGTTCAGGTCTTGCCGCATGCCGGCTGTGGAGGGCGCGAGTTTCTTCGCCGGCTCGCGAGCAACATTGGCCTTTGGGCGAACTTCCAGGGCCTCCCCGGGCGGAAGCTGGCACACAAACCGCAGGCCGCCAGGGCCGGGCGACATGGGCACGGCCCGATCGACCATCTGCCCGTCGGCTGTGCTCACCAGCAGCGTGACGGGGTCACCGTCGCGAACGCCGTGCAGTGCGGCCGATACCTCGACGATCTGCCCGTGATAGACCTCGGCGTTTCCAGGCTGAACGTCCTCGATGATCACCCGCGACGGCCGGGCAATGTCGGCCCAGGGCATCGCCACGCGGGCCGCGGTCTGAAAAGGATCCTTCGGCGAGAAAATCTTGTAGGCCGCGACCATGGCCATCGCTCCACACAGCACGTAGCCCGCACGAATCAGCCGCGTGCGATCGACGGTCGCTTCGACGGGGACGGTGGCAATGTCGGCGGCCGCCTTGGCCTCGACCGCGTCGTAAATCACCTCCCGCACAGCGCGGCGATCCTGTCGCAAGAGCAGGAAGTTGATCAGGCTGTTCTTGAGCGTGGGCGTCGCTTCTTCAATTGTGCGGGCGGCATACGTCGGATTGATCGTTTTGATGACCAGCGGGCCGATCTGCGTGATGACGAACCACGTGACGCCACCCACAAGCAACGCCAGGGCCAGCGTCCGCCCGACGATGCCCAGGCCCACAACCCAATGATCGATCAGGGCCACCAGTAAGATAAACGCGAGCACGCCCACCAGCAGAATGGCCAGGCTGCTGGCCAGATCGACCAGCCGTACGTGAAAGCTGGTTCGGCCAAGCTGGCGGTGGATCACCCGCTCGCGGTCGCGCATCTGGGCGGTTGGCGGCGGGGCAGTGGTCGGGGGAATCGTTCCTGTGGCCATGCTTCTCTTCCTGTATGCGAGCTGACTGCGCAGCCCGCCGCCAGCAATACTGCGCAGCCCCAGCGCAAGTGCCGTACCAGTAGTATAGACGACTTAGCCGGCCAAATCGCTCCGTAGGACGGATTTCCAATCCGTCCCGTTGCCGGCGCAACTCGTTTGCCAGGTTGGAATTGCGCTGCGTGCTGAACCTCGCCGGCTGGCAGGTTACAATCCCATCCTACGACGCGACAAACCACTCGGGCTTAGCAAGCCAGATTGCCCACAGTATGCCAGCCGCATAGACCGATCCGAGCAGGTCATCGGCCAGGACCCCCCAACCACGTGGCAATCTTTCCAGCTGCCTGGCAGGCGGCACTTTAACGATGTCGATCAGACGCGTCATGGGAAACGCCCAGAGCGTTGTCAGGACCGGCTGGCTGGGCAAATGCCACAAGAGGACCGTGAGTAAAAAGCCGGCCACTTCGTCGGTTACGAACTTCTGGCTGTCCTTCTTCTCGTAATAGCCCTCGGCCCAGCCTCCCAGGCTAACGGTGATCCAGCACCAGACGAGCAGGTTTGCCGCAATCCAGATCGTATGCCACGGCTCGCGCGGAACGAGCAGGGCCGCCGGCAGATAGATGGCGATTCCCAACAGCGCGCCGCACGTGCCCGGCATGACCGGCGAATGGCCCAGGCCGAAACAACTGGCGATGAGCGGGCGGATGCGCTGCGGGCGGGTCTCGGCTTCGGCGCGAGGCGTCAATTCCATGCTGCCCAGCGTGGCAGCGAGCTCCGAGTGCCGCAAGAGGTCAGAGGCCCCCGGGAGGGCGAGGCTCCTGCCGAGCCGAGGGTTCGGGGTGCAGAGGTCAGTACCGAAGTACTCAGTACTTAGTACTCAGTACTCACTAGTGCCGTTGGACTCGCTTTCGCTCCGTCTCTCTGTCCCTCGGTCTCGCCTCTTCACCACTCACCACTCACCTAGTCACCACTCACTCCTCACCCAAACACCTCCTTCACCACCTCCCCGCCATCCACAATCTTGATCGGCCGGCCGATGCTGCTCATGTTTTCCTTGGAAGCGTTGATCGACAGGCCGTGGCAGATCGTGCGGAAGAGATCGGCGACGCCGACGGGCCGGTCCTTTACCGATTCGCCCCCCGCGTCTAGCTGGCCGATCACCTGGCCCCCTTTCACGCCGCCGCCGGCCAGGGCTGCATTGAACGCTCGCGGATAGTGGTCGCGCCCCGAGTTCGGATTGATCCGCGGCGTGCGGCCGAACTCGCCCGTCCATACGATGAGCGTGCTGTCTAAGAGACCCCGCTGCTTGAGGTCGGCAATGAGGGTCGCCAGTGGTTGGTCGAGCTTGCCGCACAGCGTCCTGCTGGCATTGAAATTGTCGCGATGTGTATCCCAATTGCCAAGATTCACTTCGACGAACGTCACCCCCGCCTCGATAAGGCGCCGGGCAAGCAGACACCCCTGGCCGAATTCTTCATTTCCATATGCATCGCGGGCTTTCTGCGACTCCTTCGATAAATCGAACGTCGCCATCTTGGGGCTGGTGATCATTTTGGCTGCCTGGGCATAAACCTTTTGATGATCGCTCACCTCCTGCTTGCCCCCTGCATTGGCAAACTCCGTCTCCAGCCGCGGTAGCAGGTTCAGCCTGCGCTGGTAGCGCGGCTCGGTGGTAGTAAGCGCGGTGTTCGCCGGCGGGCTGCCCGCCCGCTGCACCATGAAGGGGTCGTAATCGACTCCCAAGAGCCCCGCGCCATCGCCGAATCGGTTGATCCCAATCCGCACAAAGCTCGGCAGCTCGCTTGTCACGTCCCCAATTTCCTTGGCCACGATCGAGCCCAGCGTCGGATACTTCACGGTCGCGGTCGGCAGGTAGCCCGTGTGCATCAGGTAGCTGGCCCGCGGATGGCTCCCTTCCTTGCTGGTCATCGAGCGGATCAGGCAGAGGTCCTCCATCGCCTTGGCGGTTTCCGGCAGGTTCTCGGAAATCTCGATGCCGCTGACCGCGGTCTTGATCGCTTTCGTTTCACCGCCGTTGGCGTGGCCCGGTAGGGGCGAGAAGGTCTCGAACTGGCTCGGGCCCCCCTGCATCCACAAGAGAATGCACGCCTTGCCCTGCCGGCGCAGATCGGCGGCGCTAGCGATCATGGCGTCCTGCCACGAGAGCGCGCCAGCCGCCAAAGCCGCGGCAGGAATCGCCTTCAGAAAATCGCGCCTACGCACGTGGCCGCGGCGAATCGAAACGTCGGCTTGGAGATGGAACGTCTGTGACATGATCACTTCCTTTACCACTCACTACTCACCACTCACCACTCACTCAGCTTCGATGCAAAAACTCCGTCGAATTCACGAGGCCCCACAGGATGTCCTCGAAGGCCTCCGTTCGATTACCCACTTGCTTCACAAACAAGAGACAGGTCGTCACCTCGCTCTGGCTCGGTTCGCGGGCCAGGGTCTTGAGATACAGCTCCTGCACGAGGCCCTTGTCGTCTTTGATTTCGCCGAGCAGACGGGCGAGCATTGTCCGCCCCGTTCCGCGCATTGCCGCATTGAAGTTCGGAGCATTCATCATCGCCAGGGCCTGGGGAATCGAACCGGCGATTTCGTCGCGCCGCTGGCTCGGGTCGTAGCCGAAAGCGGCGCTGAATTGGCCACGCACGCCGCCAGCGCGGGCGTAGGGGCCGCCGCGACCGCCGCCGAAGCCAGCCGGTTCGCTCGCCTCCAGCACGTGCAACAAGTTATCGAACAGTTGATCGGCCCGCAGCCGTTGGGCCACGGCGGCCTGAAACGCCGGCTCTTCGGGGCCGCGCCGCGGGGCGCTTGGCAACTGGTACATTTCGGTCGCCATGATGGTCCGCAAGAGCCATTTCACGTCGTAACCGCTGGCCGCGAACTGGCCGGAAAGGTAGTCGAGCGTCTGCGGCGCGGTCGCGTGGCGGTCCGGACCCATGTCATCGACCGGTTCATAGAAGCCCTCGCCGCACAGCTCCGACCACATCCGGTTGACGAAGGCTTTCGCGAAGTACGGGTTATCGGTCGCCGTCATCCACTTGGCCAGCGTCCCGCGGCGATCGGCGTCCTTCGTTCCCAGGGGGACCTTTTGCCCCGTGGCAAAGAAGACCGGCGTCATCAGCGTGCCGCGCGACTGCGGGTCTTTCAGGTCCGGCATGTAGTGTTCGGGCGTGCCGATTCGGCGCATCATCATTGGCCGGCGGAACATCGGTCCGCGCTGTTCGTCGTTGGCGACTACCTTCGTTTCCGGCGGCTGACCCTGCATCAGGCGAATCTGGCTGGAAACCCGCGGGAAGAATGCCGCCAATTCATGAAACTGCTCGCGCTTCCACCGATCGGTCGGATGGTTGTGGCACTGGGCACATTGAATCTGCACGCCGAGAAAGATGCGGCTCACTTCGGCGGTGACTTCCTCGGGCTGCCCTTGCTGGGCCATGATCAGGCCGACGGCGCCGTTGTCTTCGGCGCTCCCCAGGGCCGTGATGAAGTCGGTCGCGATCTGGCTCCAGGGCTTGTTCTCGTTCATGCTCTTGACGAGATAATCCTCCAGCGGCCCGGCGATAAGCTGCGCCCGCTCCTCGGTCTTGCGGTACATGATCACGTCGCGCCAATAGCGGCCCCAGTTCTCGCCATAGTGGCTATCGGCCAGCAGCTTCTGGACCGCCTTGTCGCGCTTGTTCGGCGACGGATCGAGCACAAAGGCCACAATCTGCTCGGGCGTGGGAACGCGGCCTACCAGGTCGAGGCTGATCCGCCGCAGGAAGATCTCGTCGCCCACCCGGCCGGGCGACGTCTTCGTCGTATTGGCAAATGGCACTTCGGTCCGTAATTGCTTGTCGGCCTGGGCCGCGACCTCTGCGGGCTCGCTCGCCAAGGTTGACACGGTCATCATCGCCAACGCAAAAACACATCCGGCCGCTTGGAAATTCCAGCCGCGTTTCATTGTCACACCTCGCTGAATCCGGCATTGCCAGGCTACAAACAACCCAGGCCGCCTTTATGCCGGCATGTTCCGATTTTTTCAGACGCGATAGAAACCGCCGTAAGGTTCTGTGCAGACATAACTTACGTCAAATACTCGGTATGCAAGTTATGCATTTTTATGCACGTTACGCGAACGCGCCTTCTGGCTTGCGCATTCTCGCCAACCAATTAACCCCAAGCCGCCGAGGCTTGTTTCGGGACAACGCACCGGGGTCAACGCGTATTGCGAGTTGACCTAACCTCTGACCACGGAAAGATTTGGGGAGTACTCAGCGCGCACCACGACATCCGTCCCCGTTGTATCAGATGCTCGAGAAAGGCGACTTATTGATTCCGTAGCGCCGACTTCCGACCTCTTGCCCCGCCGCCCTACGGCCCTTTCACCGGCCCCTTCAATTTCCACTCTTCGTCAAAAAACCCGGCATCGTGAATTCGCCCCGGCGAGAACGCATCCGGCGGCTGCGTGATATCGATGATGGCCCAATCCGGCAGTTTGGGATTCTGTAGCGAGTTCGTCCGATCGTGACCCTCGCGGAAGGTTAGGCCGGAGTTGAGGACGACGTAGCCGGCGGCCCCGTTGCGCGCTCGCGGGAAGACCAGTGCCGGTGCAAACCGGTTGCCGTCGAAGGTCTGATCGCCGAACTTCCAATTGCCGGACTCGAACGAAATCGGCAAGGAATTCATTAAGCTGCGCGTCGCTGCATTCGAGTCTGGGTCGCCCCACAAAATCAAATTGCGGCGATCGTCGCGCAGCTCGCTATCTTTCACCTCCGGCAAATCCCCGCGCATCAGCGCCCGCCACCGCTGGCGAAAATGTTCCAGCTCGAAATCACACCACGCTTGAAAGGCTGGATTGCGGCTCTTGCCGCTGGGAGTCACGACAACAAATGGCTCCATGAATGCGTCGTCGATCGGCCCCTGCTGGCGGGGCTTCTTGTGCAGCATTATGTCGCGCTGGTCGGGCCCCACCCACCGCCAGGCGCCGTTGTCTTTGACCGCTGTCACTGGAAGAAAAAAAGTTCCGCGGTTGTATTGAAAATAGCCCACTCCTTGCAGCGGTGCGTTGCCGAGCGACTGTCCGTCGATCGAAATGGTGTGTGATCCCCACATTCTCGGCAACATCAGGCTGGTGCGACTGACATTGGTCGTTTTGATGTCGAGGTGTTGGCCAACGCGCCGTCCGACCAGACTCGCTTCCTTCCAATGCTCTTCCAGTCCATCGGCACCCAACCATCGATAGCGCGGGTACCGCAGAGTGCGCGTTTGCAGCAAGACTTGATCGGGTTCACGAAGCTGCTTCTCGTCCGAGAGGCTTACGACGGTGTCTAGCCGATGCAGCAGCTCCTCGAGCGACTTCGGCTCATACTTGTGCTCGACGCCGGGGCCAATCAGGTGCTCCAGTGTGCGGCCTTCTGATTTGTAGGCCTCTTCCATGATACGGGCCGCCTGGATTTGCTTATCGAGCTCGCCGCTATAGGCAATGACGCGCGTGTTGAACAGGTTGCGGACGTAGCCCGGCACGTCGTACAGGCCCCACAGCTTCTGTTCGTAGTCGGGAGGATATTTGTCCGGCGTGAGCCGCTGATAGCGCGCTGTCTCTGTGAAGCCAGCACCGGGCGACACCGCGATCCAGCGATCGGTATAGTGGGCGCCAATGTGCCAAGCGCCTGCGCCGCCCATCGAGAAGCCGATCAGCACCGTGCGCAAGGGGTCGGCCCTGTACCCGCGCTGTACGGCGGCGATCGCATCGAGCACATCGATCTCACCTGCGTGCTTCCAGCCCACGCAGTGGCGACCAAAAGGATGCAACACGATCGCGCCGGACGGGGCAATCTGGCCGGCTTTGGTTGCTCGCTCTTGTACGAAGTGCAGGTCGGTGTTTTTGTCGCCCCGGCCGTGCAGCCACACATAGAGCGGGCACCGATTCGTAAAGTCGTGATCCTTAGGGATCACCAAACCGTACGGCTGAGCGGAGCTATCAATGCTCGACCGATAGCCGCGGACGACCAGTCCTGTTGCTTTGGTCCACGGCGACTCGCCTTTGTCGAGTGAGTCGAGACGCTGGTTTGCTTCATCCAGCGCCCAGTCGGCTTTGGCGAAGTCTTTGGGGACGTAAAACTCGCGGTGCACCAGGGCCAAGTCCACGGCCTTGGTGAAAATTTCGACGTCCGGCAAAAGAGCATGGTCCTGGTGCGCCTCCATCCGCTTTTTCGTGGCTGCGAGGCGCGACTCAAGGCGCTCGCGCACTTCCGCGGGGATTTCGAGCCCTTCCGGCGGCAAGACGCGCGGGATCGGCGGAATCTCCGCGCTGGCAGTGTGCCAGGCAGCGAGGATTGAAGCGACGAGGGTGACGGCGGCCAGATGGATGGGCTTGCGCATGGCGACAATGTAGGCCCCTGACGCCGTCAGGGCCAGATGCGCGAGAACAGACCACCGGATCGAATGGACAAGCCTGAGGCGTAAGCGAAGGAAAGCGCGGAATCCTTCGCTTGCGCTTCAGGCTTGTAAGAACGTACGGTAGGCGAGTGACTACGAATACTCCCGCGTCGCGTTGATGCCAGGCAGCGGCACAGGGTAGTGGCCGCTGGCATCGGCGACGACCGGGGCCGGGCCGTCGGCAGTCAGCTTATCGACGTTCGGCCCAAACTCGTGATCGAAGTTGAGGATGTCCTCGTACCGGATCACCTGGCCGGTGTGGGCGGCCATGCGGCCCATCGAGGTCACCAGGCTCGCCTTCACGCCGCGCTCGACCTCGTTATGCGGCTTGTCCTCGCGGATCGCCGCGATCAGGCGGTCCCACTCGACCTGGTAGGGGTTGTTCTTCTCCTGGCCGAACGCCCAGGCGACGTTGTTCTTATCGACCTTTTGTCCCTTGTAAATCGCCGCATGCGAAGGCCAGTGGCCATTGGTTGAGATGACGGCCACACCCTTGCTGCCGTGGGCGGTGCTGGCGAACTGGTCGTGGCAACCCGCCATTGTGCGGCCGTAGTGGAACAGCTTGCTGCCGTCGGCGAAGGTGAACTCGACCGAGTAGTTGTCAAAGTTCTGATCGACGTAGTCACCCCGATAGTGGCGGCCGCCGCTGGCCTGGGCCT
>Ga0065705_10002492_pt1 | contig 18961 bp, 23 predicted proteins | sample SwibulcommuniRL2_FD_59092 | JGI IMG/M metagenome (GOLD analysis project Ga0065705, IMG submission 59092) | Bulk soil microbial communities from switchgrass field near Rose Lake, East Lansing, Michigan, USA - RL2 Bulk Soil v2 (version 2) | ecosystem: Environmental > Terrestrial > Soil >...
GAGCGAAATGATCGACAGATACAAAAGCAGGCTAGGGATCAAGGGTCGCTGTTCCCCGCACCAGTGGCGGCACCGCTGGTTTCGGCGGATGCTGTCTAATCAAATGCCTTTGGCGCAAGCCGCACAACTCGGGGGTCATACCAATGTCACAGTGACTTATCAGTACTATGGGCAGTTCGCGATGGATGAATTGCAGGATGCCTATGATCGGCACTACAAGCCCTAGTTCTATGCACGGTACTTTTAAGCCGTTGGTTGAGAGTTCGAATCTCTCCGCGCTCACATTTCTACACTAACTATTTTGTTGTAAAGGTACGATCTTTCTTTTTGCAAGACGAATTCCTGAAATATAGGTTACAAAGTTATTCGCCAATGTGTTTACTATATCATGAGCAAAGTATCTTGTCAAGATATTTTGGTTGGATATCTTGACAGAAACGTTAGGAGACTTTATACTATGCCGAAACGGAAGGATGGAGAAATGCTAGATACAAAAATAGAACGGATCAATCATGTCGCCGCCCTGTGCAAGAAAAAGAACTGGACAAAAAATCAGTTTGTTCGGGAAGGGATGTACCACACAAATATTTCAGATACGACGTTAGAGAAAGCCTTTGCAGGCGAAACCGATCTGAGCATGGATACCGTCGAGCAACTTGCCAAATTATTTGATGTGACCAAGGATGAAGTCTTAGAAAGCATCTGGTAGGGTGTAACGACTCTCGGATTTCGGCGTCCTGTTCTAAACACAACAGGAGGTCGCTATGCTTGGTTTATTGATCCGTTCCATTAGGCGACGGCGTGAATTTCGTGACCCCAAAAAATACAAGGTTACGTACGTCAACAGGTTTACCATTCTGGGGCAACAATCAGGGCCAGGATATTACATTGCCAATCCAAGTTTTGACTTTATCGGTCCAATCATTACGCAAGGAGATGCGGAAAATTTATTATTAGCTGCTTTAGAAGAGATACGCGGCAAGCCGTTTTCTGATGATGAAAAAGAAAAAGCGCGTGCACATTGGAGCAAGAAATAAACTTCCCTCTTGACAAGCACCCTCCAAAAAGCGCATAATGCTCCCAAGTCAACGCGCTGATTTACATTTCCCCAATGGAGTGATGCCTATGTGGAAGTAGAACTGCCCGCCCTGCCATTTGAAATGAAGCCATGAAACGCCGCCCACGCAGACAAGCCGTGGGCGGTTTTTGTTGTCTGACAAATTCTAATATTCAGTGACTGAATTTTGGATTACAATTAAGGAAGTTAGGCGGCAGCCTCTTCCCTGAGCAGGGGATCGCCACTCCTGCATTGTAAACCAGCCGTTACAACCGTTATGAATATAGAGCGCCCGCCGACTCGTACAATTGTATGCGCCGCGCAAGCCTCCCCAGGTGCCAACCGGAAGGGGAGGTTTGCATTTATGCCGGAAAGAACGCTTCGAACGAGGCGCGCTTGCCGCCCGAGGCAGTCCAGGATGCGGCCACATTGCTCATGTCTTTGAAGAATGTCACCGTGTTTGTAGACAACCCGCACCTGCCGGCGGTGGTGAGAACGGCGCCGTTGTCAATCTGTACGCCTGCCACGGTGTCCATTGCTGTCGAGGGTGTCCAGGGGATCGTCTCGGTAAAGCCGGTGGTGTTGCTTGTTCCATTCGCGCCCTGCCTGGAGATAATAAACAACAGATCGCCGACAAACTTATAGTTATAGACCGTCGATGTAGGGGCAGAGGAGAACCCGGTAAGCGTCGGCGCCCATGTCAACCAGCGGGTTTCATGAATCGGGCGCTGTATGAGATTCGCGCTGGTGAATGTCGGCACCGTCCACAAGTGGCTTGTGCCGGATAAGGAAAGGGTTGCAGCAAATCTCCCGATCACGCATACATCGTCGGTCGTGGTGTAGTTCGCGTAATTTCCGATATGCTTTTCGTTCGTGGTCGTGGCACTGAAATCCGAGACCAGCCGCCCGTATGGAATGCGAGCCGGAGCGATCGCCACAACAGACGAATTGCTGTCCCAGATCGCATACGCAAAGTAGTCTATTTCCAGGGTTCCAAGTTCTGCCGCGCCTGAGTTGAACCAGTTCGTGCCATCGGCAAGGGTGCAGCTCGTGGCGGCCGTCACGGTCCTGATCGTACCGTTGATATTGATATACACCGGATCGGCGGCGGACGGGTCCGAGCCTGCAAGCGTCTTGAGAGCCAGCACCAGGTCATTCGACACGACGGTGGCAGAGATCTTCCCGTTGATCATACCCCCGCTCACAGGGATGCGTGTCAGAATGTCATTCAGGGTGTCGGGAGTGACGAGTTTCAGGGCGTCCGTGCCGGTCAACACCTCAGCAGACGATGCAAGCAGTCCACTGAGCAGGATTTCCTTCAGAGAGTTGGGGTTGGTCTCTGTGTCGATGATCATGAACTTATCGGCCGCAACGAGCGCCGATTTATTCGGGTTACTGGCGTCATCTGCAACATTTCTTGTCATGATAGATCCTCCGCGTGAAGTAGATTAATTGTTTCCCTGGCGTGCAGCACAATCGCGCCCGTCTCGCCCCAGGCCGTCAGGATTTCGTCAGTCCCATCCACCAGAACTTCTCCAGTTTCATCCGCCAGGGTGGCGAGGGTCAGGATCGTGTTTCGGGTACCAACAGTCTCTTCGGCGTGCAGGAGCATACTCGTCGCGCCGGCGCGCAGGGGCAGGGTAAAGCTGGCCGGGATCTCGTCGCTCGGCGAAGCGCTGGGTGATGAAGATGCCGAGACAGATGCACTAGGACTGGAAGATGGCGAACTGCTTGGCGAAGTGGAAGGGCTCGAGGATGCGGATGCCGACGGTGAAGAAGATGGACTGCTGCTCGGACTGGGTGAGGGTGAAGCAGAAGGGGAGCTCGATGGACTGGTTGAAGGACTGCTCGATGGCGATGCGGATGGGCTCGAACTTGCCGAAACACTGGCGCTTGGTGAAGTTGAAGGCGATGCGCTTGGCGAGGAGGAAGGGGATGAGCTTGGGGAGGGTGATGGTGAAGATGAGGGCGAAGCAGAGGGCGACGAGGACGGGCTGGAACTTTCGGAAACGGAAGCACTGGGGCTCGATGAAGGACTCGCAGATGGACTCGGAGAAGGTGAGGAACTCGGGCTACTGGATGGGCTGGAGGACGGACTGGACGACGGAGAAGAAGAAGGGCTCGAGGATGCCGAAACAGAAGCACTCGGCGAGCTTGACGGCGAACTGCTTGGCGAACTTGAAGGGGAGGCACTCGGCGAAGAAGACGGGGAAGAGCTTGGAGAGGACGAGGGACTTGACCCGCTGGACGTGAAATCCACCAGCAGCCACAGCGCCGATACCTGGTAATTATGGGTATCAGTGGCGCTCTCTCGCACGCCGATCTGTGCCGTGTCCAGGTCGGCTTTTGTCCAGGCGGTTGTTGACGCGCCAGGCAGATCGTACAGCGTCAGCTTGTACAGGAACGGTGCGTTCGCAGTATGCGTCCACCATGCTGTCGTGTTGCCGCCCAGGTTCGCAGATTCCTCAACCGTTCCGCTTGCGCTTGCCTTGATCCGCAGTACCGCGTTCGGATCGCCGCCGGTAGCATCTGACAGGGCGCCGCGATAGCCAATCGAAACCATGTTGATCGTATCGCCTGAACCAATGGCGGCGGGCGTATCGTCGATGTTGAAATCTGAAATCTCGCCCGAGGTATTGGAGGCGATATACGTTGTTACATCGTCCGGCGTTACCTCGTCCACCTCTGCAAATGTGCTGCCGGTCCCAAGCGCCCAGACTGCATTATCGCCTGCGGCAGAGGGGTGCAAGTGGAGTTCTCCGGCTGCACCGGGGTATGTGTTTTGGAAACTTCCGGTCCCGTCGTTTACCGCAATATCGTCAAAGAACCAGTCACCTGTGGTCTGCGCTTCCGATGCCAGGTTCCCGCCACAGGCGATAACATTCACACCTGCGCTCAGATCGCGGGTCGCGGACGTGGCAAAGGCGGTGCCGTCTAGCTTCGCCTCCACTGTTTGCGAGCCCGCCGCGGCAGTCCGGTCCACCTTGATCTCTATTCGGTACCATGTATTGAGAGACAGAACACTTGAAGCGGAGCCGATGGCGCCATCTTCATCGTTCAGGGTCAGTGTCCCGTCGTTGACCAGGTTGATCCAGACCATCGGCGTGGTCTGGTTGTCGCTGTCGTTCAGGATAATGATGCGATTGGCGGCGCTTGGACGTGTGGCAACGTTCAGATATACCCGAACGTAATACGGACCATTACCGGGGGATGCAATTAAAACATGCCGGAATCCCTTCGCGGTGGCGCTGCCCAATGAACTGACGCGCAGAGCATACGTCCCGGTGCGAACCGTGGTTGTGCTAAACGTGGGCGTAGATATGGCGTTGCCAAACTCCATGCCGGTCGTGGTGCTATTTAGTTCGAAGCCGGTAGACCAGAGTCTAGCCATTTATTCCCACTCCAGCCCGCGCGCCACAATGCGGGATTTCAAATCTTCGACGGCTGTGTCAAAGGTCAGGGTTTCATTCAGAGTTTCTTCCTGAAACGAACGCAGCACTTGCAGCAGACGAACGCCTACCATCTTGCCCCAAACGCGTTCGAGAAACACGCGCGTCAGGGTGAGGCGCAGAAGCGCAAGATTGATGTCTGCCGCGGCTAGCAGGTTCGGGAAGCGAACATACAAGACAATATCGGCACCATAATCGCTGCCCCGCTTGAATAGCCAGTTAAAAAAGCGCGCATGGTCGCCGGTCTTGTCGCTGTCACCTCCCCCGTAGAAAACCTTATAGCTGTCGATGCTGTTTATGTTGGTTGGGACGGTAACGCCGAACGGCACGACCTGAAAGAAGATGCACTCATGCTCGACGGTCACGCCTGACAATGTGTAGTACACGCGCCCGGTCCCTGGCTCGGTGTTCGTCACAATCAACGCAGCCAGATTGGTTATCTGCTGGCGATTTGCCAGGGCGGTATTTTTGTTATGCACGAGACCAACGGCGAGGCGCAGCATGGTTTTTCCTTATCTGTAGAATAGCGAACACAGAACGACGGTTGCGACGAAAAGCACTATGTAAAGACCATAGCCGATAATATATTTACGCATGGATGCTCTCCCAGTTCGGCACCGGCGCAAACTTCTCGATCAGCCACTCGAACGGATGCACGGCTCCGGTCCATTTGTCACTCAGCCACAAGTCACGGGAATATTCGCGGGCACGTTCCTGCTCATCTCCGCTGATGGGGTATGGAAAGCCGAAGCCAGGTTGCGTCCTGAACAGGTGCGCGAACCACGTCTTCTTATTCACGACCAGCCGCCCGCCAGACAGCCACGACTTACACGACATCTCCACACCCATCTGTCCCCAGGATCCGTGCGTCTCATCTAATCCACCCAGCTCCCAGAAACGAGATCGCTCCATGAAGAATGCCGCGCCCACAAAGCACATCGTATCGGCGATATCGCCCTGCGCCTGGAGTCTGTGTTCGTAGTCTCGCCAGTATTGAAAGTGGAGATTGCTGTCGAAGCGCATGAAATCTGATCGGCGGTTCCATCTCGGCTTCCAAACCATATCCATCCTGAAATCACGGAATGCGCACTTGTCGCACTTCTCAGGCTTGCCGCCCTGATAGGTTCTGTGCCCACACGCCATGCAAACCCAATCGAAGGCGTGTAAGTTGTACATCCTCGGAATCACCGTCCAGTCGTGCTCGCAGTCCGCCATGAGTTTCACATCGAAACCTTCGTCTACTGTGCAATGCGCATCCAGCTTCATGATGTACTTCGCGTGCGAGAGCCTTGCCGCCAGGTTGACCGCCTGCCTTTGTCCGCGCGAGCGCGCGTGATACACAAGTGTTACACGCGGGTGATCTGGGATAGCCGGTTCCGCCCACTGCCCATCCAGCACGGCGATGATCTCGGTATCGGCGCGCATGTTGGAGAGCACATCGTCGATGGTGTTCTTCAGGAACATCTCATTGCGAGCCGGGATGATCACACTCAGGTCTCTCATTTCACAAACCACCAGGATGGATATTTCATCTCGTTTGTCGTCAGAACGATCTTTCCATACGCCGCCGCGTACGAATCCACAACCGGCTTGACGTGCGTCCACTGCGAGAGAAAGTAGTCATGCCCTGCCACGATGCCGCCCGGTCTTACCTTGCGCGCCCAGTAGTAAATATCCTCTGAGATGCGCATCCAATAATGATTGCCGTCGATGTAGACGAAATCCAGGCTATCTTTCTGGAACTTGTTTACCGCGTCCATGGAGCTGCGGCGCATAAATTCTGCATCAGGCAGTCGTCTCTGTGCGATCTTGTAGGCGTCGTCCAGGTCCGCCTGATCGTGGCTTGCGTACCCGCGATAGGAGTCAATGCAGTAGAGCTTCTGTGCATACTGGCTGATCACCTCGGAGAACTCCCCGCGGTAGACGCCGATCTCTGCGCCCGCTCCCGTGAACAGTCTGGCTAGGTCGTCGCGACTGGCAATATGTTCCATAGCTCCCTTTCCGGCCATGTCGGCACAGGGGCAAAGCGCTCCACCAGCCAGGCAAGGTCATGCGTGCGTCCTTCCCAGCGATCGAAGAACCAATAATCCAGGGAATAGGCATTGCCTCGTTTGCGTTCCTGCCTGCCCACACGGGTGTAGTCCCTTCCGTATTTCTCCCGGAACTTCGCCCGATACTCTCGTCCTTTCCACAAATGTGCGTACCAGGTCTTCTTGTTGACCATGACGCGCCCGCCTGAGAGCCAGATCTTCATGGCGATCTCCTGCGGCTCGCCGATGAATAAGCCGTAGCCCTCTTCATCCATCGGGTAGATCAGGTCCTTGAAATATTGCATCGGCATAAACCAACAACTGCCTTGAAAGCTCATCGTCTCGTCGATGTCAAAGACAGGATCACGTCGCTCCTTGCCGCGAGCGAACCAGTTCTGCCCATGGAATCCCAGCTGGTTGTTCTCGTCTACGAAGGGGAAAGCCAGGTACATATAATCCACCACCGGGCGGTCCGGCTTTGTGGTCCATTCATCGGCGTTCAAAGAATAGCGCCTGGGGATGACAACCCAATTCTCTTCACAGTCGCGCACAAGCGCCTCATCGAAGCCTTTGGCGAACATGCAATGTGCATCCACTTTCATGAGGTACTGCCCGCGTCCGATCTCCGCCGCCGCATTCACTGCAGCTCGCAATCCCCGGCGCTCGCCCCAGTGGACGATCGTTAGTCTTGGGTCGTCTGGCGGCTGCGGCTCGTTCCAGCAATTGTCATACACCACAATGACTTCGATCTCGCCCGTTGCCTTTGCGAAGATATCGGCAACAGTTTTATCGAGGTACAGCTCGTCGCGGCAGGGGATCACAATGGTGATCATGGAAACATCCATAGATTGACGATGATATGCCCGGTCCCAGGCTTCTCTCCGAAGTTCTGGCATTGGTAGTAAATTGTCAGACTGTCACCCGGAAGAAGCAGGATGTAATCGGGCGAGAAATCCATATCGACCAGCTGGTCGTTGATGCCTGCGGGGTCTCGGTAGTGATCCCAGTTCCCGCGAAAAAGAAACGTATGATCGCGGTCACGCTCCAGCGCAAAACCAAAATCTGCCACTGTGCCACCGCCCATGCCGAGCCACAACTGCGCACGCCGGACGATCACTAACCCGGAGTTCGGGAATGTCTCCTTGCGCCACGTCTGGGAGTTGGTGCAATCAAAGGGAGTGGTGTTGAACGCTTCCTCGGAGTGCAAAGGCAGCTGCTGAAAGAGCAGGATCAGGCAGACAAGCAGGGTAGGGATGTGCTTTTTCATACCTGGAAGAAGGACAATCGAATGCTGTTGAGATCCAGCACGCCGCCGCTGGTCTGGGCAACAGATATTTTGAAATACGCCAGATCCACAAAGTCCGGGGCAATGACCACATCCGCCACGGTGCCATAAGTGACATCAGTTTGCACGGGGGAAATAGTGCTATACACCTGAGAGCCGAGCGAGTTCCCATCCTTGTCGTAAAAGGTGGCTTTGACCTGCCTGTACCCGGTTGTGTTCGATTCCCATTGATGCGTCCCAACGATGGCAAAGTTTACGCCGGTATACATCACATAGATCCTGGAGGCATCCGCCGAATCGACCCGAAACAACTTGCCTTTGTTGTTCGTCAGGGTTGCGTCCCAGGTGACAGGCGTCGATGTGTTATCGGCTACATTTGTCAGTCCGGTTTTCACCACCTGGAGTACATGCAGCGGGCTCTCTATCCAGGTTGGCTGCCCGAGGGTGGGTGACTGGATTTTCGGCATATTGCCACCAGGCGGCAGCCAGAACCCAACCGCCTCCTTGATGACATTCAGCTTCTGCGCCTCCAGGCGAAACGCGGACAGCTCGCTCTCAGAGAGCTTTTCCTGATTGGCAACCTTGAACAGAAGATCGTCGAAGAGTGGCATTAGTACGCTCCCAGCTTCGGGCAGATGATCTCAAAATACCTTGCCGTGTTCTTGCCGCCGTCGTTGAAAAATACATAGCCCAAATAGTCGCTCCCGCCAGATAGTCCCGATATCGTCTTGAGAGTGAGCAACCGGCCACTCACAGCCAGCGCCCCTGAGAGGACATTCGCCGAGTCATCCGCCGTGCCCTTGTAGAGAAACATACTAAGAGCGCCGATCACTCCCTGCCCATCCACTGCGATCTGGAACGCCACCGACTGCCCTGGATAGATCAGGATGGGCGATTCTGCGACCTTGAGTAAGTTATGCGCCAGTGGGTAGCGAGACGGGTTCACGCCCAGTTTCGGCACGATGATCGACAGTTCCCGCACCTGCGCAATGCCGTCGTCGGTGAACGAGATATAGGCTTTGTAATTCGAGCCGCCAATCAGGGATGTAAACAACTTGGTCTTGATCGTCCTGCTCCCCGTGGGGATGAGCATCGAACCGGTGAGTTTGGTGGCCGATACGTCGATCCCGTTCTCGTAGAGCGCCATGGTGGGGGAGGCGAGGGTGCCGGTTCCTGCGATGGAGATTTGCAAGTAGTCATCTACACCAGGAAGCCAGAGCAGAGGGCTCTCACGGCACTCGGTAATATTTTGGGCGACGGTTCCAAAGTTGAACATTATTTCATATCCTTGGCTGGTCTGTACTTCGGCTGCTTCCTGACTGCCGGTTTTTTCTTCTCCGCTTCGCGCAGCTTCTTCGCTTTGATCTGCTGCCGGTAGGTGGACATTCCCCGCTCGGCGGGTCGGTTTGCGACCTGCACGGGCGGCGCAGCTTGAGTTCCTGTTTGCCGGGTCTGAACGTCCTCTTCCTTTGCGAACAATCCGGCGAACGAGGTGGACGACGGAAACCGCTGCTTGACCCAGGCGGTCGCGCGGGTGCGATCGGCGAGATCCGATTCGCCGTCTACGTGCAAGACGGTCGGGTGAACCTGCATGCCTTCCTGTTTCAACTCAGCAAGGACAATCGCATCATGCAGCACATCCGCCCGCCCTTTCTCGCGGTGAGTGAATGCGGTATCCACTTCAATCGCATACACCTGCCCAAAGGCGGCTACGACAAAATCCACTTCCTTCCAGCCAGGCAGTCCGCGCGGCGCGCCGATGGTGTGGCGGAATTCATACTCCGTCCTTTGTTTGTCCAATGCGTTTGCGAGTCGCTCCTCGGGCTGGCTGGCTTTCTTGTCCTGGACGGTGCCACTCAACCCTTCCGGCTCGTTGCCGGTATCTGCCCGCGGTTTGTGGGGCGAAGGCAGGATCACTTTCGGTCTTCTGGGGATGTGGATACGAACAGGAGGGATGGTCACTCATGCCTCCTGCAGCACTAATGTAAAGTTGGCGGTTTCGGGCTGACGTCCCTTTTTAGGCACAAGCGGGAACTGCCGCGGTGGGTGGATGATCACATACCATTCATGCGCCATCTCATAGACACTATCCATGCGCACCCGCCCAGGTTGGCGTGCAGAGTCCAGCAGCCATCTCATCAGCTCGCCCGAGGTTGCCAGTTTCCCGCGGCGCGAGAAGATCCCGCCCGCCTGGATCTGCATCGTAAATACCATCTTGAACGGCACCCGGGCGAAGCCGTTGGGGATCACGCCCTCAACATCGATCGGCACCGTGTTGTCATTCGAGCACAGCCGCAGCCGATAGGCGAAGCGGCGTATATTTTGCAGTCCCAGGAACACCGTGCTTTCCGGCGAAACGGTCATGGTATCGACCGGCGTCCAGGTGGTTGTGTGAACGTCGTCGTCCTGCTGGATATCCACATATACCTGGCGCCCGTTCGTGTTCAGGTTGCGGATCGTGGCGGTAATCTCTTTTATGAATTTGGGAAGGTCGGAAGCCGTGCCCATGTCGATCGCGGAAGACTCGATCACCCCTTCGTGCATGAAGCGTGCGCCAGAGTCGAGCCGTGGAGTGGCTTTCAGATATGGCAATTCCTGAAACACAAAATCGCCGCCCATCCCGGTCCATAGGCGGTTACGCGTGCCGGGGCAGGTCTGCACCCTGACCGTCCGCACCCGTGCGCCGGCGATGCGAGCACGGACCATCTCGTGCCACCCAAGCCCGTCCCAAGCCAGGACCGAGGACGTGCCTGCAGCGCCGGCGTCGATTCCAAAGAACACAAGTTTGAGATAAGTATCGCCGTCCGAGTATTCCCCTTCGCGTCCGTCCGGCAGTCCGTGCGATCGGTAGTCGTCGCCAATGTCGTCATGGGTCGAGCCGTAGATCCTCACGACCGAATGAAGCCAGGAGTAGTACAGGAAGGATGAGTGCGCGATCACGGTCCTACCATTGGCGCGGGAGGGTGTCTTTTCGATGCCGGTGTCGATCGAGTTGAAATGGTCGTTGCCAATCACGCCCAGCCCATCCTCACGGAATACATAGACGCTGTTTTCCTTGCGAGCCAGTCCGGTCAGGCGGTAGGAGGTCGAGCCGGTGAAGATCGCGGTACGAAAAGAGAGAGCAGTATTCCAGGCGATGAATGCGCCGCTGGTCAGGAGGTTTGCACGCGAGACGGTCACATATCCACCTGAGCCTGTGCCCGAGGTATTGTTCCCGCGCCAGAGCACCGGGCCGTCGGCCGCGTCCGTGGCCGGCAGGAAGAAGTCCGCAAGCCCGTTCACTCCGCTTGCTGTTTCCTGGAAACCGTTATGAACGAATGTCGTAGTGTTCCATTGCATGTGAATAAAGGCAGTGGACCCCTGCGGGATGTACGCCACGTTGTTGACCACAGCCGGCGTCGATGTCACCACGCCCAGGGTTGGCGTGCCGCCTGAGAACGTGACTTGCGTAAACCATTCGGTCGCATAGATCACATACTGGCTGTCTGTGCTTGGCGCAGTCTCCCAGGTGCCGACGATGGTCAGAGCAGTCCCGGTATTGGAGGCGATCTGTTTGGGGAGGTTGCGCCTGCCTGTGCCTTCGATGATCTTCACCCACGCATTCGCAAAGCGGTTGGTGGTCCAGGCTTTTGCACCATCGGTGAGGGTGGTCGATGCACCGGCGGTCGCCATGCCCCGATCGCCGTTGATATACATCACGGATGCGGTAGAGTTATCGTCTTTTTGATCGATAATATAGAACGCTTCGCGTAAATTGAAACTGAACCACCTGCGGGCAGTGTCCGAATCTGTCACCCGGTAGTAGAGGGCAAAGGTCGCGGCGGTCCAGGAAGAGCCATCCGATGAAGTCTTTCCAGAGCTTGCATCGGGATCACAGCCCACTTCCCAGTGATTGTCGCGGTCGTCTGTACTGGCACCGTGGATGGATACCCAGTAGGTCGTCCCGTTTGTCAGGCTTTCAACCGAAGTCCAATCAAATAACTGGTATACGCTCACAAAATCGGCGATATCCGTGATCCCCTTGGTTACGGTTTGGAGTGCCGCGTTCGGAGAGCCGCCGGAAGTAGACATCAGGCGGAAGGTCAGGGTGCCGGGGGAGCCGCGGCGCCTAAGCCACAGATACCCCTTGTCGGCTGAGTAGGAAGCAGATGCGGCGAAGGAGTTGGCGATATAAAGGTTCGCACCCAGGAGCGGCGCGAACTGCACATCGCCATTGGCTCGCGTCGGCATATACATATCTTCATTGCGCAAGCCCCGCGCGTGGTACCACTGCAGGGCCTGGTGAACGTGTCCAGGTGTGAGTGTCCAGGCATCTTTCGCATCCCAGAACGCTTCCGCATTTTCGGATAAGTTCTCGACCCCGCGCCCGCCTTTCCAGGATCGCTGCTCGTCGAAATCGCCGACGCGTTTTCCCACATTGCGGATGTAGACGGTATCGTCCTGGGAGATCGTGCCGATCTGAAGCGAGCCCTGCGGCACCTTGAGCCCATATTTCTTTTTGCTCTTGGTGTCCGTGAGTTCCACTTCCCAATCGTATTTCGATATGCCAGGTCGGATCACAATTCACCTTTAGGAGAATGGCACTGGCGGCCAGTCGTTGAGGGATTCGCGTGAGCCGCTTCCCCAATGCGGGAAGCCTTGCACTCTGCGCGGTGGGATGCTGACGCGGTTACGCACCATCTCCCGGTCCAGCTGGCTCCATGCCTTCTGCTCCAGCCCGAGAGTTGCCTGCTCTGCGCCACCACTGAGGGCATCCCGGTCATTCTTCCACTGCAAGGCATGGGCGAATACCGCCGCGTGAACGAGATTGCGGTCGAGGTGTTCGTCGATATAATCGGCATAGGCGCTCACGCGTGCATGTTCAGCCAGGTAGGTGATACGGACTGTGTAGCCGGTTGCGAACTGCGGAATGATAAGTGTGCCGGTCGAGCCTGCCGCCGCAAAGCCCGCGCGCCAGTTAGAGATGGGCTGCCAGCGGTTATCATTGGCATCCGATGTAATTCCCTGCATTTCCACGTTTAATATCTGCCGACCTTTCAAGGCTATCGGCAGGGTGTACTCCGTCTGATTGGCGGCGGTTGTGATGGACGTATCGAAGCGCGGCACGGTGGATAGATATTTCAGTGCGTCGTTCACGGCTTCGATCATGTCGTAGAGCGGGAAGTCAGGCGGGGCGATCATCACCGTATCGCCGCTTGCAGGAGCGACGGTCATGGCAGGGGAGAAGGTCAGGGTGGTCGAGGATGCGACATAATCGGTCACGCGGGATAATTCACCTTCGGGCGCGGCGTTTGCTCCGCCGGCGTCCGTGATCACGATCACAGATCCACCGTTATAGATATCGTCCTCGTTGCCGTCTGCCAGTTCGTCGGCAAGTTTGGTGTCGATCAGGGTGGTGGTCGATCCTCCCGTGGCAAGCGTGACCTTGCCGCCCAGTCTGCGGTAGAGCTGCTGGAGGACTTGAGTAAGTTGGAGGGCTGTTGCGTTGTATGCCATCGGTTATCTCCTGCGCTTCTTTCTCAGGCGCATCCGTTTCTTCTTGGACATGCCGGCTTCGCTCATGGCAATCGCCACGGCTTGATTCTGGGGCTTGCCGGAATGGACCAGCTCAGAGATATTCGCGCTGATCACCTTCCGACTTCTACCGCGTTTGAGTGGCATGGCGTTTGTCCTTGCGTCTCTTCTCAAAGGCCTCCCAGGCATTGGCAAACTTCGCAGACGGCCCAAAGGTGTACTTGTGCCCAGGCTCGCGGGTGGTCGTGTCGTCGTATGCAGTGATGGCTAATTTCTGCGTGCCTTTTACGCCGTAGGTGGCGTCCAGTTCGCGCGCCAGTCCTTCGTCGGAAATAATAAAGGTATCATCNCCACGNAANCNGTATTCTTTGCCATCGTGGCGTATGCCTTTGTAGTCTCCTACATCAGCCTTGATTGCTTGAAACTTTTTCTTGGACATGGAGTTGTTTCCATTTCACGCAAAACCGCCGGGCATAGTCGAGCGCGGCGGAGGCGGTTTTGAACGCTTTCTTCAGGTGGAGCGATTTCCCCAAAGAGTTGACCAGGGGGCCATAGAACTTGCCGCCGTCGCGGGTTTTGATTTTGGAGTATCCAGGCTCAAACATACGTCCTCCAGTTTCACTTTCGGGTAATGGGTCAGGTGCCCACCCACCGTCGCATCGTAGATGGGAACCGGGCATTGCCGGGCAATAATGTCATGCGCCTGAATCACGTTGCGGTTGTTGCGGATGGCATACAGCGCGTCCCAGGCCAAGTAATAATCTTCTGTGAAATGATCCTCGGGCGGCGTGCTGAAGTGGCCATCACAACCCACCAGAACGATTTCTTTGTATCCAAGTTCCACTGCCCAGATCGCCATCGTCAGGATGGAATTCAAACCTGTGCAAATGTGGTGCCATGCACCTTTGAATTCATAGTGATGCTCGCAGCGCGGGATGTAGCGCACGTTCTCAAAATCGCCGATGCCGTCATGAATGTATTCATAATTGCCATCACTAGCGTCCGCGCCTTCTTGAAAGGCATCCCACAACAGGCATTGTTCGCCACTGCGAACGTGCCCCAGGATCTCGCCTTTCCAGTCGTCCGGGTCGAAGGCGGAGAAATCCACTTTGATGTAATGGGTCGGCCGCCAGTGGGTGAAGGGGTAGATCTTGTGGATCTTGTTGACCGCCATCGAAGGCTTGCCGATCAGCAGGTCCAAGTCAGTGTTCTTCAGGCTTGCGCCATTGCCAACCAGGAAGATCCGGTTATTTTGCGGCATACAACAAATCGACCCTTTCCCAGACTTCCAGCATCCCGCCGGGTGTTGCGTTATAAACCCTTAGGTTCAGATGCCTGCGCTTGATGTAGTTCATTGCCTGGATATGTCCATAAAACGCATTGCGAGCGGCAAGGAATGGGGGTTGTTCTCCGCCATGCTCGTACAGTGGCGAGAAGTGGCTCCGGTTGCGGGTCTTGTAGAGCAGGTCACAACCCATCAGGATGATCTCGTCGGCACCGTTCAACGCTGCGATCTGCATGGCGAAATTCACGGAGCCTCCAAAGGTGCAGGGTTGCGGCAGGTGCCACTCGTCCGGTAATTCTTCGCTGTAGAACGGCAGCAGGTGATGGTGACAATCCTTGATCCAGTGGACATTCGGAGCAGTTTTGATGTCTGGCTGGAAATGTTCGCCGATGTAGCACTCAATTCCGAGATCGATATTCTCCTGGATGTACGGAATATCGGGAGCTAACGATTCGGGGTGGACGTAGATCGTCGGCCGCCAGCGTGTCTCGGGATAGATCAGGTTGATGCGATTACAGGCAATGGATGGCTGCTTTGTGATCAGGTCAAGGTCAGCCGATTTCAGGCTGGCCCCGTTCCCGATCACAAAGCAGTGCATAATCCAATCTCTCCTAAACCAGGCTTACGCCGTGGTGTAGGTATTGCCTGCGCTTGCGCGTTCGGCACACCAACCGGTTCCGTCCCACGAAATATCAATCGCAGCGCCAATGGCGAGCGAGTTGGTGGTCATGGTGATGGAGTCGGCGGTTGCATCATTGAGGGATACGATGTTGTCGGAAGAGCCGTGCGACACAACCGAAAAGCCAGCGTTGGTAACCCCGAAGAACCGACACCACCAGCCTGCTTGAATGGTGTTGATCGGGGGCAGTGTGAACGCAACCGAAGCGGTTGCACCGCGATTCGTGAAAGTCTTGCCCAAGTCATCCGCCACAATCTGATATGCGGCGACCTTAGCTGAAAAGTTTCTGATAGCATTCGCCCAGAGTGACATGGTTATTCGCCTTTCTTTACGGGCGCGGCTTTAGGAGATTCCTTAGCCGCACCTTTCTTCTTGTCGAATTTCCGATCAATGATCGGAACATTGGCGGCATCGGACCAAAAGGCGTTTTGCCATTTGTGCTCCGTGTCCTCATCGGGATAAGGAGCCTGGTGATCGCCAGCGTGCTTTGCGTCGAGGACGCATATCAGAACAGTACCCTCGAGCTTTTCAGCGATCTCTTTGGGTTCTGTTGGGGGCAGGTAGTGCAAGTTCTTATTTCCACAGGTAGCCATTTCAAATCTCCTTATGCGTCCGCGCTGACGGAAACTTCCCGGCGGAGCAGATAGGACTCATTCCAACGGGTATAGTTGCCGTACCACTTCCAGCCGAGCTGGAAGATATGCTTCAGGGCGCCCACGCGCTCAGGCGGCAGAATTTCGCCGTATTCGCCCACGATTGGGTCGTAGACCTTGGCAAGGGATTTGGGTCCACCGAAAGTGACTGATGCAACGGTGTCATCATTCGAGACTGCATCACCGTGGGCATGGTCATAGCGCAGACCACCGTTCGGACCGGAGCCTGAAACGCCAATGGTTGTTGAAACGACTGACACGACTTGCACGCGCTCATTGGTGGGGTAGTGGGTATCGCCGGTTTCGTGCGTACCAATCATCACAAAATCGCCAACGTCGATGTTGGTGGCAGAGGCCACGACGATGGTTTTGGCGAGTGCAGAAACCGCACCGTTGAGGGTTGTCTCAATGGCTGAACCGTTGGCCGCTCCGCCGCCGTAGAAAACCTTGGCGTTGGGGGTAACGATCAGTTTGAACGGTCCAAGCTCGCCGAGTTCGTGCTTGAGGATGATGTTGGCTTTCTGGTATTCACCAGTTGTGAGGATGGGGGTGTCGGCGCGCAGGTCCGCATGTGCGAACGGGTGCATGATGGAAAACCACATGGATCGCCCTGCATCCAGGAAGCCGGGTACTTGCTTATCCATGAGATTCGATTGGGCATTGGTGAACACAGATGCAAGCAAGCGATCTGCCGAAGTTCCGGCGTCGAGTGAAGTGCGTGCAGCAGAACGCGTAACGGAGCCGCCCTGGTTAGCCTGGTTGTTGGCGATCAGGTCGAGCGTCATCGCGTGATGCTTGCCGAGCATGTAGAACCGCTCAGACGGGTAATTCGTGCCGGCCTGGTTCATCAGAGCTTCAGAGGCTTCGATCAGCCCGAAACGGCTGGTTGGCGTGATCTGGAACGTGGCATCCCGCATTGCGGTCGCGGACACGTCCAAGGTTTCAGGGATGGTTGCCGTGCCCGGCTCAAGTTCGGACAGGAATTGAAGGTTGATAGACGAGGACTTGAACAAGTCGCTCATGCGTTCGTCAGGGACGACCGCACCCATGGCGAAGGCGTCATAGACGCGTTCGAACTGTGCGGCGCGCACGTAATCGGGTAAGTATTTCGCCCAACGTGCACTGGAAAGGTTGCTTGTGGTTTGAAAACCTGCAACAGGCATTTTGTTCTCCTAAGAATTAGCCTCCCAGTTGTTTCATCTGCGCTTCCAGGCTTTTCATCAGTTCCGCGTTTTGGGTTGGGTTCTTGAATGCCTCTGCATATTGAGCATAGACGGCATCCAGGCTTGCCGCTCCTGGCGTGGTGCTGCCTGTCAAGGAAGCGTTCTGGGCAGGGTTGGGGTTGGGGGATTGCTGGATCTGGTGCTGGAGCCGGTATGCAGCAAGCTCCGCCTCTTCAGCAGTTTTGTACTGCGTCAAAAGCGCACTCGCCACACGCGGGTCCTTCGTGTCCAGCCCGATTGCTTCAAAGACCTTTGCCACCGCCTGCTGTCCGCTCGCTTGCGTGCCACCGTTCGCGATGCGTCCCGCCAGATCATCCAGTTTCTTTTCAAGGCCTGAGCGCCACTGCGCCTCTGCGTTATCGCTTTCGATTTCCGCAATCGCTTCGTCGCGTGTGAAGCCTTGTTTTTCATACTGTTGGATCTTTGCCGCCAGTTCTCGAACCGCATTCGATGAACGGTCTGCCGCTCCCTGCGCCCTGCCTACTCTTTCTCCAAGGCTTTTCTCAAAGGCGGTAAAACGTTCATTCAGTTTTTGGTCAAGAAGTGTGCCGAGCAATTGTGCAGCATCACCGTCAAAGGGCGCTGGTGTCTGAGGAGATGAAGGTTGGCTTGGCGTGCCACCTTGACCACTATCAGGAACCGCACCGTCATTCTGGCTTTGTCCGGTCATTGTTTACTTTTCCTTTCGTTGACAAAATAAAAACACGACCTCCAGCAATGTGAAGGTCGTGTTTATTCACTTGGCGCGGTTCCCTTACGGGTTCCGCATTTGCGTTATATTACCATAAATCCACTCTCTTGCATCGTGCGAATTGGTTACGGCTGGTTGTATTGTCCTCCACCGATGATATTCAGGACCTGTTCGCCGGTCATTCCCTGCGACGCGCCGATGTAGTCCAGCTCACGCAGCACCACGGGCGGAAGCTGGCTGCCGCTGGTGAAATACGAGTAGAGCAGCTCCTGCGTGTCCGGGTCCAGGTTGACACGGATCTCCTGCGCAGTCGGGATGGCAACGTCAGGATTGCGGGTCTGGTTCTTGGCTTTTGCAATCGCCTTTTCATCGTCGGTCAGATAAGGCACAAGATCAGGATTGTCGCGCATGAAGTTCCGCCTGAATGTCCAGTATTGATTGAGTTCCGGGTTCGCGGCAAGATAGGCTTTGCGCTTTGCTTTCGGCAGTTCATAGTAGCCATTCTGCAGCTTGTAGAAATCTTCAAACTGCCCCTTGCGTGTGTCATAGAATACCTGGACACGGTTGGCAGTCTCGGGATCTGTGAATTTCACTTTTCCATACAAATTCACAAGCAGCCGCTGATCAGCCGTCAGTCCTCCAAGTGGATCCGTGTGCAGCATCTTGAGCCACACTACCATCGTCTCGACCGGAATGTCGTCATAACTGCGCGTGGCTTTGTTCATAAAGGCGTCCTGGAATTCCTGCCCAAGATGTTCGCGGGCTTCGTCCTGGTTTACCTTCGGCAGCTCGTTGAACGTTTTCCATACCTGATCGATATAGAACTTGTGCAGCTTCTCTTCCGGCTTATCGAACAATCCCAGCCGCGTCTCGTACTCAGGATGTGCATCGAAGAAGTCGGTAAGCGCGTCGCCGTCTTTTGCCAAACGGGGGTTCGCTTTCTCCCACGCCGCAGCTGCTTCATCTTCGTCCATTTCCCGGTGCGCGTCAAGATACGCCTCAAGCGAATCATTGGCGGCTTTGTACTTGCCATAGGCGTTTCCGAAATCGTCCTGGAGCGTGCGCAGGTTGTTCTCTCCCTGCGGCACAGATGTC
>Ga0065705_10001911_pt1 | contig 18953 bp, 20 predicted proteins | sample SwibulcommuniRL2_FD_59092 | JGI IMG/M metagenome (GOLD analysis project Ga0065705, IMG submission 59092) | Bulk soil microbial communities from switchgrass field near Rose Lake, East Lansing, Michigan, USA - RL2 Bulk Soil v2 (version 2) | ecosystem: Environmental > Terrestrial > Soil >...
AATAGTTTTTGTCTTGGGAGTTTTAATAGTTGTTTCACTTTACCATTATCTTGAAACTGAATTTGACAATCCTCAGCCCTTCTTCGTGATATATGATGACACTATGGCTCGGGCACTCGATGTAAACGACAAGTTGATTCTACTTTTTACAGGATTCCAACATGAATTTATGGTTAAAAATTGTGCCAAAAATTTGTGTCAATAACAATTCACATCCCCTTGGGCCCACACCATAACGTGTGTTTATATGGTCTCCTTCTTATCATATAGCGTGCAACTAATGGACACGACGCAGCCATACTATTCGAAACAAAGAAACAACAATGGGCCGTTTTCTCGTTTTGAATATGCCATAAAGTCTGAGGAAACAAGAAGGAAATATGTGAGACGACTGGAGATTTTCTTTGACTTTTACCACACTAGGGGATCTACAATAGAGCAGAAAGCAGAAAATTTCGTGAAAATAACAAAGGGAAAGAAAGGTATGGAAAAAACAACTGATTTGATTTTGAATTACATGTCATTTCAAATAGAAAGAGCATCCCAGAAAATGAGCTTGCACTTGAACTCGATTTTGACTTCGGTTATCAGTGTAACCATCATAATGTTACCGACAACGTTGAACTCAGAAGCCAATGCAGTATTAGTAAATAAATCATTTTTTTCTGTGAACGTGTCAGATAATTGGGTATATTTTAATTTTGAATCAGCAGTTGGCGTAAACATAACACTAGTTTACTACTAATTCTGAGAGAGTTCGATGATATTCTCGTCAAAGGTAACGAAGATTTCAAAGCGGTGAGAGCAAGTGTCTTCCGTAATTCCGCCTTGATTCGACATATCCATCAAGAAACTTTGCTTTAGAAAAATACGAGCAAAACACAGCTATTACATTCATGATTCATTCGGCAAAGATAAAATGAAGGGATGAATTTATTGGTCAAGTGATCCAAAATGACATTCGGAGCCACCACATCGAAACAATGCATGCTACGAACAGCCTAATGACGTTTTTTTGCTGTTTCTTGATTATTTCTATAGCATCATTTAGGCTGGCCATAACAAGGCTCGTCTTTCCTATACCCCTTTTCCCACTAAGTAGCAATGAGCCAGCCGATCTTCGGGTCAGAAAATCGACCAAAATTTGATGTTCTATTTGTCGTTTTACATGCGGGATTGTAGTGTCTCCTATTCTCATAGAATAGTCCCAATTTTTTTTAAGAGTATTTTACGCTCGCCTTCGGACGACTTGGCCATATAGTTTTTCCTACCGCCACTTCTGGTTATTATTTATTGTACCATGATCGGAAGCTACGAGGGAAAATGTCCTCCGATGACTCGGGGGAAGGAAATTCCCTAAAGGGATTTGGGACAATGACCTGGCACTTTAGAACAAGAATCCTACCATTTTCTTGAATGACTCACGATTACCTGCAAAGTTTATAGATATGAAAGCCTTTCAATTTAAAAATCTATTAGGCACCAAACCAATAGCCAAAAAATATGTTTTCACATTATATTCATCTAAACCCCCTTGGAATATTGTGTCAAAAATTTTATCTATTTCAATGACATTTTTTAGTGATCAAATACCACTTTGTTATTTGGCAGTAAATCCTCCGTCAATGGCCAAGACATGACCTGAAACGTATGAGGATTCGTCTGAACAAAGCCAAGCAATTCCATTTGCGATCTCCTGTGGATTTCCCATTCTCTTCATGGGGAACATTTCTATGACCGACTTTTCATCGTAAGTACCGAAATCCATCTGCTGAAGTATGATGTCGGTTCTAATTGCCCCAGGAGCAACGGCATTAATTCGTATGTTTTTAGTAGCGTAGTCAAGCGCAGCCGATTTGGTCAGACCGACAACGGCATGCTTTGTTGCTGCGTAAGTACCAGCGTAAGGGATACCGTTGAGGCCTGCAATCGAGGTTAGATTTACGATTGCTCCACCCTTCTGTTTAAGCATCTGCTGGATCTCATACTTCATGCACCAGAAGAGACCTATGACATTTGTTTGCAGCATCTCCTGAAGTTTGTGACCATCACAGTCGGCAAGTGGTAGGGTTTCGAGCGCGATACCAGCATTATTCACACCCATGTCTAGACTACCGTATTCGTCGACAGTGCGAGAAATTGCTTTCTTGATACTTTCTTCGGTATTAACATCAGTAACTATGAAAATGGCTTCTCCGCCTCGACTTCGGATATCATTGACCACACGTAGGCCTAAAGTCTCCCTGCGGCCTGAAACCACGACCTTGACGCCTCTGCTGGCAAGAGTCTTTGCAGTCGCCTCACCAATACCCGATGTTCCACCAGTAATGAATGCGACCTTCCCTTCAAGGTTAGCCATGACTTCTATTCTCATTCGTTAAGTTATAAGGTTTGGGTCATGTGACGTTGCTATGTTACCATTTTACATCCTCTATTTACATCGATCTGTAGAACAAACGTACCAAGTCTGATTCTAAAGCTGACTGAGCGCCACTAGTATATCCACTTCTGCAGCTGAGTCCACTTATCAGCAAGGTTCAAATCCCACTGAATCCATTTTATTGTATTTCACGGAAACGTGCTAACGAGAATAATGCCGGTCATACATATGACTAAGTTCCGATACAATATTTAATCAAATCCCCTTGGGCCCAATTTGATAACGACGCTTAAATCTTGGCCCGTATATAAAGAAGCAGTATATCCCGATGAGTAACTTAACTTTAGGCGAAGAAAATCCACTTCAAATGTTTCTTTATGCACTAAGGGCGCCAGAGTCAAAAAGACAGTATCCAAGAAGACTAAAGGTTTTTCTTGATTATCTCGCAGATAAAGGAGAGTTAAAATGCAGTAGTTCTCTCGAATATCAATGGAAAGAATTTACTGTCCTAATCTCGGCTCTACAAACAATGGCAAATGATACAGGTGACAAAAATAATTTTCTGTCTTGTCATTAGTGTCTCTTTTTCAAAGATTTAAATTATTCTGAATTATCAAGGAAATAACCCGACATAAATGTTAATTAGAACAATATCTATCGTAAAATCGTGAAAGAGGCGAGTTATTTTTCCTTGCCTCTTCCAGTTTATACCTTTTTAAAATTTCTATTGTAAAATCGTTTTTTGAAGTGTACTTTGACTTCTTTAATAGAATGTTAAACTTCTCTTTATCAAGGGAATCAGTAGGTCCCGTATGTCTTATATTCATATTCTTGCGGGATTGACTGTTTAGCCCTGCTATATACCAACTTTCAATTTCGGGTACTACCACAATTATTCTTTCATCTGCCATCGGACCATAGTTCTGTTTGATATCATCTTTTTTTCGAGTTACACAGGCCACGTCGTCCAAGTCAGCAAAAAATAAGAAATTATCATTATTCTGCTTGATTGCTTTGAGATAGTTTCTTACAGAATTATTTTTCATTCGAGCATAATTGATTACACTCACCGTGTTATACTTGCTAGCAAACAATGGTTTTATTACCGAGGAAATAAACCTGTCGTCATAAGGTCCTTCCGACCATAAAAATATCGAAGTCATTTATTAAATCGTGAGGAGATTTTGTATATACAGTTCTGCTAATGTAAGGTCGTTCTCAAGGAATGCCTTTAGATTCGACATATCCTTCGGTTTAACAATTGTTGAAAATCCTTCAGTATCTCTACTTACCAAAAGTAGCGCACTTAAATCCGCGTTTCTAACAAATTCTGGGTTGTGTGTTGTAATTAGAACTTGTTTATTTTCCGATGCATCTTTCATCATACTTACAATTTTGGATATCAGGTGAGGGTGTAAGTTTCTTTCTGGCTCCTCAATAACTACAGTTTTATGATTATCAAAAAATATTCCCAAAATTAATGCGGCAATGGATATGGTTCCATCTGAAATTAGAGGCGCCGGCAAGAATCTTTTAGGATAATACTTTTCCTTTATGTTAAACAAAAGTGACCTGTCCGCAAAATCTTGTACTCGCACATTACTAACTTGCGGTAACAAATCTTTTATTAAGTTAGAAAATTTTCTTTTATTTTCATTACTTTCTAGTACGTGTCTGAGAACTATCGCCAGATTACTTCCATCCTGTTCCAATTGTGCTTTACCAGTGATAGGTACTGCTTTTTTTGATAGTTTAGGGTCGAAGTCGTATATAGAAATATCTATCAATTCTGGACCTCCTCTCATAAACCATAAAGGCCATTTTTCTTGAATTAGGAGTCGATTATTTGAAATCTTATTTCTGGAAAATCGGAATATTCTGTCCGCTAACTGAGTATATAATTTGCCATGTAACATAACCTCAATTTTTATTTTATCATCTTCGCGGAAATATCTCACCTCACCCATTTCATCAGTATCGCGCTCTGGTTGTCTAGAAGAAACCTTGCCACTGAAGGTTATGCTATCTTTCATAATCTCATATCCTTTGTGCCTTGTATGAAATTTTATACTAAATTTAGAAACTACTTGGTTCACCTTCATGTTTATAGACGACGGAATTCGAAAAATCGACCTCGGAATATCCAAATTGAGATTTGAATCAAGTATCAATTCTATCGTCAATTCTTGAGATTTACCTAATGTAATGTTCGTAAGATATTCCGGTCCACCCTGTAATGAAATGGCGTTATCTAACCCTTGTTCAACGATATCCTTAAGAAATTGGAAAAGTTGGACGAAATTGGACTTACCAGTCGAGTTGGCACCGATTAAGACTTGAAAGTTACTGATTTCCAAGTCTAACTCCTTGAAACTCTTGAAGTTTAGAACTTTTATCCTTCGAATACTCAATGAGCCTTTACGCTCAGTTAAATGTAGCGCCGACATAGACAGTATAATTTCGACAAGATATTTGTCTTTAGCGCCTGCCCGTGCTCCTAGTCCCCATCAGCGTAGAGCCAAGCAATTTTCCGCAAGATAATTTAAAAATTGGAATTTGCATCTACTGGGATTTTTAATAAAGCAAATTGAATTATCTGTTCAAAGAAATGAAGTAATAAGCGAACTGAAAACGACTTGATTATAGAATTACATTAGTTATCTGATTACGAACTACGTTATCAGTCCATTGTGTTAATTCAAACCTTTATACTTTGAATTATAATCACCATACCTTGTCCGAACCGACATTTTCTCAAAGAATGGGATTAAAGCCTATGAAAAAAGCGATTCAACTTGAAGGCATGAATGAAGACCTCAGAACAGGACTTTGGAATGCGGTGCTTCAATTCTACCTTCATGACATAGTTGGTATGTAGATACTGACCCGCGAAGAAAGTTGTTTGTCCGTGCGGCAGCAGACCTTTTTAATATAGGAATAGACGAACTTCCTTCAAGTCCCGAAAGTCTTCAAAGAATGATAAAGACTTACATCATGGAACAAGAATGGAATATAGTATATGACTTAATCGAATTCCTAGCCAGAACTTATTCAATAGACGTTACTAATAGAGGGTTCATTGACCGTTGCAATAAGGTACTTGAAAGAGAATCCTCAGCATATCGTTTCGTATCAGGCAGAATAACTCAGATTACATCAAAGTCCGAAATTGAGGAAATAGACCAAGCGATAACTTCACCACTACAAATTGTTAATACACATATTGAAAGTGCATTACAGCACCTTTCAGATAAAAAGAAACCCAATTATCGAAATTCGATAAAGGAATCTATCAGCGCAGTGGAAGCCTTATGTCAGAAAATAACTGCAAATGATAAAGCAACTCTGAGACAGGCATTGGACCTAATAGCAAGCAGTAACAATAAATTCTTGGCGCAATCATTTAAACAGGCATTAGAGAAAATCTACGGCTATTCATCCTCCTCTGAAGGAATTAGACATGCGCTTTCTGATGAATCAAATTTGGGTTACGAGGACGCAAAATTCATGCTTGTGTTATGCTCGGCCTTCGTAAATTATCTTATTTCCAAAGCGGATAAAGTGGGAATTAACTTGGGGATAGCGCCTTCGTAATTACTCCAGAAATCATCGGATCTAGGAGTGTGAAGTATTTGTTTACAATCCCTGCCAAGCATGAAGAATCAGATTTCTAATTAGACTCGCACCGACATCAGCACTCATCCCGACGGGTCCGTACTATAATTCATAATTGTATTCACGTACAATCAATTACATTGCAGGTATTACTCATTATGTTTTCATATTGGATACTTTAAGTGAACCCGTTTACCAGCAAGGTTCAAATCCCACCAAGTCCTTGCCAATCTGTCAAAAATTCCATCTCAATTAGTAAACTCCTAAAGAATCTTAAAGTAAAATATGACTAATCCTTGATATCGGAGTTGTGGTTATGATAGCTAGGAATTGAAACTGCACATTCTCAGCTCCTCAGGAATGTATAAGGATACGCGTATAGACAAGGAGCTTCCCCAAATTTTAGAGTTTTTAGAACGGTGGGAATTGGTGGCGACAGTTCTTAGAATTATTCATTTGATACTTGGAACGTTAGCCGTTTTCTTTTCTTTACTTGCTGCATCGCAAATAGGTTCTATTCAAGATGAATACGCTAAAATTCTTGCATTTATAGCAGCAGTATCAATCGCTTTATTGGCGGCTTTCAATCTCAGTGAAAAATCAAATAATGTAAGAAATGCATGGAGAGAACTCAATGCGGCTGTGATGAAGTTCAACGAAAACATTATTGACGAGAAAGAAATCATAGAAAAATATCGAGAGGCAGAACGAATAGTTGGTGACGTAACATTTAGTCGAAGTGGTTGATTACTGTAAAATCTTAACTAAAAATTTTGTTCAGTTTGTTCAGTCATTCTCGGCTAATTAAATTCGATGAGAAGAGCCAAACATCTTTAGTTGTACTTTTTTTGTTCCAATTATAACAGGCGGGTCTATGTACTTTTCTACAGGACCAATCTTCAATTTGGAAAATGCAACGGCCATAGTAAATATTAGATTTTCAATTGAAATATTCTTGTCATAATTTTGTTCTAGCCTGTCTTGCAGTGCCTCTTCAATGTTAGTTTTCGTTCTTGTCGTATTAACAGTAAGATTTTTGACTTCTACGTTTGTCTCAATTGTAAATATAAATTTGGCTGAAGACATCCTCTGAGTGTTGACGTACAGAACAAACTCGATATAAGGTTCAATTGGTACCAAGCTAAATTGTACGCTTTTTTTTATTCTTTTATGTTTGTCTCTAGTCGCAGAAACATTACTTTCAACGCTTATTTCACTCACAATCAAGTTTCCAAAATAAGGTGATATGGAAGAAAGAAATTTGTTCATTATATCGTCTGAAATTTTTGAAAGTACTTTCTTCGGGTTTTCCTTTGCTTCCTTGCACCATTTAATGAATTCAAAGTCATCCTGGACTTTTTTTATTACTTTTCTATTCTTAAGAATATCATCAACAGCTGTGCTGAATGCTTGTTCGAGTCTATTTATTTCTGATGCTTCTATAGGGTACAAAATTTCTTTTTTTGGTAATTCAGGATTCTCTAGGCCGCATTCAATTCCTACATAAACTACAGGTACAGGTATGTCTGGCGTTTCCCCATTTTGAGAACCACCTTTAATTAATTGTTCAATGCGCTTAAAATAACCCTGTTTATAGAGGAAAATTGCTCCTGCTCCAAGGGCTGCAATAGTACCAGTTGTTACAGCTACGTATTCGGTACCAGACCCACCTGTAATTAAACCATATTCGAAAAAGACTGAATCTTTACCTGTTGCATTAGGATAAATTGCAAACGCCGTGTAAGTTCCATTGATATCTATATTTTTGAAATCATAGCTGGTCATGAAGGAACCATCGGAAGTTATAGGAACATTGACCGAAAACATTGGCATTGGGTTTCCAAAAGGGTCTCTCACTTCAACAAAAACGTTCGATTCTTCACCCATGTTATCAACTCGTCCAAATATTCCAACTTTGTCCCCAATACTATAGAATGGCTTAACCGTATTTACTACTATTGAAGGTTCATTAACTGAAGCTTGTACAAACGTATACTCCATTGAAAGTGGCAGTCCACGGTCATCTACTATAGAGCCAATTAATGATTTACCATCATCACTAACGGTTAATTTCATGATTCCAGATTTAACAATATCTTCAAATGGGTAACATATGTGACTATTTGCTTGAATTGTATTACCTGTTAATTTTCCACTGAAGTCCAGCTTCGTTTTAAAATAGTATTCATCTGGAGCTGGTTCAGACATTGGGTTTAACATATCTGACCAACAACCACCCTCAGGTTCGAATGTTGACGTGATAATGTCTCCATCTTGGTTCAAATGAACTACACCTCTTTGCACACCTTCTCTTTTTTCCCAAATCCCATTCAAATTTGGAGTTTCCTTGTCTATTTGCCCAAATGTAAAATTGTAATCAGGTTCAATAATGAACGGAAAAAATAGCCCCACGAGTAAAATAATGGTTTTTCCATACATTAGTTTCTCTCCACCTTTTGGTTAATGTGATTTCCTATCGTTGAATTAAACTTGTCTCTTGGTTAAATAAGAGTTGCTTATTCTTGGATTAGTTATTGCTCGATGAGTATCTCTATTTTCATAAGTAGGTCTGAATACGGTGCCAAATTTTATTCAAAGTCTCTTGGTCCTGTTTTATATAAACTAATTGAACCCGCTTACTGGCAAGGTTCAAATCCCACTGACGCCGAATTCTAAAACTCTTACTCAACTAAGTAATTGGTTCTAAAATTTGTGTCAATTTTGGTTCACAGACGACGAGATTTACAAATGTGTTGGGGTAACTGATTCCATTTTCTTCTAAAAAGAGCTTCTATATATTTTACTAGTAAAAAATATACATCTTCCTTTCGCATTGCGTCAATTTCATCAAGAATTTTTGTTATTATATCATTCAACGATTCTCCAAATTCTCCAAACTTGCGTAGATTTTCATAGTCGTCTTTTGATATTGCAATCAGTTTGATTTTTGAAGCCATTTTATAAAATAAAAATTTATGAAATTTGATAAGGCTTATAACCCATTTCTTGGGTAGCAAGTTATGATTCTTTGGAATAACAGGATTGGCTTTCTCTTATTAATTATCATTCCAGCACTATTACTGTTATTCACTGTTTCAAAGACATATGGACTTTCACCATCGTTTTCTACTCAAGAAATAATTGAACCGCAATACAATGATTTGCAACCAGACCCAAACCTTCCGTGTCCGCCTAGTGTCTATTCTTCTCTACAAGACTATATTCACATACCTGATATCTCAGCTGTAAGTTATTATAGTAACGGAACCGTTCTTAATGCAACTGTAATTTTATCACAACAATTCAAAAATGTCTCATCTTACGTAGCTTATCATATGATAATTGGACCTCAAGGTGGTTACGATTACGTCGGTCAGGGTAGACATACATATGTAGATACAATCTATTCCGAAAATAATCCACAAAAATGGAAAAGGTGGATATATGAACAATTTTCTAATGGCTTTCAACGTACTCTATACAAGAATGAAAACTACAGTGGTTTTTTCAATCAAGAAAACAACACAATATCTTTTTCTTTAGATTTGAGCAAAATAGGCTACCCATCAAATTATTTGTTAAGTTTTGATGCACAGGATGGATTTTATTATGATGGAAATAAATTTTGTAACCTTATTGATACTACACAGTGGTATCTAATTCCTCTTCCATCTTTTACAATTTCAATGGTTCCATCAAGTGTGGAGTTAAGACCTGGAGAAGAAAAAGATATTGAACTAACTGCCAAGGCAAACATTCATGCACCATCTAATATTACGTTTTATCCAAGAGACATTAACGGACTGGAAATATCTGTCAATCCTAAAAATATCTCAATTCCTCCTCTTGGTTCAAATATTTCGAGTATAACCATTAAAGCTGGAGATAATTTGGGGGGCAGATTATTGCCTAGTGTAAATACTCTGTATATGGATGCAATATTAACAATACCTGATTTGACGTTTCTTAAACAGGGAAGCGAACATGTAAAAGGTAATTCCTTAACAGAGAACATATCTAAGACATTTTCTAATCTCACCATTACCTTGCTGCCTAATCTTACTCTACAAGAACAATTTCAGGAATTTTGGAAATCATATGGTGATTTTATAGGTCTAGTAGCTGGAGGATTTATAGCAGGACTTACAGCGTTAGTACTAGATAGAATAAAAAAGAAAAGGTAATCAACGTTAAGACATCCCTCTTTGGTAGGGTATAACATTTGGACGTGACTAGAAATTAAGTAAATCTTCTAATTTATCATTGAGGCCATTACAATGAATGATAAAATTAATATGATTATAGCACTGCTAGCTCCAGTGTTACTAGTAGGAGTGCCCCAGTTACAATAGTTACACTATCATTCAGAGCGGCACAGATATTCCACGAGAGTGAAGACTCACAAACCCTTGGTCACTTTTTAGGATAGGTAGTTGAACCTACTTACCAGCAAGATTCATCCCTCTAGAGAAATTCTTCCAATTAACTTAGCGGTCAGAATAGCCGAATTTTTTAAATTGTACATTTTTGGTACCAATTATGATAGGGGGAGAAATATTTTTTTCTACAAGCCCAATCTTCAATCTGGAAAATTCGACGGTTATTACAAATATTAGATTCTCAATTGAAATTTTCTTATCATAATTCTCTTCTGGCTTTTCTTGCAGTTTCACTTCGACATTTGTGTCCGTTGCTGTCATATTAACAGTAAGATTTTTGACTTCTACGTTTGTCTTAATCGTAAAAATAAATTTGGCTGAAGACATCCTCTGAGTGTTCACGTACAGAACAAACTCGATATAAGGTTCAATCGGAACCAGGTTAAATTGTATACTTTTTCTTATTTTCTTATGTCTATCTCTAGTCGCCGAAATATCGCTTTCAACACTTAGTTCGCTTAAAATCAGGTTACTAAAGTAAGGTGACATAGAAGAAAGAAATTTATTAACTATATCATCTGAAACCTTTGAAAGTATTTTATTTGGATTCTCTTTTGTTTCCTTACACCATTTTATGAAATCAAAATCTTTCTGCACTTTTTTTATTACTTTTCTGTTCTTTAGAATATCATCCACAGCTTTGCTGAATCCTTGTTCTAGCTTCGCTATGTCTTGTATTTCTAGACGGCTGTCGCTTAAAGTTTGCTTTTTTGTTAATTCAGGATTTTCTACTCCACATTCAATTGCTACGTAAAATACAGGTACTGGCTCGGGACCATGTTCACTACTACCTCCATTTCTAAATAAATCCCTAATGCGCTTGAAAATTCCATGTTTGTTGAGTAAAAATCCTCCACCAGCTGCAGCAGCAATGCTAATGCCGCTGGCTACAACTGGTTCGTATATTCCTGAAATAGGAACACCGTAGTCAAAATTTATTTCGTTACTTGCTGTAGCATATGCAACATGTGCTCGGTATGTGCCATTATTCTCACTGTTATTCAAATTGAAGCTATGCCCGAAAGTGCCATCCGGATTTACATAAACATCTCGATATAATGCGCGCTTCCCGTCGGGACTATAGACTTCTAGAATTAGAGTGTTTACGCGACTCGCCAAATTTTTGATTTGGCCAGCTACTTGAACTTGCTCATTCAAATTGTAGGCAGGTTTACTTGTGTGTACATCGATTGAGACGCTAGCCGGCAAGTCCGAAATGAATCTGTATTGCTCATAGAATCCGTTTGCTGGTGGTCCTGCATGAATATCTAATGTTTTACCATCATCGCTAACAGTTAAATTCATTTCAACCATTTGCATTGTTTTTTGTGCAGAATTGCACCATACAATCTGGCCCTTTGCCGTATTGCCTATTAAGGTGCCGCTAAATACTTCTCTGAAGTTAGCAAATTGCGACCCTTCCGGTCTGTTGTACTCATCGGAGAAACAGTACCCATCTGCCGTAGCCGTAAATTTGTTACCAATTTGGTTCAAAAATACTGTATCGTTATATCCGAAATCATCATTCCTATCCCAAATACCAATTAGATTTAGATTTTCCTCCTGTCCAAAGGTCAAACTGTTATCATGTTCGATAGTAAACAGGAAAAATAGCCAAATGAGTAGAATAATGGTTTTATTGTACATTAGTTTCTCTCCACTCCTAGGTTCATGTGATTTTCTGTGGTTGAATTGGACATGTCTCTTGCATAAATAAGGTTTGCTTATTCTTGGATTAGTTATTACTCGATGAGTAACTCTATAATAGGTTCCAAAAACTATGTCAAAAAATCGTTCTCTAAACAAATAGTGCTTAATTTTATTAAAGTTCATTTGTAAAAGAAAAGCTTTAAAGCTCAGCAGTGTTATACAATAACAGGAACCTATTTTTAGCACTGATATCGTCACGCATCCCTTCCGGCCCATTAATTACTTATTTTATAATTGGATTTACATTGTAAACAAATTAAATCCCTTCCAGCCCATCAAAACTCGCTTCTAGTTATGCGAATAAACTAACAAAGGGTTCGTAAGTTTAAACGGTTTTATGACAAATTGGAGCGTAAGAAGGACTGAATAATACTTGTCGTCATGGACGTCGACGCATATTCACATGGCTTGAATTTTGTGTTGGGCGAGGCGTTTCCCAAAGGAGGACTGGCATCTGTATACTTAGCCAGAATTAAAGAAGAGTTCTACGGTCTTAAGCCAAATACCGAGTTTTTATACGAGAGGATGGTGAAAGAGTGCATACACGAGTTAGGACATATTTTTGGATTTAATCATTGTCCTGACATGCTATGTGTAATGCATTTTAGTAACTCATTGAGCGATACAGACATCAAGAGGAAAAGTTTTTGCAGTACATGTGGAATAAAGAAGCCCATATTTTAAGGCAAACAGCAATCTCTAAGACTGTATTCAATGATTATCTATCTGGCTCGCTCCACTCGTATGCTAATGCACAGAATTCATCAGAGTGCACAGAGGCAGCTAGCTCCACCACTATAATCAGAGAATTCATCCAAGATAAATTCTGGGAATTGGTAAATCCCGTTACAATATTCAATCCCCTAATCTTGCTATCCTCAAGAACCTACTTTTTTCATGAGACCACCACATAAACTCTTCACCATTTTGGGTCGTGAGTGTACCTTGCCAAGCTGCATCAATTATGCCATGAGGATATCTAGTCATTGTACCTGTAGCAATATTTTTACCGCTTGGATATCTATCTATGCCTCTAATCTCGGACCTGAAAGTAATTCTGTTGTTACTCCTTCGATAGGACGAACCTTTGTCACCCTAAATGCTGTTATTTTGCCAGCTTCCTCAGAGTTTTTTTCCTAACCCCATATGTAATGTAACTTGACCAGATTAATATTTGAGACTTTATGAAACCTTACAGCCTTTAACGTCAATGCTAGGCCGAGTTCAATGAAGCAAGAGACTATTGAATATTAATTCTTTTACTATATTGCTTAATACTTGTCCGCTTTTCTTCCATCTAAATTCAATCGAGCCCCCAACTTATCTTCTTATAAGGTTTAATCTTTACGAATGGGGCTTCCCTTTCCTTCCAAGGTTCAATGCGTACCCACTCAAATTTTCTATGGAAGGTCTTGTATAATTTCTGAAATTTTCTGCCCTGCTCAATAAAGTCTACTTTTCCGTGAATAATAATAGCTATATTACCCTTAGAAGAATAAATGTCTACAGCCAGCGCAATATTTGGGTTTTGTTTAAGGTTTTTGTACTTCCTTGTGTTATAGTCCGTCGCGAAATAAAAATCGCCTTCTTCAAAAATGTACGTGACGGGCGCTATATGTGGAGTATTATTTGAGGAAACAGTTGCAACCCTGCAGCCTTCGTTTTTCAAAAGGAAGTCTATCTCCTTAGCATTGAACTTTATTTTTTTAGCGTTGTTTTTGAGCATTGGCTTTCATTTTGATAAGGAATTACCTCCATACTTAAATTACATCTATTGCCAACATTCTGCAACATCAGGATAGGAGCAATGTTACTTATACAGTCTTGAGTCAAGCAAATTATAAAATAGTTGAACCCCGCGGTTTTACTTGCTGCTGTTGCCGCTTAAACCCTGTTTTATTTCTCCAGTTAGATTTGCAAAAACTCCTGCAGCCCCAGCCCCTATTTTTTGAGCGGCCTCTCCGGTCTTATTTAATATCTTGCCCCCAACTTCGCTCGCATTTTTTCCCAACTCAGAAGCCGTTTGGTTCGCCGAAGCACTCATGTTTGCTACTGCTGTTGAGTCCTTCATCTGTCCTCTCATTTCACCGTCAGGGAAGTCTGTTGTGTGCACATTTACATACGTCGTACCCTTCTTCATTGCGGTGACCAAATCCGTTATGTCTTTTCCTTTCATAGGCCCTTCCAAGTTAGATGCTGTAACGTTCGCTTCGCCTACGGTTCCATTTACTTGTTCAGTCGGCCCTCCCTTAAACAGAGTAAGGACCACNGGGCCGTTCTTTCCNGCCTCTGCAAGATGGATATGAGCNGCATTAACCTTATCCATGTCTGTAACATTTACCTCATATTGTATCTTNTCGTCTGTTATTTTTACCCAGGCNAATCCGGTTGAAGGAGACTCATTGGGTGGAACTTCTTCTTTTCCAGACAATTTAGCGACAAATTTCTCTTCGGATTCCTGAGCAACAAGTTGCATTGTTAAATGTGATGTACCGAGAGTAAGTATAGTTAGAATTCCAATGGCCACGATTCCAATGGCTATTGATTTTATTTTACCATTACCAAGTAGTATAACAATATATTTAATAACACTTCGCTAACTCCAAGCAGTAAAGATACGCGACGCCGATAGTATTGAATAGTATGTATTATAACACTTTTATTTTTTATAGTTCATAAGACGGTACCGACAGTTCTTTATTCATCCGTTGGGTTCAGCCGGCTTCGGAGTTGAACCCATCAGTTCTTTATACCGACCGGAGGAATACCATTCTGCCCGAACATACCGATATCTCAAGCTTTTATCAACTTTATTGTCCTTAGTTTAGCTCCAAGATGACGACCAAAAAAAGTATTGATAAAGTTGCTAAGCTACTGGATTTGTTGGACAAACATATCAAAGAAGAAAATTGTCGGCATGGTCCAAAAGAATTGCTCAAAGAATATGAAAAATTAATGACTGTTTAAATAGACTGGGACTTTTTGTACTTACAAATTCCCGCCGGTTACCCTCAGAGGTAAAAGAACTCAGTTTGTCTTTCTAGAATGCAGATCAGGCTGATATCGACACTCTGCAGGACTCACTCCGTCTAAATTCTTAATTATTTTTCTTAGCCCATCCTGCACGAATCGTTTCTGTAATAAGGAAACGTCTTTAAACTCTTGCGGTGTTATTTGACTGTTCGGAATAACTGCAAGGCTTCCTTCCAACGCCTTTGATGTAGGAGAAAGGCTATTCAAATCAAGTTTGTTGATAATACTCGAGAGATTAATTGCTGAAATATTGCCGCTAATGACACTTCCAGAAATATTCGGAAATAAAGTTATGTTATCCCTTGTGGTAACAAGTATTTGGTATTTGTCGATAAAGTCATCAATCTCAGTATTTTGTCCAACAAAAGTTATTGGGATACTTGCATTCATATTTTCAATTTTGTTAATCTGAGATACCAGGGAGTTTTTTTTACTCTGCGAAATAAGAGAATTATATGCCTTGTGTGCGTCTCCTGTAAGCTCATAACACTTCCCATCTATTTGGATATTTTCATGTTTCTCTGGATAAAAATTGAACACAAGTAAAAAACTAATTAGTCCACCGATGATAAGCGAGGCTATTATGGGGATTCCAAGTCTTGTAAAGCTTACCAATTCTTAGTGTTGCTCCAATAAACTGTACAAGTTTGCAACTTAAAGAGAAAAAGTACAGGATTTGTAAAAGGAATCAGATTGACTTCATAAGGGAACCGTAGTGAAACTTTGAAAATTATTTTTGCTACCATCAAATTCCAAATTTTAATATTTGTCATCTTAAAACACTCACTATTTAAAATTATAAGTCTTTGAGGTGGTGAGTCCGGTTATTCCCTGTCACTGAAGCAATTGGAATTTTAATAGGATTGCTTCCACCAGCATTCCTCTAGTAGAAAGCATGTCTTTGCATCAATCGTTTTGAAGCACGATATCACATACAACTGATAATTAGAATATTATCGTATATCAACTATGGTAGTTGTAGTTAAATGTAAAAAATGCGGGCAAGAATTTCCATCGAAATTAGTACAAACGGTTAATGAGCAAGGACTGAAAAATTTCACATTTGAAAGTAATAATGAAATATGTCTGTCATGTGGTCAGCCATCAAGTTACAATGCTAACGATTATTTTTGGAAACTGTAAAAGACGCGACGAATGTACGCAAGGGCCAAAAGTTTGAATGGTAAAAAAATAAGGAATGAACGCCAGGAATATCCAAATAAAACGCATGAAGAGATATTTAGGGAGTTGTTGTCAGATAAAATGGCCTAAAATAATTGATAACTCGCTAGTAATCTAAGTAATAAATAATATCTGTCCAGGAAATGTACATGTCGTCAAATAGGCAAAAAGAAAAAGAGGAAACTGAAAAACTAAAAGCAACGTTACCAACAGAAGCCGAGAAAAAGCAAATAGAAAACTTAGCGGCCGAAAAAAATAAAGAAGTTAGGGAAAACATTAACATCACTTTGGACGAAACTAAATCATCAGTACACAAGACAACAGAAGAAGCAAAAAAGCAGATTCCACAATTTACGAAGGCCATGAATGAATATCAAGAGGAATCCATCGAAGCGACAAGAGATATTGCAGAAAACTTTCTGGAGTCGCAAAAACAGGCCATCAATTCGTACCAATCATTTTGGGTGCCGTANATGGAAAACGTGCAGAATACGTACTGGTCATATTGGGCCTCACCGAATANAATGACAGAAAATTATACACGAGCAGTCAGCAATATCACANATAGTACAATAGCATCAACAAGATTAGCAAACAACTTCATGTTTGCCAGCATGGAGGCCTGGAAAACAACAATGCAGCATGCTAGAAATAATGCAATAGAATTTTCACGTTTAAATGCGAACTATGCAAAGGCATACCAATATACAGTCAGGGACAGTCTAAGAGAATATCAAAGGTAATCATTGTCTCAACTCAAATAAACACAATCTGAAAATTTCTTTTTTTTTGTAATCAGTATTAAATAATTTTGTTTTGTTGAACACATCGCCCTATAATATTTCAATTATTAAATGTTGTTGGACATAGATATTTGAAGTGTATGTATGAGGAAAAACTGTTTACATCTAATCGTGGTGCATCGTTCAAAAGTGGTGCCGAGTTACATGAGCATGATTTTCAAAGCGAACACGGAGCACTCCAAATGGAAATTTTTATGGATTATTGCTATTTTATTGAAAAATTATGGCTTGATTGGAAACAATCCTATCTACGTTTTTTTACATTAAATGAGCAACACAAACCAATCCAAGATTAGTATTTCAAATATTCAAGTTCTCCCTCTCCCACGTGTGACTTAAGGTTTTAAATTAAATAATTGCGATAAAGGAATTATCGGCCGAACAATTCCTTCACACAGAGTATCTATCAAATATGTATTTTTGAGAGCAATTAGCGAGACGATTACAGTAAAAGTATATTTAGAAAGTCGCAGCTGAACTCCCTTATATGGCCAGTTTAAATCCCGGTGACCGCACTATAACGACATATGATTTCAGTATGAGAAGGACCTAAATCCCTTTTAGCGAAAAATTGTTCTGAATCACTGGGCCAAAAATTTGTGTCAATAACAATTCACATCCCCTTGGGCCCAAACTAGATTTTGTCTTTATAGATACAGTCTACGGTATCAAAAAAGATAATTTAGATGAAGTTAACTGGTAGAATTCTTTCAGTAGACATGATTTAATTTTAAAAGATTATTAGCGCTCAAAACTGTTAGAATCTGTGGCCGAAAATTTCATGGGAATAATCGGTATGTGTAGCGTATGCGGGAAAGAAAAGACAATGATGTCACAAAGGAATCGGGTCAAAATAGATGTTGGAGTAGTTGATACCTATTTAGAATGTGAAGATTACGGAAAAATCGCCAATTGAAATGTTTGTCATCCTAATGGGATTCGACAAAGCTCGTAGTGGCACGTGCCAGGTCAGGTAAATGTCATTGCATTTAAGCCTTGCTTAAATTAGATCCTCAAACGCTAATAGTTAAGGAATAATCGATTTTTCGATGAACAAGAAACTATTAGTGAATAAGATGTTCCTATTGGCATCATTTTTAACCATAATACTAGGCGCCTCAATTGTTGCAACAAATGGTCACGTGTTTGCGGCTAAAAATATCTGGGATGATGATGACACTATGGAGCAACTTGTCAAAGATATCGACAATGGTAACGATGATGACAATTCTATGAATTGGCACGATTTCAAAAATTCAAAAATCTTCAAACAAGAAGATCTTGAAACACAAGAGTGTATAAAAAATAGACAAGAACTTTCAAATAATCTGGCAGACTATGAAGTTCTACGATGTTTTGAAGATTCAGATTACGCATACGACAAGTGAATCGCGAGTAATTCAACTTTTCCTATTTCTTGTTTTAGTAACAAAGACGAATATGAAATGTATAACAAATATTCTGAGAATATAATTAATTCGTAATTCCTTTTATAGATCTTGTTGGCCATAGTCGAATACGTTTACTAAATATGTTAAACGCACTCATAGATTCCACTCGAATACTTGTAGATAATTATGATTATTTAAAGTTCTTAGCTTAATGATGAGATAGTGGAACTGGAAATTGCAGGGGCGACATAGGTATTCTCCATTGAGCATGTATATCCACTTAAGTCTTGCTTAATTTAGATCCTGAAATCTTATTAAATTCTAAACCTAATGCAACTTACAAATCGACATCTCTTCATTAAAACTGGTGGGTAATTGGGCATCTTTCAAGACAGCCCAC
>Ga0065705_10104352_pt1 | contig 18888 bp, 15 predicted proteins | sample SwibulcommuniRL2_FD_59092 | JGI IMG/M metagenome (GOLD analysis project Ga0065705, IMG submission 59092) | Bulk soil microbial communities from switchgrass field near Rose Lake, East Lansing, Michigan, USA - RL2 Bulk Soil v2 (version 2) | ecosystem: Environmental > Terrestrial > Soil >...
CACTCAAAAAGAAAAAAAATCCCTCGTCGATCTCGCGAATATCGCCCGTCAGCGCGCCTATGTTCCGTATTCGAAGTATTCTGTTGGTTCCTCGCTGCGCACGAAGACGGGGCGCATCTACACGGGTGTGAACGTGGAAAATGCGGCGTATCCGCAGACGATGTGCGCCGAACGCGTGGCAATCTTCAAAGCAGTATCGGAAGGTGAGAAGGAGTTCGAAGTGATCACGGTTGTTACCGATAACGGTGGCTCGCCCTGCGGTGGATGCCGTCAGGTCATGGCAGAATTCGGACTCGACACCATTGTCCTGCTGGCAGATGGGACCGGTCGTATCCTCAAGGAGATAACCGTGAGAGAGTTACTGCCCGAAGCATTTACGCCGGACCATTTGGAGAATAGGTAGAAAGTAAATACGTATGCAAGTCCACAGGTAAACACCTGTGTACTTGTATACTGTTTCCCTGTATACTTCCTTCCATGCCTGAAACAAAATTCCGTTCCTTTCGAGTGGAAGCCGTCGTGCTTCGACACGCCGATTACGGTGAAGCTGACCGCATGCTGACCCTGTACACGCGTCAGCTTGGGAAAACGCGTGCTCTCGCCAAGGGAGCGCGCAAGATCGCTTCGCGCAAAGCCGGTCACATCGAACCGTTCACCTATGTCAAACTGCAGCTTGCCCAGGCACGCGAGATGCCGCTGATCACTCAGGCAGATACAGTGGATGCTTATCAGCCTCTGCGCGAGGACCTGATCCTGACAAGTCATGCTTCCTATGTGCTTGAATTGCTGGATCGTTTCACCTACGCCGATGAAACGGAAAACTCTGCGCTCTTCCGCCTGCTGACCGATACCCTCTCCCGTCTCGCCTCCAAAACGGACCCGTGGCTTGTCCTCCGTTATTATGAGATCCGCCTGCTCGATCATCTGGGCTTCCGTCCCCAGCTCTTCCAGTGCGCCAACTGCGGACGCGAGATCAAACCTGAAGATCAGTTCTTTTCCTTCAGTGCTGGAGGAGTCATCTGCCCACTCTGTGCACAGGGCTTACGCAATTTGCACAATATTTCCATTGAAGCACTGAAATACCTGCGCCATTTCCAGCGCAGCAGTTATGCGGATGCCACGCGTGCACGCCCAGACCTGGATGTGCAACAAGAGACGGAATCCCTGATGCAAGGCTACTTCACCTACCTACTGGAACGTGAATTGAACACACCGGGTTTCCTGAAAAAGATCAGCCCATAGCGGTCGCTACAACCGTTTTCCCCAGTTCACTACAAATAACCAACCCGCGAACGCTACAACGGGTTTCATAACCCTCCATAATAAGATCTGGAACCATCTCCATTTCAAGGCATAGATGACGCTGGCGATGAACCAGCGCACGATCAACGTTTGACCGAGTGCACTCTTCAATACCCGGAGTTTATACTTGTAAAATGAGAAATCATTTCGCTGAAGAGCATCCTCAATTTCACGCGCCGCGATGACGCCATACCCCAAAGCGATGCTGATTCCCTCTCCAAATAATGGATCTGCTCCGGCTGTATCGCCAACCAGCAACACGCGCGGCACAGACATTTGATTCCTGGGCGAAAACCAGCGAATCGGATGTCCTTTGATCTCGTAATCATCCAAATTGAATCCAAAACGCGACATCTCTTTCGCCAGGGGATCTTTCAGCTGTGGGCGATTTTCAGTTGCAAGCAGATTCGTATCATAGATACCCCAACATCTCATCGCTTCTCCGTTGATTTGTGTGGGGAAATCCCACACATAGCCGGCAATGTTATCCGGAATCGGGAAGAAATCAAAATACGCGCCCCCCTCCCGTCCTCCCCCATTTTCGGAGAAATTGGGGGTGGTGTCCGAAGGACGGTGGGGGCGGGTGGGAGTCAGAATCTCCAGCAATCTCGCTGTATGTGCTGGCGCGTTGGGAAAAATACAGCGGCGCGCGACTCCATTCGAGCCATCTGCGCCGATGACGATATTCGCGCGCATTCTCCCCTGACTTGTTTCGACAGTCACACCAGCTCCATCAGGGATCATGTTCCTCACCGTAACATCTTCCCTGATCTCTATTCCCCTTTCCCTTGCCTTCTCTGCCAGCCAATTATCGAATTCATCGCGGCGGATGATGCGCAGTGCGTGCCGCCTGGGAATGTGAAGGTTCAATCCCTTTGATTCAAAATCAAAATGGATGTTGTCCGCGTCCACATGCGGGACTTCGCTGACGTCGAGTCCCAGCCGTTGGAGGATGACCTCTGCATCGAGGACGAGTCCGCCGGCGCAAAGCTTGGAGCGTGGATAACGCGCCTTTTCCAGGATCAGGATGCGGGAGGTGAGATGTGGAGCATCCTGCACAAGATGAAGCGCGGTGGAGAGTCCTGCGGGACCCCCACCAATGACGAGGATATCGGGTTGTGGCATGTCGTCTAATGGCGCAGGATCTGCGAGAGAAATAGTTTCGTTCGATCGTTTTGCGGATTGTTGAAGATTTGAGCTGGGGTGCCCTGCTCGACGATCTCACCTTTGTCAAAGAAGATCATGCGATTGGCGACCGCCCTCGCAAATCCCATTTCATGGGTCACAGCGACGATCGTCATACCGCTTTTGGCGAGTTCCACCATGACATCCAGGACTTCCTTGATCATTTCCGGATCGAGAGCAGATGTCGGTTCGTCAAAGAGCATGATGCGCGGCTGCATGGCAAGGGCGCGGGCGATGGCGACGCGTTGCTGCTGTCCACCGGAAAGCTGAGCGGGATATTTCTCTGCCTGTTCCGGGATGCCAACGCGCTTGAGGAGTTGCATGGCTTGTTCACGAGATACCTGTTTTGGGGTGCGACGAACCCACAGCGGCGCAAGTGTAATATTCTGAATGACCGTGAGATGTGGAAAGAGATTAAACTGCTGAAAGACCATGCCCACTTCCTGACGGATCTTTTCCACGTTGCGTATATCATTGCCCAGTTCTGTGCCGTCCACGATGATCTGTCCCTTTTGATGTTCCTCGAGACGGTTGATGCAACGGATAAACGTAGATTTACCGGAACCCGATGGCCCGAAGATAACAACGACTTCGCCCTTTTCGATGGTGAGGTTGATGCCTTTGAGTACATGAAACTGATCGAACCACTTGTGCACATCGCGGCAGATGATAATTTCCTGTGAATTATTGTTGTCGCTCATCCGGATCTCCATAACTATTTGTGCCAAGACCCTAAAGATCTGCTTTGAATCAAGAATAAATTTCTACGAAGATAGAATATCACTTAATTGATAAGACCTTTAGGGACTCCAACTTATCTTTTGCCTACGCCGAGGGCTTCCTCCATGCGGCGGCTGCCGTAGGTAAATGCCAGGTTGAATAACCAATAGATCATGAACGCGAAAAGAAAAACCTCGCGGTGTGTGCCAAGCCATTCGCTTTGTGCAAGGATCGATCGGGAAATTCGCACGACTTCGAACAGGCCGATGATCGCCACCAGGCTCGTATCCTTGAACAGGCTGATGAATGAGTTGAATAATGCCGGTATGACAGCACGCAAAGCCTGCGGCAGGATGATCAATACCATAGTTTGTGTGCCGCTCAATCCCAATGCATTTGCTGCTTCGTATTGTCCACGGTCGATGGCTTGCAAGCCGCCGCGCACATTTTCCGCTTGATACGCGGCTTCGAAAATGATGAAACCAATCATGGCACGGATGACGAGATCGGGCCGTACATCGATAGGCAGAAACAGTGCGAGGACAATGGAAGCCATAAAGAGAATTGTGATCAACGGCACGCCGCGGATCAATTCAATATAACCAATGCTAAAGTATCGAATCACGGGAAGTTTGCTTCGCCTGCCCAGCGCGAGAAGAATTCCCAGTGGAAGCGCGCCAAAATTGCCAACGACCGTCAGCAGCAGGGTGAGCAGGAGGCCACCCCAAAGGTTGGATGGAACCGGTGGAAGCGTGGCAATATACCGGGTCCCCGCGATCAGCAGGAAGACGAGCGGGAAATAGAGCAGCCAGGCTATCGTAGCCATGAGGGCGCCGCGCGGCAAAAAGCGCCCAATAAAGTAGGAGATCAAAAGAATGGCTTCTGAGATCAGCCATTCATCCCACACGTCCCATCCGAAGTATAAAGCGATCAGGATAAACGCTGCGCCCGCACCCAGCGCGATGAATGCAAAGCCACGCGCTGCATTCTTCCATACACCCCAGGAAAGGCCGATCAATGCTGCCAACAGAAAGATCGACAACCAGACGCGCCCGATTTGGTCGCGTGGATATGTACCGATCATGAACAGCGTTAAGTTTGCTTCGATCACGCCCCAGCGCGCTTCAGTCGTTGCCCATTGATAGGCAGGTTTCAGGAGCACGTAGGACAACCAGATGGCGAGCAGAGTCAGCGCGACGTTGTACCATGAGCTGAATAAATTCTTACGCACCCATGCCAGCGGACCGACAGCCAGAACGGGAGGCCTAACTTCGCTCGTTTCAATTGCAGTCATGTCAGCGCTCCACCAGTTGAATGCGTTTATTGTAGATATTCATCAACAGTGACGTGAACAGGCTGATGCTCAGGTAACTTAGCATCATGATCGTAATGATCTCAATTGCCGCACCGGTTTGGTTGTGTGTTGTTCCTGCGATGCTGAACAGGTCAGGGTAGCCGATGCCAATCGCAAGAGATGAGTTCTTCGCCAGGTTCAAATATTGACTTGTGACCGGCGGAATCATGATGCGCAGCGCCTGTGGGAAGACGACCAGCCGAAGCGTCTGGCTGCTTGTCAATCCCAGCGACCGCGCTGCCTCCACCTGTCCTTTTGCCACTGCCTGAATGCCGGCCCGCACGATCTCTGCAATGAATGCACCGGTGTATGTCACCAATCCGAATAGCAAAGCAGCAAATTCAGGGGTGAGACGAACTCCACCTTTGAAGTTCAAACCGCTCAACTCGGGAACAAATGGTCTTAATGGTGGCTCGGGCTGAAGGATCGCGCCCAGCCAGATGATGAAGGCAGGCACAAAAATGTATGCCAGAGTCCACCAGGGTGAGAGTGGAACACTTGCACGTCGCTGCGCAGTTCGTAATATGTACCAAATAATAGGAATGGAAATCAATGCAATAATAAGAAAAACACGCCATGCAGAAAAGGTCGATGTTGCTTCTGCCCAAGTCAAATAAATCCCACGCTGTGTCAAATAGATCGGACCTGGCAATTGGATTGCATCCCGTACTGACGGGAGTTGAATGATGACAGCGAAATACCAGAACATCAATTGAAGCAGCAGCGGCGTATTGCGAATCAATCCCACATAAGCGGCTGCGAACCGGCTGATCAGCCAATTACTGGACAACCGCGCCACTCCAGCCAGCACACCCACAATCGTGGTGAACACGATGCCGAGCGCACTGACGACCAGGGTGTTGACCAGCCCAACCAACAATGCACGTCCATAGGTATCAGATGGTTCATAAGAAATGAAAGACTCACCAATACCGAAACTGGCTGGATTTTTTAGGAAGCCATAACCCACTGCCAAGCCCTGCCGCGCCAGATTCGTGCTGACATTGCGGTACAGATATCCAGCCGCCAATACCAGCAGCAGGATAAAGATCACCTGTGCCAGGATTTTCAGAAAACGGATATCACGCCAGAAGCTTTGAATGTTCATCGTGATGAGATGTGGAGTCCCGCAAAACGGGACTCCACATGATACCGATGGGGTTTAGCGCATGGGCGGAGCGTACATCAGCCCGCCGTTTGTCCATAATTCGTTCTGTCCGCGTGCGAGGTTGAACGTAGCCAGATTGCGGTCATAGACTTCACCGTAATTGCCCACGAGTTTGATGGCGCGGTAGACGAAATCATTACTCAAGCCAAGTTTCGAACCCAGTTCGCCTTCCACCCCAAGCAGGCGGCGGACAACAGGATCTTCACTGGTAAGGAAGGTATCCACATTTTCGGATGTAATACCGAGTTCCTCTGCCTGGATCATGCCATAGACGACCCAGTGAACTACATCTGCCCACTTGTCATCACCTTGTGCAACAGCCGGAGCCAGCGGCTCCTTCGACATTACTACATCAAGGATCACATGATCGGCAAAGTTCTGCAGGACGGCCTGTCCCTGCGTGGCGAGTTGGGAGCGGTCGGATGTGATCGCATCACAGCGTCCTTCGTCATAAGCCTGGAAAGCTGCGTTCTGGTCTTCGAAGACGACCGGGGTGTAGTTCACACCGGCAGCGCGGAACTGATCGGCGAGGTTGAGCTCTGTAGTGGTTCCGCTCTGCACGCAGACGTTTGCGCCCTCGAGCGCGTCCAGCCCGGCGGCGGAATCACTGACGACATCCTTTTTCGCCATGATGGCTTGCCCATCATAAAACGTCACAGGACCAAAGGTGAGACCCAGTTCGGCGTCGCGTGTATAAGTCCAGGTGCTATTCCGGCTAAGCACATCCACTTCGCCGGACGCCAGAGCTGTGAAACGATCCTGCGCGCTCAAACCACGGAATTCAACAGCATCCGCATCGTTGAAGAGGGCGGCAGCCCAGGCACGGCAGAAATCCACATCGAAGCCGGTCCATGCCCCGGCGCTGTCCACAAAGCCAAAGCCCTGGAAGGTTCCATGCACGCCACAGACCAACTGACCGCGGTCCAGGATCGTTTGCAGGCGTTCGCCACCGGCGACCGGTGGTGGCGCGGCGGTAGGTTGCGCTTCAACAACGGGAGTGTCGGCGGCTGCGGCGGGCGCTTCGGATGTAACAATACGGGTGACTTCCACAGTGACGGGCGTTGCGGCAACCGGTGTGCCGCACGCTGCAAGCATTATGCTTGCTACAACGACGAGACTGAAGAGGGGGAACAACTTGCGCATGATTATCTTCTCCTTGTAGCGAATGTTTGAATTGCGGAACAAATGGCGCATACTCAAATTGGCGTGCTACACCTCCAATCTTTGGTTGTAAATTCACAGACGATATCCCATCCCCTCGGTCTGTGATGAGTGGTTCTATTGTAATTAAAGAATTATATAAAAACCACAATTGGTAGTCAATCAATTAAACAAAATTGCGTAAGAAGACCTGAATCGAATTCGATTCAGGGCACTGCCTGCCCTTATCAAATTCCGCTTCGTTTATGCGTATGCCCCAGACCACGTTTCAAAATGGCGCTCATCGTGTTCATCATCCTTATAAAAGGTGATATAGGTCAAGGCCTTGTAAGGAATGAACTTTTTCTCTGTAGGATCTTTTCGTGCTAGGTCGAAGTACGTATGCCATGTGCCTGAATTGAAGTAGATCTGATTCCCGCCGAGATCATCATAGTCCAGGGGGATCGTTTCATGATGGTGTGTGTGTCCATAGACAATATAGCGAGCCGTTTTATCGAGGAAGGATGGTTCCTCCAGAGCGTAGCTCGCAAAGGAGCGATCGCTCGTGCCTTTTCGGTTCTGCAGCCGGAAGACCAGATAATCAATGGTCTCGAAGGAGACAACCTTCGAGATCTTGATCGCCAGCTGCATCTTATCCACGATGTCAAATTCAAAGGCTTTATCAGCCTGGTGGACAAAATCCAAATGCAGGAAATTGTCTGCCAGCTCATCCCAAACTCTTTTGAGTTCATTCTCCCGAACTTCCTGGAGCTTATTGTCCATGGCAAGTCTTCTCAGCTGTCCAGTGACCCACAGGGGAGTAGCCAAGGCCGGGCGGATGTTGGTGATATGTCGCAGATTGTTGACGACCTCCGGATTCAATTCCGGTCTTCGTTTTAATTCCTCCGGGTAACGGTTGCAGACCTCCATGGTGAAGGCATCGCCCAGTGTTGGGAAATTGCGTCCTTTTTCGCTGTCAAAGTTGAAAGTGTCAAAACTATCGCCATGCCGTCCGAAAACCCTGTACGCACGGAAGAGTCGTTCGATATCCGGATATTCATCCACCTTCCACGGCAAGCCGGTATCTGTTTTGCGCAGATCGAATGGGAAGGGAGAGGCTGGGTTGCACAAGCCCATTGCCTCGATGATTTCCTGGCGGATTCGGTCAAATGCCTCACCGGGCAGGTGATAGTACCAATCATGATTGCCCACCATGTAATGGAAACGGACTTTCAAGTGGATTTTTTGCTGGCTGTTGAAGTCGCGCACTCCACCATCGTCTGCGACGTCGAAATCGATAAATTCGCCGGTGGAGAGTCTTCGCAAAACATCAATGGCATCCTTGTTGTAATCCAGGATGGAACGTGTGACCTCTAAAAGCTTTACAGCAAATGCCGGATCGCTTGTATTACTCCAGGGACGGATGTAGTTTTTTTCGCCGGGCTCTGTGATGCGGACGAGGTTTTCATCTCTGACCGTTATCGTTTCTTCACTGCCCTGCGCCGGGAACAACCACTTCGTTGAATGCAGCGGATCGAGGATATCGCCCATGAGGATGACATCGAGTTCTTCGATTGGTCGATAATGTCCGTTTCGCAGAGATGCAAAATGCGCATCCTGGCGCAGGCGTTTCGCGAACAGGTAGAATGCACTTGCAGGAATGGACTCGGCTGTGGTGCCATCGCCCAGATGAAGATCGCTGATTATGACAAGCATTGAAACTCCTGCTACAAAAGTCAACAAACTTTATCTTATTATAGCCCGAATGTTATGGTCCGGATGCATTCATGGACGTGTATAATCTTCGGGTCACGGACTTCACATCCTGCGCGGCGGCTCATGGGCTTCTTCGCTGGAACGGATCACCACTTTTTATAGGCTCAGGGCCAGCCCGACCCGCTTTGCTGATGTGGGCAATGATGTAGGTTTTCGTTTTGTACGCAACGCAAATCCGTAGTGAATCCCCTGTTTCAGGCTGTGTAGCGTGCGAAAAAGGAATTACCTTCGTTTGGTTCTGTAGGGCATTTCAACAGGAAATACGTTTCCCGCATGATTGGATACTACAGGTAAGGAGATGTTATGGCTCGTAAAATCGTCTCATGGGTATTGATCATTCTGGGCGGGATATTTCTTCTCTTGAGCGTCGCGGGCATCATCGCCATTTGGGCTTACAACACGCCCCTGACGAGTAAAGCGACCGGTCAATTAAAGGATATCGACGTGGAACTGGCACAGGCACAAGCCACGTTAACCAGTTCCGAGAGGGAACTGCAGCGCGCCCTGCGCATTGTGGATGCCACACAGGCGGCGCTCGAAAAACTGACACAGCAATCCGACAGCGCCGATAATTTACTGGATACGATTCAAAGCACGCTGGATGACAGACTGCTTCCCGAACTCAAAACCACACGCAACCGGATCGACTCAGCGCGCGCGACACTGCAGAATCTGCAATCGGTCCTGGCGGGGATCAAGGGTTTTGTCCCCGGCGTGGACTTAAGCATCCCCGATAAGCTTTTGTCTGACCTGATCGCCTCGGCGAATTCCCTGGACACAGAAATTTCAAATGTGGAGACTCTCGGAAAACAGGCATCCTTGTTTGTGGGCGACACATCCTATTTATTGGGCGGCGATCTGACCTCGACACGCGACAGCCTGCAAAGCTTCCTGTCCGCGATCCAGGACTATGAAACAAAAGTGACTCGCTGGCGCGAACAGGTTGCGACCTTAACGGAAGGCGCGCCTCGCTGGATTGACCAGGCATCCATCGCCTTGACGAGCTTCCTGCTCTGGTTTGGTCTTTCACAGTTTGGCTTGATCCTTCACGGACAAGCCCTGCGCCGCGGCGTCGATCCACTATGGGCGATACGAAGGACAAAAGTGGATGTCCAAACCGATGGGGTGATCAGGGAGAGGACCAATAAAAGTTTGGACGAATATCGCGCTCCCGAAGGACATCGGGACGTGTGAGCGGAGCGAGTAACAACGAGCGAAGACGAAGCGAGACCATCCCTTGCCACACCAAGTGAGATTGCTTCCTGAAGACTCGCAATAACGAACAATCTCTTGACTTAGAACACTTGTTCTAATATAATGTTTAACTATTATGTCTATCTGGCAAAGATTTTTGTACCTGATAGGCAAGCGTCCAACACCTGGCCCTCGGACCTACGAAATCAATGAAAGTTTGCAAGTCACTCTTTCAACACTTGCCAAGCACGAGGGTCGCCCCGAACATGAAATAATTCCTGATATTCTGGCCGCCGGCCTCAGTCAATACCAATCAGTTGATCAGCTCTGGCCCAAATGGGAGACTCTCTCTCCACGCGAGCGGGATATAGCCGCGCTTACCTGCCTGGGATACACCAATCGCCAGATCTCTGCCCGTTTATCCCTCTCGCCGGAAACGATCAAGACCCATGTCCGCAATGTGTTAGTAAAATTCGGGGTAAAGCGCAAAGAGGAATTACGCCATATCTTGGCAGGTTGGGATTTTAGTAACTGGATGTAGTTCCCCCCAACGGTTAACCCTCTTCTCCCCTATCCTTCACCTGTTAACGGGATGGTCAATCGAACTCGATGACGCTATCCTGTACAGATGGACAAATCCTACACTCCTCCACAGCTTGTCGAGGAGGGCAACTCACCGTACGCCGGGCACTGGCTAAAGCCTTATCGTCCGGGTCAGTTACTGCTGGTCAAAACTCCCAGCCGAGAACGGGATGCGATTGTTGAGCTGATCACCCAATGGGCGCTGCGTGGTCCCTTTTATCTGATCGCGGCTGGAGAGTGGATGCCCCCTCACGATGACCTGCGATACGCGGTCTACAGGTACACTGCCGCCTTCGACGATGCGCTGAATAACTTAATACTGTCGCGCCCTTTCACCTGCCTGCAGCTATTGGATTTGCTAATGGAAGCGGAGGGACAAAAGAAACCCGTTCTGATCCTGGATTTTTTACACCTTTTCTATAACGCAGACGTCGACCTCTCCCTTCGCTATTCGACCCTGGAGAAATGCTGTCAGTATACAAAACGTCTCTCGTTTTCGAGTCCGGTGGTTGTACTTGTACCGGACCTGGCTGTGGAAGATTACCGGCGCTTTTTCCCATTCGTCGCCGCAATTGCCGATGAAATCATAGAAGCCCGGGAACGTCCTTCCACCCAAGCTATACAAGGTTCACTCTTCTAGGATTCGCCATGGGACGTAACAGTCTTTCTGCAACACAGCTGGCGCACAAGCTCATTGCCTCATTAAGACCCCTCTCTGAAATGCTGCCCCCCAACTACCGCAGGATCATGGATAAGTATTCCGAGTATGTTTTGAAGCACCGGGTTGTCATCCACAATCTTACAGACCATTTGCCCATTCTGGCTGCTCTGATCATTATTCAACTGGAGCGGGACGAAAGACAGTCTCATGAGTTCAATGAACTCTACAGGCAAATGGAAGAATTACGGCGGGAAATCAAACAACTCACATCCGCCGAATGAAAAAACAGACCGGCTGGTTGTTCGATTTATATGCCCATCCCACCCTGGGCATTATCCTGTGGTTGATTGGGGAGGATGGAAAATCGTACCGGTTCCACCAGGATTTTGAGACCATCTTCTATGCTCATGGGTCCTTTCAGCGTTTGCATGAGCTGGGAATGTATCTTAGAGCCAGACACTCCAAAAAAGAAGTACGGTTGGAACGCCTAAAGAAGGAAGATTTGTTTGCTGACTCACGCGAAGTGATGGGCATTGGCGTCTCCAACGCCACGCTTTATAAACATTTGCTTCAGGAAGTCTATGAGAGTTTCTCGGATTTAACTTTTTATGATGTCGATATTCCTTTAACGGTGCGCTACGCCGCAGCCTATGATGTTTTCATGATGGCGCATTGTGAAGTCAGGGCTGAACCTGACGGCAAGTTGATCCTTATCCGGGCCCTGGACACGCCCTATGAGCTCGACCCCCTGCTTCCTCATCTGAAAGTGTTGACCTTGAAACCCGATGTGGAACCATCTTATAAACCTCCACACTATTTAATTGCAAAGTTTGGTAAATCGCATATGCAAATATCGTTCGATAAACCCGTGGAAGTGATGAACCTGCTAAATAGCCTCCTGGATTCCTTTGACCCGGATGTGATCCAAACGTATTTTGGTGATTCCTGGTTGTTCTCGCACCTGCAGGAATTATCCAAAAAAACAGGGATCCGCTTCAACCCGAATCGGGATCAATCGGTACCCATCCTGAGACGCAAGGAGATCAGTTTCTTTAATTACGGACATGCTCACTATCGCGCTCCCCAAACTCATTTGCGCGGACGTTGGCACATCGATGTGAAAAATTGCATGTTGTACAACCAATACCAATTGATCGGAGCCATTGAACAGACGCGGCTGGGCAGTCTTCCACTCCAAGAGGTGGCAAGACGTTCCCCCGGCGCCTCGATCGCTTCCATGCAAAATCTCACCGCGATGAAGCGCGGCACGCTTGTCCCCTACGAACACCAAAAGGGAGAGATCCCCAAGACGTTCAATCAATTCGTACGAGCGGATCGAGGTGGATTGGTTTTTCAGCCGGCACCTGGAATTTTTCAGAATGTTGCCATTCTGGATTTCAGTTCCAAGATGGCTTCGATCATGATCGAATACAACGTCTCACCGGAAACGGTGGTGAACATTGACCAGCCGGGAGATGGTTATGAGATTCCCGAATTGGGTGTAAAGATCCTCTCCCGCCCGGGGCTCATCCCTCAAACGCTAAAATCCATGCGCGATAAACGGCTTGCCCTCAAACGCCTCCTCAAATCGATGGATAAGAATGATCCGCGCCACCGAATCAGCCACCGCCGTTATAAGGCTGTTTCCGATGCCCTGAAATGGCTGACGGTCGTCTGCTACGGACGACTCGGGTTTGCCAATTCCACGTTTGGGCGCATCAATGCCCACGAGGTTGTCTCTTATTTATCGAGGAAGGTGATCACGCACGCCAAATTCGTTGCTGAAGCGCAGGGTTTTGACGTATTGCATGTATATGTGGACAGCCTTTTTGTATCGCGCCCCGGGGCATCCAAAGAAGATTTCCAGGCACTGGTCCATGAGATCGAACGCGAAACACACCTGCCCATGGATCTGGAAAATGTATATTCGTGGTTTGTCTTTCTCCGTTCGAGACAAAACCCTGATGCATCGGTGGCGAACCGCTTTTATGGCATTGCAGCAAATGGGGAACATAAAATCCGCGGCATCGCTTTACGGCGAGGGGACACTTCCCGTTTCGTGGCAAATGTGCAAAGTGGGGTCCTGGAAATCCTGACAAAGGAAACCGATCCGCTCAAACTGGTCGATCGTTTGCCTGAAGTGCTTGCATTCATCCGGGAGAAACTGGGTGCCCTGAAAAGCAGGGAAATCGATCTGGAGGAACTGATCGTTACCCAAACGTTGAGCCGCGAGCTGGACGGATATAGCGTGCTTTCTCCGCTGGCAAGTGCCGCCCGACAGCTACAGGGACATGGCAGGAATATAAAAATGGGACAGCGGATTCGGTTCATTTATATTGGTCCCGCGCCCGGCGTCCATGCCTGGGGGCTGCCAAAGGGACCAGATCCACGAACGGTGGATGTCTTGCGATATCAGGAACTGGTATTGCGCGCGGTCCATGAATTGCTGCAGCCGCTTGGTGTAACGGAGAGGATTCTTAAGGATTGGTTATTGAGCAAGGCTGGTTACATTGACCCACCCGGGCAGCTCCATTCCTCGGATCCAATCAAGCTGGATCTGCCCCTGTTTCGGGACCTGGAATATCTACGCCTGGACACTTTTTAACAGCGCATGATGCGTTCAAACTGTACTTCGACTGTTTCACGGTTTTGGTCATCCCCGATTAAACGATCTCATTCTCCTTTTGTATTTGCTATGACCTTACGTGGAATAAAAAATGACCGAATCAAAACGCACATTCAATGTTTTCCTGTGTCACGCCCACAGCGACAGGGAAACTGTCCATGACTTATACGTTCGTCTTATGGAAAATGGGATACATGCCTGGCTGGATGCGGAAGACCTCCAACCCGGGCAGAACTGGCAGCATGAAATCCGCAAGGCGATCCTCAAAAGCGATGTGGTGATCGTCTGTCTTTCGCGCGAGTTCAACCAACAGCACGGCTACCGCTATGAGGAATTGAAAATTGCCCTTGAAAAGGCGAACCTGCTGGATCCTGAGGATGTGTTTATCATCCCTCTCCGCCTGGAGAAATGCGACATGCCCGAATCCCTATCCCATTTACACCGCGTAGATTTGTTCGAAGCCGCCGGGTATAAAACACTGATTCGTGCTTTAAAGCAACTGATTGAAGCAAAATAAACCAGTAGGGAAAATCAACTGGTTGCCTACAATGACATATTTCCTTTTTTGCCCTGTTTATGTTCGTACATGGCGGCATCTGCCTGGGCAAGTAACGCGTCCACGGTGAAGGTGGAATCCAGGTCGACCGGGATGATCCCCAGGCTAAAGGAGAGTCCATAGCCGCGTACTGAGACGAGGTTATAAGACTCCACGTTGCTCTGCAGCCGGGCATGAATGACCGCGATATTGTTTTGGGTTGCGTCAATGGTCAGAACGGCAAATTCGTCACCGCCCATGCGGGCGATCACATCCGAATCGCGGAAGGTCTCGGTCAGGATGCGGGCAAAATGATTCAGCGCCGTGTCTCCTTCGACATGACCGAAGGTGTTATTGACGTGCTTCAGGCTGTCCATGTCGATATAGAGCATACATAAGGCATGATTTGCCCGCCGTGCGAATTTGAACAACCCGTTGGCAAGGATCGCAAAGCCGCGGCGATTGTTCAGCCCGGTCAGTTCATCCGTCAAGGATAGATTACGCAGGCGTTCGTTGGCTTTTTCCAGCTCGATGTTCTTTTGGTAAAGCTTATCTGCAAGCAACTGCAGGTGTTCCCGATGGAGTTGTCCCGTTTGGGGAAGCCCGGCTGGGATGGAGGGTCGCTTAAGGGATTCCTGTACAGCGCGCAATATCTCCTGCGGTTCGGTTGGCTTTCCGAGGATATATTCGATCCCGCTTGCTGTTGCCAGTTTGTGGATTTCCGACTCAAGAGAATGCGCAGTTTGGAAAATGACCGGCACACCTAAAAGTAGAGGTTCCGCCCGCATGCGACGGACCAGCGTAAACCCATCCATGTTGGGCATAACGATATCGGTGATGACCAGATCTGGAAGTTCGAGTTTCGCCAGCTCCAAAGCTTCGGCGCCGTCGTTGGCTTCCAGCATGCGGTGCCCAAAAGAACTCAGGAATGTAACAAACAATTGACGGTCCGACGGCCGTGTATCAACAATGAGAATAGTTGCCATTACTTATCTTCTTCTTTGATAATAGCATAATTTTGAAGATTATCATACATCAGTCGTGTCGCTTATGAATATTCCCGCCATCGCTGAAACAAGGACCCCTGTGGATGAAGCCGCCTGCAGAATTGGAAATTGATTATTCCGGGAATGGGAAGTGATCCAGGAGTTCCCAGCGTTCCGGTCCCTTTTGCACTGTCCATTCAAAGTGTCTTATGGTCAATGTGACGCCTTTGCCGGTACCAAACGTCGGATCTTTGATCTGAGTAGATGTGTTCTCGGGCAAATCCACGATCTTGATGTGCGGCATCCAATTCTGGGACTTATAAGGATAGCTCTCACCGCCCATTTCCTTCGCTATTCGTCCCAGGTCGTTATAAATGGACTCCAATTCCGGGTTTTTGTCCGCCAACAACCATAACCTGCCCTGTTGATTGTTTACGTTCATCCTGGCGATATTTCTGACGCAGATTTTGAACGGGCGCATGGTTTGGGTGTATTCCTCGATGCGTTTTTTCAAAGCGTCGGTATCTTTTACATTTCGGATTGCCTGGATGGTGAGATGCAGATCGATGATCGGCGTTCCATTCACTGCGCGTGCTTTTTCCTCCGAAAACCTGTACAGTTCGGAATAGTCATCGCTCTCGGGTCTAACAATAATAAATGTCGATTTGCCGTTTGAGGTCGACGTATCCATGTCCTCGGTTTCCTTTACTCGATTTCGGTACAGATTAACATGTGCCTCTGCATCATTACATCCAACGCCATAATTCCATTCGAGCAACCCGCGGTACATATCACTTTGCCAGACGGTGTGCAACTTGCGTTCCAATTGTGTGGCATCACTTTTTCTCGATACGATCTTGAATTCGTCACCGGCACGTTCCGATCGAAACAGGAAGAAACCTTCATCTTTTGGGAACTGCTTTTGAAGCATGTTCGAGAACCGTTTGAGATCCTGGTCTATGGCGGCGCTCCCATAGCGAGTGTTCCCTTCATGCATATTCAACATGTCTGTCAGCGCTATACTTTTGATTGCCGTATTGTCTAGGTACCACTTTGCTCCCAGACCGTTAAGCGCGCCGGTTAACATTTCTCTAGTGACGATGCTCTCAACGATATTCCGGGTGATCTTCACCTGCTCAATTGTCTGCTGCTCCAACTTGACCGGCAGGGCTATGGAGTGGATTGTATCGATAAGCCCTTCATAGGGCATATTAAACTCATTCCAACTTTGGTAGCTGTTATTCCCCTCGGTTTGTCTGGGAATTTCCGAATGACTCTCCAGGATCGTTTGCCGGACCACGACAGGTCTGAATGTCTTTCTTTGTTTTTGAAGCTCGCTCTCAGCCTCGTATTCCGTGAGACCTACGCCGAAATCCCAGGTTAATAATGAATCTGTTTCCTGGCTGGCATACAGCCTGGCAAGCAACTGTCTTATCTCCTGAGGTGATTTCGACGTGGAAAAAATCCTGAATTCGTCGCTGCCGGGGGACCTGCGGACAAAATCTCCTTTGTCGACGGTAAAGATGGACATGAATTGATATGCCAGTTTATGCAATTCCGAATCCACAACTGGTACACCATAGACCTTATTCGCCTGTCGAAGATCGTAGATATCGACCTTCCCCAATCCGGTCACCTGGTCCGTGGGGATCAGCCATTTTCCGGCGCGGGCATTAAGCGCATGCGTGATCATATCGTAAAGAGCCAGATATTTGGCATTCTTTTCAATGCCCGAGAGATGGCTCTTCAAGTGTTGAAATTGAGATTCTGTGATCGGCAGTGCCTGAAACAGATTCTCCAATTCTCTAAAGGATTGAAGAAAGATCTTTAACTCATTGTCCATTTCAATCGGATGCCAGAACCTGAGGTTGTGCCTTCAGAATGAGCTCCCGAAGCGCCTGGCTCTTTTGAATTTCATACTGCATTCCCAACTGGTGGAATGTCTCTGTTGCTTCGATAACCAAAATCAGGCTCGTCTTCAAATCTGTATCCGTTTCGAGGTAGACGGAGGCCAGTCCGAGCTGTCCTTTGGCAAGCTCTTCGATCCTGCCAAATTCCTCTGCAGATTGAATGCTTTCCATGAAGAAGTGCTTTGCGCTTTCAAATCTTTTTTCTGTTAGCGCGACAAAACCCAACCCGTTCAGTGCCAGGCTGATATGGCGAATTGGATCCTTGCGAACGGGATCCTGCCAGGTATCCAGGGCTTTTCGATACCATTCCCCGGCTTTGGTAATATTCCCGCGTTCGTATTCCAGGTCGCCCAAACCATACTGGGCGAAGCCTTTGCTGTAGATGCCATAGTCGTCGCTGGCAAACTCTTCGCTGGTCTGAAGGACCGCCAACAATAATCTTTCAGAACGGTCATAATTCCCGAGGCGTAATTCCACCGTCCCCAGGGATCGGCGCGCTGCTGCGATCAACAACCGGTCTTCCGTTTTGTTCGTAGCGGCGAGCGCTTCCTCCGCCCAGAATAGTGCCCGCAAATAATCACCCTGATAGAAATAAATCCAGGCGATGTTGCGGGCAAAGGTGCTAACTGCCTTCCAATCCGGGATTAATTTGGCAGCGTGCAGGGCGGCATGCGCCAGCGTCATGCGGTCATACCAAAAGGCGCGCTGCCACAATACACTGCCAAAACTTGTTCCGATCTGCACCAGGATATCCGCGATGCTGCGGGTCTGTTTGGTCAGGGCACCGGTCTTTGCCTGCTTTTTCTCCACCGATTTGTAGCACCACTGGGCGACGGCAAGAATATTATTCCGATCCACCAGTAGTTCATCATAGCTGCGCCATTCCTTGAAACTGCTTTTTTGAGCAAGCAGATTCACATAATATTGGGCGGTCTTGAGTTCAGCCTGCTTGATGAATTTGCGGTTGCTTGCAAATTGCGAGCGGATGAACCGGCGAGTTAACGGCAGAACGCTGAAGTAATCGTTGTCGTGCTCATACTCGATCAGCGACAGTTGCAGAAGTTCGCTCAGTGCGTTCTCGAAGCTGTCGTTGTTTTCGATTCCGGCGATGTCCTTCATTGCAGTTCTGGAGACGGCTTCGGGCTGTAATGCCAGGACGAACAAAAGCTTCTTTGCATCCATGTGTCCCAGCAGATTCCAGCTGTGATTGAAACAATATTGCAGGATGGGGATATCGGCGTCAAGGCTGAGCTTGTCGAGGACCTGGGTAACCGAGTATCCCAATACGGCGATCTGTCCCTGGACCCACAGCAGTGCCAGCGGAAGTCCGCCGGTCAGGTCGATGAGATATTTGCTCTGATCCGGCGTGAGGTGGATGTGCTTTTGCCGCGCTTCCCAATCGAGCAGGGCGGTGCTCTCCTCAAATGAAAGTCCCTGCAGGCGGATGATCTGTCCCTCTGCCACTCGTTCGCGGGAGGTGATCATTACCTTGAGACTCATCGGCGAATTGCGCAGAAAGTCCAGGATGTCGCGTTGTTCGATCTTGGAGAGCGACTCGAAGTTATCGAGAATCAAAAGCGTGGACTGTCTCGACAGCAGGCTGTAGGCGCGCTGGAGCTGATCCTTGATCGCCAGGTTCCCAATGGTGGGATTGCCCAAGTTGGTACCGATCGTGATCAGAATGTCGGAAAGAGTCTTGGCTTCGGGGATGACCGGTTCGATCCCATGCAGGGTCAGGATCGACTCCTT
>Ga0065705_10001962_pt1 | contig 18849 bp, 16 predicted proteins | sample SwibulcommuniRL2_FD_59092 | JGI IMG/M metagenome (GOLD analysis project Ga0065705, IMG submission 59092) | Bulk soil microbial communities from switchgrass field near Rose Lake, East Lansing, Michigan, USA - RL2 Bulk Soil v2 (version 2) | ecosystem: Environmental > Terrestrial > Soil >...
GGACCGTTTTGAGCTATTGCGTGGGTATGTAGATACGGCATTGATCCGGGATGTGATCGAGCGACACGGAGTGTCCCACCCGGTAGCGCTGCGCTGGATGGTGCGCCATTTACTCGGCAATGCCGGCGGTCATTTCAGTGTAAGCAAGTTTCTCGGCGATCTAAGATCACAGGGAGTACCCGTGGCCAAGGATACGCTCCACGCCTACCTTGCCCATCTGGAGGATGCCTTTCTAATCCGCACAGTTTCCGTCGCGTCGGACTCCGAGCGGCGCAGGATGGTAAATCCGCGAAAGATTTATCCAATCGATTCGGGACTCATCCCGGTGTTCGATAGGTCTGGAAAAAGCAACCTCGGACACTCGCTAGAAACCTCCGTACTGTTGGAGCTTGAACGACGGGGGGCGGAAATAGGCTATGTCCGCACATCGACCGGCTTCGAGGTTGATTTCTTAGCGCGCTATCAGGACGGTCGGGAAGAGTTGATTCAAGTGTGTGTCGACGTGGATACGCTCGCCACCCGAGAGCGCGAAACGCGCGCCTTGCTGGAAGCCGCTCGCGACTATCCGAAAGCCAAGCTTCGCCTGATCACACTGCAACCGGAACTCTCCCGAAAACTGCCTAAAGGTGTGATTGCCCATGCGGCGGCCGACTGGCTACTCAGCGAAGAGAATGGGTGAGGGGAGGGGGATTTTGTACATCACCGTTTATAATTCTCGCTGCCCCAGATCTCTTTCAAGAATCCGCTCTTCTCCAGATTGTTCACGAAAGTATTGTCGTAGATCTCTTCCGGTTTTCTTCTGATGGGACTGCCGCTTTCGCGGGCGAGCTCGACGGTTTCCGCGACGGCTTTGCCGGGGACGACCATGGTCCGGTCGAGGATTTCTTTGGCGTACACGTCGTAGGCGGATTGCAGCGCTTGTTGATCGCTAATTCGCATGGCCTTGCCCATGGAGGCTTTGGCCTTGTCGGGATTTTTTTCGACGAAGTGGATGATCTCGGCGAAGGCTGCGACCATGCGCTGGACGCTCTCGGGACGCTCGCGCAGCATTTTGTAACTCGTATGAAGCGAGCTGTAGATGAACGGTATATTGAGATCGATCAATCGATACATGACGTTGTAGCCTTCGTTCTTGGCGCGCACATCGAGCGGCGGCGTGATGATCACGCCCTGGACAATGCCGGCTGCCATGGCCTGATAACGCTCGCCCTGGCTGCCGCCGATGGGCCGGATCGTCACCGCTTCGGGAGCCAGGCCCAACTTTTTCACGACGGCGCGCGAGAGCCGGTCGCTCAAGTCGCCCGCCCGGGCGATGCCTAACGCTTTGCCCTTGAGATCCTCCGGCCGCCTCACCTCTTTTCGGGTCACCAGGACATACGGCAGTTTCACCAAGGGTGACGCCACAATCTTCGCATCGATACCCGCCGCCATGCCCGGGATGATCGCATCCGACGCGCAGTAGGTGAATTGGACTTCATCGGTGGCCAGCGCAGTCAGGTTCTGGGCGCTGCCGCGGATAAAAATATTTTCCAACTTAACGCCGTACTTGTCGAACAGGCCATTGTCGAGGGCGGTGTAAAGATGCACAAAGCCGCCGGACACGGCGCAGGTCGATACTCTGAAATTCAGAGTCTTCTCGCCGGGCTTGGGAAGGTACGGGTTGGCAAATGCAACCGAGGGAAGCAGGGTGAAAACGAGAGAGACGATTCTGAATATTTTCATGGCTAAAAGCTTATGACAAACATGATTGGTTTGTAAACAGGAGAACAAAAGCGGGAGCGTGCCAAGTCATTCGTATGACCATCATCGAGAGTCTTCGCGGCTCGTGAAAATTACCCGGCAAGCCCGGGTCGACGAATTGCCGATCTCTACAAGCTCATTTGAGCGAACCCAATCGTCGGCCCCGCCCTACTGAATCCCGGCGGCCGAAAGAAGTGATTTGGCTGACAAGGAGGAAAGATAGCTCAGAAACTGCCGGGCAATTTTCTGCGCATCGCTGTGCGGAATGATTGCCGCGACGTACGCCGTATAATTCTGAATCTCGGCGGGCAAGGCGCCGGCGAAGGCGACCCCTTTATGGCTGTTCTCGATGATGACGGTGGTCGCGCCGAGGCCGATTTCTTGACCCTTGCCTTTGCTGACGTGATTGAGAACGGCGGCAAAGTCCGGATAGCGCGTCGATTTGGCTCTGACTTCAGCACCGATGCCGAGCCGGTCGAAGAGCGTCTCCAAATAAATTCCCGTTGAAGCTTGATTGTAAACGATCGATTCGGAGGCGAGCAGCGAATCCCTAAATTCGTCGACGTTGGCGATCCGCGGCAACGACGCGCCCTCTCGAACCATGACCCCGACGCCGATGCGCCCCAGCGTGACGCGGCCGGTAGCCGGAATCTTTCCTGCTTTTGCCAGATCATCGAGCGTATTCTGCGGCGCCACCACGATATCCACCGCTTCGCTGCCGTTGATCTTCTCCAGAATCGCCGGCGCAGTAGCGAAAGAAACCTCTGCAGCGCAGCCGGTATTATGCCGGAAGGCGTCGATGACCTTGGTTAGCCCGGGTTTGACGGCTCCGGCGCTGAGTATTTTCATATTCGCGGACATTGAATGGGATGGCCTCGGTCTCTCGAACAGGATAGGAATTTTTCCGGCGGCAGAAAAATAGCGGCTGAACTCCCTGCCTCGATGACTTCACAGCGCTGACTGTGTCGAAGCCGGCTGCTCGCGTCAAGCCATGTCGAAGCGGTAAAGCTTGGCGGTGTTTTCAGCAAGAATTTTCTGCTTTTCCTGGGTGCCGACGTCGTGAAAGTCCTTGGCGATTTTTTCCCGCGAGTGGGGCCAGAACGTCGCGCTATGGGGAAAGTCTGATGACCAGAGCAGATTCTCCACGCCGATATCGTGGCGATGGGCGATGCCGAAGCAATCATCGATGAAGGTCGCATAGAGCTGGCGGCGGAAATATTCGCTTGGCCTGAGTGTCAACCTGGTCGGAAAAGCACTGCCGTGCACGCGCGCGCCGCGCGTCTCGAAGCGTTCATCCAGGCGCCGGAGGAAGTAGGGCAACCAGCCGCAATTCAATTCCGCCGAGACTACGTTGAGGTGCGGAAATCGCTCGAGCACGCCGGAAAGGATCAAAGTGGCAAAAGTCTTTTCCACTTCCTGCGAGTTGATGCCTCCGGCTATGGTTCGCTTCTTCGCGCTCGAGTCCCAGTCGACCCACTGAAAGCCGGCAAATTCGTGCAGGCTGAGAGGCATGGCAAGCTCCTGAGCGGCGGCCCAGAAGGGATCGTAATCCTCGGAGTAAAACGGCAGCTCTTCCGGCGGCGAAGCCCACACCAGCGCGCCCGCCAGGCCTTTTTTGGCGCAGTCCGCCAGATCTTCGGCAGCCTGCTTCGGATTGTAAAGCGAGATGAGAGCCAGGCCNTTGAGACGTTTGGGCGAGTAAGCGCAGAATTCCGCGAGCCAGTCGTTGTACACTTGGAAGCAGGCTCTTTGAAATCCGGCGTCTCTGATCCAGAACATGCGAAAGCCCAAGGTGGTGTAGAGCACATCTCCCGCCACGCCGTCCTGGTCCATGTCCTTGACTCGCTGGGCCGGGTCCCAGCCGCCGCGATGGGCGCCGGCGTAGGAGAAGCTCTTCAATAGCTGCTGGAGCTCAGCAAGAGATTTGTTTGCCCCGAAACCCAGGATCACATTGTGCGGCTGACGATCCTGCTCGATGAACCACCAGGCGCCGGGCTGCCCGCCGTACTCGGTCTCCATGTGAGGCGCGATGCCGCGATATTTCGCCGGCAAACGTTCCTGCCAAAGATTCAGAGGCTCGCTCACGTGCGAGTCGGCGTCGAGCAGGAGGGATTGGGTCATCATTTAACTCCTTTTGGTTATGTCATGGGCCAAGACCAAGTTATCAATATCAGCTAACGCTTGCTCAGTGACAGCGCCGTCTCCGTGACCAGCGACCAGTCGACAATCTTGCCCGCTGGAAAGTTCGGCGGCACGTCGGCCATGCTCAGAGCAGTCGCCAATCCCTTGTCGGAGGGGATGCCATTGTCGGGCCAAAGCTCTTTGATCACGTCGTAAGTCTGGCGGGTCATTTCGATCGTAGGCAGGCCGATAAATTGTTTCAAGAGAGGCAGCACTTCCTCGCGATGGGTCTTTGTGTAAGCGATGCCCTTGAGCGCCGCCGCCAGCACCCTTCTGACCTCGTCGGGTTTTTCGCGAATTCTCTCGTCGTGCACGATGAGTCCGAGCAGGGGAAACTCCGAGATGTCTTTCAGGTAAGCGATGGGCTTGAAGCCGTCCTTTTCCATGAGCAGATCGTAGGGAACACTCAACATCGCGGCATCGATGGCCCCGGTTTTCAGCGCCAGGGCGCGGTTGGGCATTTCTCCCAGGTTGACCATTTTGACGTCCTTGGGATCGATCCTGTAGTGCTCGAGAATTTTCAGAAACTGGCGATGGACGGTGCCGCCGGGCTGGCTGATGGCGACCCCGTGCCCGCGCAATGCGACTGGAGCCGTGATCTCGTGCTTGGCGACGAGAACGTGATGGGAGCGCACCGCGAAGATCATGATGACCTTGGCCGGGAGACCGTTGGCAATCGCCGTCATCGACGAGCCGAGCGGGGTGATGTAGGAAACATGGCGCGCGGCCAGCGCGCCCAAGGAGGCGCGCACCGACATGGTCACCGGCAGCATCTCGATGCCCTGTTCCTGAAAGATGCCTTTCTTCCACGCCACGTAAAGCGGAAACCAGGTGACCGTATTGGTCGGCACGCCGATATGAATCTGCGTCAGTTTTTGCGAAGCCACCGGCGCGGGAAAATAGAGCAAAGCAGCGGCGATCAGAAACCACGCGCCAACGCGTTTGCTGCGGTTCATTGTGTTATTTCGCCGGCGAGCCAACCCGGATTATTCGCGGTAAAGCTGCGATCGAGCTGCAACCCTTGCGGAACGAAGGCAAAGCCGCTGTGCCTTGAAGGTGCAAGTGGGCGAGTTGCCCCATGAGGGCGGCAGCGAAAAGGTCAAACATGGTGCCGAGCGCCGAGCCAATATGAAACATTCGCGCCGGTGCCTTCATTCCTCCAGGGTCACACCTCGATCAACCGAGTGTCGTCAGGTTTCCTCGTAGCATGAATAATCCGGGCTCAGTATAAATCGCCGCGTGTTTGTTGTGGCAAACATTCTGACTTCCTCGCCTCAACGAATCGATTGGGCGTCTTTCTTTAGCTGCGCTGAGATTATCTGAACAAGCCGCGCCGTGTCAAAGTCGACATTGTCTGAGGATCGCAATGAAGCAGGCCCGGATGGAATTTAATCGGCGGGTTACCGGTTTTTGTAAACCTGATCGATGAACCCTTCCTTCACCAGGCGGTCGATGATCGAGTTATCGGCGAAGGTTTCGATCGGCAGGCCTTTCTTGCCCATAAACTCCAGAGTCGTGGACACCGCGTCCGCCTCGACTCGCGGGACCCGGTCGACGTACTTCGCGGCGTCCGTATAGATTTCCTCGATCGCCTTGGTTTCCTTGAGCCGGGTGTAACGCGCCACGATCTTCAAGACCCGCTCGCGCTGGTTGGCATCGCGCAGCACCGCCACGCCTTCGATATAGGCGCGCAGGATTTTCTCCAGGGTATCCGGAGAGCGGCGTTGGAAATCGCGGGAGACGACAAGCTGTCCCATGGAGTACTGGATGCCGGAGTCGGCGAGTTCGATCAAAATCCGGTGCGGCACGTCGGTGCGAAGAGTCGCGAGCACCGCGCCGTCGATTTGCCGATGGCGAAAGGCGAGCCCTACTTCGAGCGTGCCGCCGAGCTGGCGGATATTGACCGCGTTTTCCAAACCGACCCGGCGCAGCAAGATTCTCGTCAAGTTGTCCGTGGTCGCGCCGAAGCGGGACACGCCGAAGGTCTTGCCGCGTAATTCTTCGACGCGATTGGTTTCGGGATGGACCCACAGTCTAAGATAGGGGCGGTTGGCCAGGCTCGCCACCGACACGATCGGAGCGCCGCCGAGCACCGCCGCGATGACGGCGTTGGCTCCGGCGATGGCGGCCTGGACGTCGCCGCCGATCAGCGCGGGAACCATCACTGGCCCTGAAGAAATGAAAACGAGATTGGGTTCAACGCCGTATTTGTCGAAAGCGCCGATATCTTTTGCCACCCACAAGCCAACGCCAGTCGGTCCGGTACTGGAATAACCGACGGTGAGCTTGGCGCGCTCGGCGGCATCGCCCTGCGCCGCGAAAAAGATCAGAATGAGCAAAGTGCGCGAGACGCGCCTAAAAACTTCTGCGACACTCTTCATTTAACCTCCGGCAGGACCATTGCCCGGTCATATTCGGCGTTCCGGGCTTTGTCAACGCAAGTCGTCCAAACCGAGAAAGGGATCGGTTATCTCCAATGTGGTGGATAGGTGCGCTGATAATTGGGCAGGGTTTCTATTTGCCGAGCCCAGCGGGCAATGTTCGGATAGGTTTGCGCCAAGGGCATCAAGCCCAAATGAAACGGCTGGGCCGCTTCTTTCGAGGCTGCGCGCAAGAGCAACTGAATCACGGGAAACACAGTGATGTCCGCGGCGGAAATCTGCCCGCCTGCAAGCCAATTCGTTTGGGCGAGTCGCGCATCGATGGATTGCAATTCCTGGCGAATGACCTGCGCCGCTTGTTGAATCTCGTCGACTTTTTCCAGGCCTTTGCCGAAGAAAACCGGACGGACGACCTTGTCGCCCGCGCTGACGAGATAGGACTCGCATTCCGATATTGTACGCCAGATTAGCCCGGCTTCCTCCGGCGTTTTGCCGAAGAGCGGCGGCTCGGGATACTTGCGATCGAGATAAGCCATGATCGCAATGGATTCGTAGATCACGAAGTCGCCGTCTTTGAGCGTGGGCACTTTGCCGCGCGGATTGAGTTGCAGGTAAGCGGGTGTTTTGTGTTCGTTCTTGGAGAATTCCAAAAGCTTCGATTCGTACGCCAGCTTCTTGACTTCGAGCGCCAGCATCACGCGCCAGGCGAACGGGCTGCCGCTGCCCCAGTAGAGTTCGATAGCCATCCGTGCACCTCCCTTTGCTAAATTTATAGTCGAAAACCAGGGTCGTGTTAACAGATGACGCAGGAAGCGCAACTCAAGGGCAAAATGAATTGCCGAGCATAGCCTCGCGACGCTGACACCGAAAGCCCTATGACAGCGGAAAAATAGCTTGCTCCCGGCCGTTGCGCTGCGATATGGCTAGGGCAAAACTGGCCAAAGACTAAGACATGGATCCTGTGCCGAAGAAAAAGATTTCAGTCAAAATCAATGGGGTGGTACGGACGTTCGAAGTCGAGCCCCGACTGCTGCTGGTGTATTTGCTTCGCGATGACGCGGGGCTGACCGGCACGCATATCGGTTGCGATACGAGCATCTGCGGCGCGTGCACGGTGATGCTCGACGGCGCGGCGGTGAAATCCTGCACCGCGCTGGCGGTGCAGGCGGATGGCGGCGAGGTGCTGACGATCGAAGGGTTAGCGCAGGGAGAAAAGCTGCACCCGATCCAAGAGGCGTTTTGGCAGTGTCACGGGCTGCAATGCGGTTTTTGCACGCCGGGGATGATTCTGTCCGCGTATCAACTCTTGAAAAGAAATTCCAAACCGACGGAGGTCGAGATTCGCCACGCGATCGATGGAAATCTCTGCCGTTGCACCGGCTATCAACATATCGTTGACGCGGTGCAGATGGCGGCGCGGTTAACCAGGCGGAAGGCGCGAGGCGAGGGGCGCGAGTCAAGAAGCAGCAAAAGGAAGGCAACGAGCCGTAATAGTTCGAACTCTAAAATCCAAAATTGATCTATGCCTGTCAGTAAACTTGTTGGCGCGCGGGTAAAGCGGCACGAGGATCCGAGTTTGATGCGCGGGCTCGGCGTCTACGTCGACGACGTGAAATTGCCGGGAATACTGCACGTCGCGATTCTGCGCAGCCCGCACGCGCATGCGCGTATCAAAAACATCGACGCGAATGCGGCGCGGCAAAGGGCCGGCATCATCGCGGTTTTCACGGGCCGCGAGATCAAAGACGAGATCGGTACGATCCCGACTACCGCGGATAATCCGACGCTGAGAATTCCCCCGCATCGCGTGCTGGCCGCCGACAAAGTGTGCTACGTCGGCGAGGGAGTTGCCGTCGTTGCCGCCGAAGATCGCTATGCGGCGCGGGATGCTCTTGATTTGATACAGGTCGACTATGAGCCGTTGCCCGTCGTTACCGACCCGGAAAAATCGCTGACTCCCAACTCGCCCGTGATCCATTCCGAGTGGCCGGACAACCTCGCCTTTAGTTGGCAGCAAGAACAAGGCGACATCGCCGGAGCATTCAAACAGGCGGACAGGATCGTCAAGCAGCGGTTGGTGCATCAACGTTTGGCGCCGATCGCCATGGAACCCCGCGGCGTGCTGGCGCGCTATCTCGCCGATTCGAAAGATCTCACGGTGTGGTCATCGACGCAGATTCCTCATCTGCTCAAGACGCATCTTGCGCAGATGCTGAACCTTCCCGAGAATCACCTGCGCGTGATCGCGCCGGAAGTGGGCGGCGGATTTGGCAGCAAGCTCAACGTCTATGCTGAGGAAGCGTTGCTCGGCTATCTCGCGCTTAAGCTCAATCGGCCGGTGAAGTGGATTGAAGAGCGGCAGGAAAATATTCGAGCGACGATTCATGGCCGCGGTCAGGTGGGCGAAGTGGAAGCGGCGGTCAAGAAGGACGGGACCATTCTCGGCTTGCGCTATAAAGTCGTCGCGGATATCGGCGCCTATCACCAGCTCTTTACCCCGGCGATTCCACCATTCACCGGGCTCATGCTGTCGGGCTGTTACAAGATCCCGGCGATCGCTATCGCGGTGAAAGCGGCGTTCACCAACAAAATGTCGACGGATGCTTATCGCGGGGCGGGCCGGCCCGAGGCGACCTACGTGATCGAACGCCTGATGGACTGTGTAGCACGAGAGTTGCGGCTCGATCCGGTCAAACTACGCCAGAAGAATTTTCCAAAATCAACGGAGTTTCCGTTTAAGACAGCGACGGGACTTGCTTACGATAGCGGTAACTATCAGTCGGCGCTCGCTAAAGCGCTAGAGCTTGCCGGCTATGGAAAATTACGCCGGGAGCAGGAGCGGCTGAGAGGCCGCGGCCGATATTTGGGCGTCGGCGTGTCGACCTATGTGGAAATCTGCGCCATGGGACCGGGATTCTGGGAATACGGCAAAGTCGAAGTGGAACCGGGCGGAAAAGTGAACGTCTACTCCGGCGCTTCGCCGCACGGCCAGGGACAGAAAACCTCCTTCGCGCAGATCGTCGCCGATCAGCTGGGCGTCGAGTTGGATGACATCAGCGTCATTCACGGCGACACTGCGTTGGTTGCCAAGGGCATCGGGACCTTCGGCAGCCGGGCGACGGCGGTGGGCGGCATCGCCGTCTACCAAGCGGCGGAGAAAGTGAAAGAGCAGGCGCGCGAGCTGGCTTCGCATTTTTTTGAGGTCGATCCCGACGACCTGGTTTTTTCCGATGGTAAATTCAACGTCAAAGGCGTGCCGCGGAAGGGACTGACGATCCGGCAAATCGCGCATCAGGCGCATGGAGCAACGAATCTGCCGGGGAATTTGCCGAGAGAACTTGCCGCAGATGCGACTTTCGAGCCGGCAAATTTTACTTTTCCATTCGGCACTCACATTTGTGTCGTCGAGGTCGATCCGCAAAGCGGCCGCATCGAAATCAAAAAATACATCGCCGTGGATGACTGCGGCAAGGTCATCAATCCGTTGCTGGTCGATGGCCAGCTGCAAGGCGGCATCGCCCAGGGGCTCGGTCAGGCGCTCTTCGAGGAAATCGTCTACGATGAAAACGGCCAGTTGCTGACCGGCAGCTTGATGGATTACGCCGTGCCGCGCGCCGCCGACATGCCGCGGCTCAAGCTGGCACGCACAGAAACGCCGACGCCGGTGAATCCGCTGGGAATCAAAGGCATCGGCGAGGCCGGCACAATCGGCTCGACGCCGGCGATGGTGAACGCCGTGGCGGACGCTCTTGCGCCCTTCGGCGTGACGCACGTCGACATGCCGCTCACGCCGCAAAAAGTTTGGCGCTTGTGCCGGCGCGCGCCTGGTGCGGGAGCGCGCCGATGATTCCCGCAAGTTTCGACTACATCGCGCCAAAGAGTTTGGCCGAAGTCATTCGCGCGCTCGCCGACCATGGCGAAGATGCCAAGCTGATCGCCGGCGGGCAGAGTCTGTTGCCCCTAATGAAACTAAGGCTCGTTAACCCGGGTCTATTGATCGATATCGGCAAGATTTCCGGCTTGAACGGAATCACGCAACAGGATGACAAAATGGTCATTGGCGCGCTTGCGACGCACTATCAGATCGAGACCTCCGCGCTGCTCAAGACAAGATGTCCGTTGCTCTGTCAGACGGCGCGCGCCATCGGCGACGTGCAGGTGCGCAACCGTGGCACTATTGGAGGAAGCCTGGTGCACGGCGACCCGGCCGCAGATTTGCCGGCGGCGGTCCTGGCCCTGGGTGGGAAGTTGAGAATCAACGGACCGAGCGGTGAGCGCTTCCATGACGCCGAAGAGTTTTTTCTCGGGCCGATGACTACGGCCATCAAAGCGAATGAGGTCTTGACGGAGATTCATGTGCCGGCGGCGGCGCGCCGGTCCGGTTGTGCCTACCTCAAGGCGCCGCAGCAGGCTTCCGGATTCGCAGTGTTAGGCGTGGCGGTTGCGCTGCAAACGGATTCCAAAGGCCGCTGCGAGGATATCGGCATCGGGGTCACGGGCCTGGGCGAGAAGCCTTTCCGCGCTCGCGCCGTTGAAGAGCGGCTGCGTGGAAACAAACTCAGCGCCAAATTGATCGAAGCCAGCACTGCGCTAGTTTCCGAAGGCGTGGATCCGCTCGAAGACCTGAACGCCGCGGCCGACTATCGCGCGCACCTCGCCCGCATCTATGCCGCTCGCGCGGTTCAAGCGGCCGCGAAGCGTCTGCCCGGCCGCGCGCGGTGACACTCCCCATCACTCGGAGATCGATGGCCGAGAAGGAAGCCGACATCGTCTTGCTCCGCACCGATCAGCCCAACGTTCTGCCGTTCAATAATGCGTGCGGCGCGATCGTACCCATATGGATCGGATTCATTCTTGCCGTCGGATTTGCTCAGCCGACTCACTCGTCCAGCTCGGGATAGTGGCGAAAGATGCCTTCTCGATTGAACGGAATGCGGCGCGGCGATGATAAATAGGCCGCGAGACGCGGGCGGCCGGCAACGCGATCATGCAGAGCGATTAGTTTGCGATGCTTCGGTTCTAACCGCGCCATCGCGCGCGGGAATGCATAGCGAAGACCTTCGATCATTTGAAACAGCGAGAGATCGACGTAAGAAACTTTCTTCCCTAAAAGATAGTCGCTCGCTTTCGAGTTGCGCTCGAGTATCCGCTCAAAGTAGCCGAAATATTTCGGCATGCGTTCGGCGGTAAAATCAGCGGCGCGCCGCCTGGCTTCCTTCTTCTGATCCTCATAGTAAAGACTTCCCGCGATGGGATGGTGCGTGTCGTGCGCCTCGGCGAGCCAATCGGCTATGGTGAGCTGCAGCTGGTGCGCCCATAACCTGACCGGTTCGCTCTTCGGCGCGAGGCCCAGGCGCGGGCCGAGGTAAAAGAGAATGTTGGCGGTCTGCGCGATGATCAGCTTGCCGGCTTTGAGAAACGGCGGCGCGAAGGGCGGGCGTTCGATGGATCGGCTCTCCATCAGTCGCATCATCGCCGGCATGGCTTTCGGCTTGCGCGCGACGTCGACATAATCCGCACTGGTGTCTTCCAAGGCCAGACGGACAAACTCGCCGCGGCCTTGTATAGACGGCCAATAGTAAAGTTCGTAGCGCATTTAATACCCCTGGTCCACATGAGGTGTCATGCTTCGTCAGCGCCGATTACATTGAAACCGAGACTTCTAGCAGCGGTGGCGAGCTGCAGGTCATGGGTAAGAACCGTGTCCAGATTGTCCAACTCGCGGATGCTGAGAGCGCTGGCGAGGTGGATCGCGTCGAGCGTTCCGACCACAGTTGGAAAGGTTTCGCCGGCGCGCTGAAGAATTTTCTCATCCAAGGGACAGATCGCCAAAGTGTCGTGGATAATTTGCGTTTCACGCACGAGGACCGCCACCTCTGCATCGGTGATTTCATGGGTAAGGCGCATACGATCGATCGTTCTCAGCGCTTCAATGTGCCACAAGGCGCTGCTGTACGCTTTATCCCATTTTTTCCAGATGCCAATCGGATTTGCCTCCCTAAATAAAATCCTTAAAACCACCGATGTATCGAGATAAACAATCATCGTCGCCGGCGATCATCCATGAGAGATTTTACCGCGGAAGACGAGCGCTTTAGGCGGATACCTTTAATCAATGAAAGGTCTTTGACCGGCCGGCGAGGTTCCCGTATGGGAATGGCTCGACCGGAAGCTGGAAGGATACGGCCGACGGGATGGCGATGAGAGGTAATGATCACCTCTTCGCCTTTCTTGACCAAGCCAAGGTAATAGCTAAGTTTTTCCTTGAGGGTCGCTACATTGACTATATTCATGGACATAATATATCCAGATTATAGTCATATTTCAAAAGCCCCCGCTGTTGCGGCGCGCGCTTTGATCGGGAACGCCCTCCTGCGCTACTTGAGGATCTGGCGTGCGAATTCGCCCCCCGGCTCGCGCCAGTTTTTGATGATGTCCTCGCCGTAGAACCGGACTTTTTCAAACTCTTCCGGGGTCATGACGTCCTTGGCCGCGGCCGAGTCGAATTTTGCCAGCCACTTGGTGTCGACATCGAGGCGGCGCGTTCCCTGGGTGAGCGCCTGGCTGTAAAGATCCTGGCCTTCCTTGCCGAGCAGCCAGTTGATGTAGACCTTGGCGGCGTTTACCTGCGCGGCGTTTTTCATGACCGCGACCGTGCCAAAGCCGTTGCTGCCGCTGAGACCTTCTTTGATGTTGTTGAGTGGCTTGATCGCGATGCCGGCCTTGATGTAGGGCTCGATGAAGCGTTGCGATTGACCAAGATTGAAGGCGAGAGTTCCTTTGGCCATGGTGTCGGCAAGCTGTTTACCGTCGCGGCTGATGAATAAATCATGATTGGCGAGCTTCTGTAAAAATTCCTTGCCTTTGATCTTCATCAAAAATCCCCAGAGTCCCTGGCCGGCGCTGGGAATACGCGGTTCGAAAAAGCCTATCCTGCCTTTCCACTTGGGTTGCAAAAAATCGTCGTAGGACTTTACTTCATCCGGCTTGACCAGATCGGCATTGTAAAACGGCGGGGTCGAGAAATCCGCCGAGTACGAGTAAATAAAGCGATGGGTCTTGATGTTGTCTTCCCACATGTGGCCGCCCCACCATTGGCGCGGATCCTTGGCCTCCGCGAGAATCACGAAGTCCATGAAGGGCGCGAGCATGTTTTCGCGCATGAGCGGTTCGAGGGTGCCCGAGCCGCCGTGCAGCACATCGAAGTACTTCACTCCGGCTTTGAATTCGGCCATGGCCCGCGACGCGTTCTGCGGTCCGGGGGCGGAAATGAGCTCCAACTCGATGCCGAAGCGCTTCTCGAACGTCTCTTTGAATTTTTGTCGCAGCACGCTGGTGGGCGGACCGCCGACAACCACTTTGCCTTCCTTTTTGGCGGCCTCGAGCACCTTCTTCCAGTCTTCGGGCGCTTCGGCCGAATGGGCGCCGCCAGCAATGACGAAGAGAGCGGCGAGGACTGAACAGAGACTCAACAGGCGATACAACTGTAACGGACGCATCATTGCGGGATCTCCTTCGGTTCGTTGCACGAGGTTGCAATAGCGTAGAAAGTAACTGGAAGTCAAAGCGCGTCAGAGCAACACGTCGTCAAGAAGATTCCATTGTGAATGTGCCATGAAGTAAGTTATATCTCACCGCGACGGCCGTGGCGCGACGCAGCCGCACGCACAATAGAGACGGAGATTTCACCACGAAGGTCGCGAAGGACACGAAGTTTCGAAAATAGAAATATTAAATCCCGAAATTCTTTCTGGTCTTCGTGGTGAATATTTCTTGGGAACTGTTTTCTCGATGGCAGATTCAAATTATGTTTATGACGTGCTCGTCGTCGGCGGCGGCAACGCGGCGCTGTGCGCGGCGATCACGGCCCGGCGGGCCGGCGCGAGCGTGCTCGTGCTCGAATGCGCGACGAAGGATTTTCGCGGCGGCAATAGCCGCCACACGCGCGATATTCGCTACATGCATCGAGCGGCCACGGATTTTGTCATCTCGGCATACGACGAAGAAGAGTTCTGGCGGGATCTTCTCGGCGTCACCGGCGGTGCCACCAACGAGCATTTGGCCCGCCTGACCATTCGCGAATCTGAAACGCTGGGTGATTGGATGCCGGCCAACGGCGTGCGCTGGCAGAAGCCTCTGCGCGGCACGCTCCATCTCACGCGCAGCAATCTTTTCATGCTCGGCGGCGGCAAGGCGATGATGAACGCCTACTACGACACGGCGGCGAAGCTAGGAGTCGAGCTGCATTATGAAACCGAAGTCAGGGAACTCAAGATTTCCGACGGCGATTTCCTTTCGGCTGAGGCTGCCTGCAACGGCCGGATAGGGACCATCGCGGCGAAGGCGATCGTCGTTGCTTCGGGCGGGTTCGAAGCGAATATTCCCTGGCTGAAGGAATACTGGGGCGAGGCGGCGGAAAACTTCGTCATCCGCGGCACACCGCACAATCAGGGTACGATGCTCAAACAATTGCTTCAGCACGGCGCGAAACCGGTGGGCGACCCGCGCGGTTGCCATGCCGTGGCGCTCGATGCGCGCGCGCCGAAATTCGACGGCGGCATCGTGACGCGGTTGGATAGCGTGCCCTTCGGCATCGTCGTCAACAAAAAGGTGAAGCGCTTTTACGACGAGGGCGAAGATTTCTGGCCGAAGCGCTATGCCATCTGGGGGAAACTCATCGCCGAGCAGCCGGAGCAGATCGCCTATTCCATTATCGACTCCAAAGCGCTGCCGCATTTTATGCCGTCCGTGTTTCCGCCCATCGAAGCAGGATCGATTGCCGAGCTGGCCCGCGCGTTTGAAATCGATCCCAACGCGCTTGTTTCGGTCGTTGACGAGTACAACCGCTCGGCTAAGGGCGGCAGATTCGATCCCGGCACTTTGGATGAGTGCCGCAGCGAAGGACTCGATCCGCCGAAAAGCCACTGGGCGCGGCCCATCGATACGCCGCCCTACTACGGTTATCCGCTGCGGCCGGGCATCACGTTTACTTATCTCGGTGTCGCCGTGAACGAGCAAGCCCGGGTGGTCATGCAGGACGACCGGCCGGGGAAAAACATTTTTGCCGCCGGCGAAGTGATGGCCGGGAACATTCTCGGGCGCGGCTATCTCGCCGGCTTCGGTTTGACCATCGGCTCGGTATTCGGAAGAATCGCCGGCAGGGAGGCGGCGCGCCATGCCGGATTTTGATCTGGTCAAAGACGGCGCGCGGCAGATGACGATCTGCAACGCCTGCCGCTATTGCGAAGGCTACTGCGCGGTTTTTCCGGCGATGGAACAGCGCCGCACCTTCAATAAAGCCGATCTGACTTACCTGGCCAACCTCTGCTTCGATTGCCGCGACTGCTATTACGCGTGCCAGTACGCGCCGCCCCACGAGTTCGGCGTCAATGTTCCCAAGCTGATGTCCGAACTGCGGGCCGATACCTATCGTGAGTTTACCTGGCCGGCCATCATGTCCGGATTATTCAACCGCAATGCCCTGGCGGTGACCGCGATCACGGTCGCGTCCATCTTGATCGTTCTCGCACTGGTACTCTTGTTTCAAGGCTCTGATCTGCTATTTGCGACTCATCTCGGCGAAGGAACGTTTTATCGCGTCGTGCCATTTGTCGCCATGACCGTGCCGCCGTCGCTGATCGCGATCTATGGCCTGGTGATTTTCGTCGTCGGCGCGCTGCGCTTCTGGCGCGAGACCCAGGGGCCGGTGGCCGCCCTGGTCAATCCCGCCGCGCTGTGGCGCGCGACCAAAGATGCTTTCGGGCTCGCCTATATGAAGGGCGGCGGCGCCGGCTGCAATTATCCCGCGGAGCAGTTTTCCCGCGCGCGGATGTGGCATCACCATCTGGTGTTCTACGGTTTTCTGCTCGACTTTGCCGCTACCAGCATTGCGGCGTTCTACGATCACTTTCTCGGCTGGCAGGCGCCGTATCCCTATTTCAGCGCGCCGGTGGTGCTCGGCACGACCGGCGGCATCGGTCTGATTGTTGGCACGGTGGGCCTGCTCTATCTAAAGTGGATCAGCGACCGCGCTCCGGCTGATTCAAGCATGTTCGGCATGGACGTGGCATTTCTCGCGCTGTTGTTTCTGACGAGTTTCACCGGATTGTTGCTTCTGGCGTTGCGGGAAACATCGGCGATGGGAACGCTTTTGGTCATCCATTTGGGTGTAGTCGCAGGACTCTTCATCACGCTGCCGTACGGAAAATTCGCGCACGTGGTTTATCGCTACGCCGCCCTGGTTCGCTACTCGATCGAGCAGCTGCGGGCGGAGACACACTCGTCATAAAGTCGCGCGCTGTTCAATCGGTAGTCCGCTCGGGGTTTGCCGATTACCGAAGCATTGGGCGAGATAAGCGCCGCCCCAGCAGCGTTTGGCGGGAGACCGTACATTGACAAGTCAAGGTAGCTGGTGGATATTTCAGCCGATTTGGATCTTATTGCAGGAGCCGTCGCCAGCGTAAACAGGCCCGCGTTTGTAGCAGCCAACGGCGGCTCACGAATTGGTGGCAAAGATGTTGAAACAATAAAAGACAAATGGAGTAATGGAGTGCTGGAGTATCGGAGTATTGGATCTGAGTCCAGTACTCCACCACTCCTGATCAACGGCGCATCTAGAAAAATTGGAGACGTGTCATGTTGTCCAAAGAAGAAAATGAACTGCTCACCCGCGTCGGCCGCGGCACTCCGGCGGGAGAGATGCTGCGGCGATATTGGTGGCCTGTGGCGTTCACCGACGAGGTGAAGCCGAAGGGGCGGCCAGCCAAAGTGAGATTATTGGCTGAAGAGTTCGTATTGTTTCGCGATGGCGGCGGCAGCTTGGGCCTGCTCGAGCTTCATTGTTCCCACCGCGGCACTTCTCTGGAATTCGGCAGAGTAGAAGACAGCGGCATCCGCTGCTGCTATCACGGTTGGCTGTATGACCGCGCCGGCCGGTGCCTGGATCAGCCGGCTGAACCGGAAGACAGCACATTCAAAGATCGCATTCAGCATCCCGCCTTTCACGTCCGGGAAGCCGGCGGTCTCGTCTTTGCCTACATTGGCCAGGAACCTGCCCCCCTGTTGCCCGGTTACGATTTACTGGTGCGTGATGACGGCTGCCGCGTGGTCGGGGGCGGGGAGGAGTTCTGCAACTGGCTGCAACGCGCCGAGAATTCTTCCGACGGCGCGCACTCCATTGCCTTGCACGCTGCGGGTTACCCCAACATGGCCATGAAGCGGCCGACGATTAAATGGGAGCCGACTCAAGTCGGCATCAAAGAAACCACGTGGGTTGAAGGCGTGTCAAAGCCGAGAGTCTCCCATTTCGTCTTTCCCTCTCATGTAAGGCATTCGGCTGCGCGAGTCGGTGAACAACCGCGTCAGGTGATGCGCTTTCGCGTGCCGACCGACGATACCACGACCACGACCTTTTGGATCGACTTCTATCCCGATAAAGACGGCAAGCCGAGCCGTCCGGAGCCGCTAAAAACCCGGGGATTCAAAAAAGATCAACCCGGCGTTTACGAGCGGGTGCAGGACGGCTGGTGGAATTTGCCCAACCGGGAGCAAGATCGCGTCGCTCAAGAAACCCAGGGCGCCATCGCCGACCGGACCAGGGAACATCTGGCGACATCGGATCAGGGCATCCTGATGCTGCGAAAGATGATCCGCGAGGCCATCGATGCGGTGGCCCAGGGCAAAGATCCGATCGGCGTCTTCCGAACCGGGGAGCAACCGATTACCTTCGATTCGAGTCGCGATGCGGTTGAGGCACTGGCGTGACTCGAAGGAATGATTGGAGAAAATCAATGCTTAAATCCATTGCAGCGTTGGGCGCTCTTATGGTGATTGTCACCGCGGCATATCCGCTAGGGGCGCAGTCGCTTGAACAACTTATCGCGGGAGCGAAAAAAGAAGGGGAGGTCACGCTGGTCGCGAGCGCTTCTACCTTTGGCGGCAAGAAAGGTTTTGCCGATTTGGAAGCCGGCTTCAATAAAAGATTCGGACTCAAGCACAAGGTTAACCTCGCACCCGGCCCGAGTTTCCCGCAGGTGGCGGCGCGCATTTTGACCGAGCTTAAATCCGGAGCCAAATCTTCGACCGATTTATATCTCGGCTCCGACGGCACCATGAGCGACATGCAACGCGATAAGGCATTGCAGAAGGTTAACTGGTCGGGCACTTTCCCGTGGGTGACCAAGGAAATGGAAATTTTTCCCCAGGAGACATTATTGGTTTATGCGTCGTTTCACGGCATTATTTACAACTCCAATGCGATTCCCAAAGACAAGGCGCCGAAGAGTTACGAGGATCTCATCGATCCGGCGCTGAGCCCAACCTGGACAGGGAAAATTGCTATTCCTGCTTACATCCATTGGCTGGTCCGGGTCTCGGGAAGTTGGGGAAAAGAAAAGGTGCTGTCCTTCGCGCGCAAGCTGGCGCCGCTTACCGGCGGAAGGCTGCGGCAGGGTGAAGAGGAGCGCATCGTGAGCGGCGAGTTTCCGATCATGGCGAGCACCGGCGGCGCTTTGGAGGCGATGTGGAAGTGGCAGGCCAAAGGCGCGCC
>Ga0065705_10002561_pt1 | contig 18811 bp, 17 predicted proteins | sample SwibulcommuniRL2_FD_59092 | JGI IMG/M metagenome (GOLD analysis project Ga0065705, IMG submission 59092) | Bulk soil microbial communities from switchgrass field near Rose Lake, East Lansing, Michigan, USA - RL2 Bulk Soil v2 (version 2) | ecosystem: Environmental > Terrestrial > Soil >...
TGTACTCAGTGATCGTGGCCGCCAAATCGGGATGTGTTTTGTCGATACCGCTGTCCACCACTGCGATCGTGACGTTGGTCGCGTTCTTGAATCCCGTGGCGGCCCGCGCCTGGCCGAGCCGGATCGCACCGTGGCCCCACTGCCGCGACGCCAGGGGATCGACCCCCGCCTTGGGGCGCCGGCGCTTGGCGAACAGCTCTCTGACTGGCGGTACGAATGCGTACTCGACGCCGTTCATACGCGCCACGTGCGCGGCGAGCTGCGCCGGAGTCGTGCCTTTCGTCACCGTCAGCTCTACGAGCCGAGGCGATCGACTCTTCGGCCTGCGGCCCGCTCCCCCAGCGGAGAACATCGACAGCGTGCGTGCCTCATCAGGTCCTTCATCAAACACGTTCTTGATGCTCGAGACATGGCCGTTGTCGATCAGCCGCGCAAGACCCGAATCGTGCGGGACGCCGGCAGCCCGAGCCGCGCGCCCACCTGCCGAAAGCGAGGCCGGCGTGCGAGCCGGCGCCGCGGCATCGGCACTCACCTTGGCAATGACGGTTCCATTCGGCTTTTTCGGAGGCTTTACCTCGTGCTGCCACAACCGGTACTTCTGAGTGTCTCGTGCCATCATGCGCCTCACATTTCGCGGCGGCGCGGCGCCGCTACAGGACCCGGTTTGGGAATGCCGCCTTCAACGAGTCGTGCCACAGTTTCGCAAAGGCCTTGAACCCGTCCTTCGACGGATGCAGCTCGTTGTGCCAGGAGCCCGGCCCGGGATCCAGCGTCCCCTGGCTGTCGATGACCGTCACACGGGCGTGCGACAGCTCGACCGATCGAAGCATCGCGGCGAACTGCTCGAGCAGAACCTTCATAACTCCGAATGCCGACGCCTGCGTGGGAAAGCCGCGCAGGTCGAACGTGGGCTTGAGCCAGGGTCCAAGGTGACAGATCCCGCGACCATCAGGTATCGCGAAATCATACCCATGGAAAAACAAGCGGGTGTTGGGGCTGAGACTGTCGCGTAGGCCGATCAGATCCTCGTAAGCCGCGCGCACGAGCGTGAGGGCGGCATCGAGCCGTCCCTGGTGAATCAGAGCAGCGGGTGGCAAGCCCGGATTGTAATCCTTGATCCACAGCGCCAACGGATTGTCGACGACGTCGTTGCCGCCTCCGGAGAAGAGCATTGCGTCCCATGGGCCGCCCGCGGGACAGCCGTTGATGAACTGTGCGATCAACAGCCGGCGCTCTTTCACGCCCAGCATGTAACGCACTTCGTCGCCCGCCTTGGCCAGATTCAGGATGGGCACGCCCAGCTTCGCCTCGAGCCGTGGGATGATTCCGCCGCCGAAGAATGGCACCGGATAATCGAACCACGAATCACCTTCGGCGAACACCTGCAAAGGCTTCGTGGCCGTCTTAGGCGCGCGCGCGGCCTTGCCGGTGCGCGGCGCCAGTCCCTTGACGCCCCGTTTCTTCATGATGGCGAGCGTGGTTTTATATTCCTTGATGCGTCGGCGCCGTTCCTGAGCNTGTTTCAATTCAAGCTTGCGGCGCTCGAGACCCACGCTGGCAGGGGAGGTNGCCACAAGCGCCACCTTCGCGCCTCTGGCAGCGGGCGCGCGNACTTTCGCGAGCGCACGGGCCTGAGCCAACGTCACNGGGCTTNCCGCCGGAGCTGACTTCGCCCTGCGGATCGATTTGCGTAATCGCGAGGCCCTTCGGTTCGGCGGCCTGGTACGGCGTGACCGTTTATTCGCCATGAGTCAGCTCTTGTCGATGTGTTTCAGGTATAACGCATTTCCCACGGCGAACGAACAGCACAAATACGTGATCGGCAGGCTCTGCCCCACGGCGTGGCACATCCTGTGCAACGCTGGCGGCAGCGCAATCTCAGGTTGCGCATTTCCCCCCAGCCAAAAACCTCCGTGCGCCTGCAGCGCACGAGATTTCGTGACCCGCTACGGTAACACGTGGGTATCCCACGAACATCGAGAGGAGAAAGTCATGAAGAATGGTTATGTCGGACTCGCGATGATCACACTCATCGCCGTCTCCGCTCCAAACGCATGGGCGCAGGCTGACGCGGTCGCGGCGGCCGTCAAGGCCAGCCCGGCACTGATCGAAGCGCTGTCGAAAGAGATTGGGTCGTCGCCGGAACAGGCCGCCGGGGCGGCGGGCGCGCTGTTCGGTCTCGCCAAATCACGTCTCAGCGCGGATGAATTCTCGCAGGTCGCGAATGCAGTGCCAGGCATCGACTCGCTGCTCAGCGCGGCGCCAGCCGCGACCGGCGCGGTCGGGACAGCCGGTGGAACGTTGTCTCAGCTGGGCGGATCTGCAGCCGGCCTGGGCGCCGCAACGTCGGCGTTCAGCAAGCTCGGGCTGAAACCGGACATGGTGGCGAAGGCCATCCCGGTGCTGACATCGTTTGTCGGGGAGTCGGGCGGCGCGAACGTCGCGAGCCTGCTGGCGGGCGCGTTGAAGTGAATCTTCAGTCGGCAGTCTACAGTTGTCAGTCGGCAGTCTACAGTTGTCAGTCGGCAGTCTATAGTTGTCAGTCGGCAGTCTCAGTCGGCAATCTAGGTTGTCAGTCGTCGGTCGTCGGTAGCTGACACCTGAGGGCTGACGCCTGAGGGCAGACGCCTGAAGGCTGACGCCTGAGGGCTGACGCCTGAGGGCTGACGCCTGAGGGCTGACGCCTGAGCACTGCCGACTGAGACTGACGACTGAGACTGACGACTGCCGACTCCCGACTGCCGACTTCATGTGCCGTCAGGGCTGGAGCCAGCGCGCAAACCAGTCGCCCATCACGAGCTCGGCGACGGGCGTGAACACGTGGCCCGCATTCGGCTGGAGGTACAAGCCAAGCTTGTCCTCCACACCCATCTTCACGTAGGTCGCGCGCGCGCTCGTCACCGCTTCCTGCACGCCAGGCAGGGGNGTGCGCGCATCTGAATCGCCGTTGATGACGAGCANCGGGCGNGGCGCGATGAGCGCGAGCATCGAACCNGCGTCGTAGTCGCCGTAGATGCCGGGGACGACCCGATCGTAGAAGCGGCGGACGAACGCCGCATCCACCTGCTTCACGCCTTCGTCGCGCGCCGCAGCCTCGATCGGCGGCAAGAAGGTACCTACGCGCGGCTGCCACTGGTCGTGGTCGAGCGCCCAGCGATATCCCTGAACGCCGATGATCGGCACCGCGACGCCAAACCTCTCGTCGACGGCCGCGGCAAGATACGCTTCGGTGCCGCCCTTCGAGATCCCCATGATGCCAATCCGCTTCGGATCGACATCGGGCCGGGTCTCGAGATAGTCGACGAGCCGCATGACGTCCCATACGGTGTCGTAGAGATACGGACCGCCCTTGCCGGTGCGGAAGGCCTGGAGCATCGCGGCGTAGTACTGATCGTTGTCCGCTCCAGTCGTGATCCGTTCGCCATGATGCCGGCTGTCGATCGTGGCGGTCGCAAAGCCGCGATCCGCGAGCGTTCTCATCGACCCGAGGAGTTCTTCCTTCCGGGATCCGGTTCCGTGCAACAGGACGATCGCAGGCCGCCGATCGGTCGCGCGTACCGATTTCAGAAAGATGCCCGGCACACGCTCGCCGGCTTCGGATGCAAACGTGAAGCGCTCGGCGCGATAAATCCCGGCGTCGAGACGCGGACGGGTCTCGGTCGCGAGCGCCACCCGCGGGCGATCGATCATTTTCAGGAAGGCAGCTCGTATGCGCGCGGGGTCGGAAGTCTGGCCGAGCGATGTGACCGACCCGCACACGACGAGCGCGACGAGCGTCAGCGCTCTCATAAAGCCCGCTTCTTCTGGAAAAATTCCTGCATGAGCGCGCGGCACTCGTCGGCCATCAATCCAGCCACAACCGTAATCCGGTGGTTCCAGCTCGGATCGTCAATCAGCTTCATCGTCGAGCGAACCGCGCCGGTCTTTGGCTCCGGGGCCCCGTAGATGAGCGTGCCGATGCGGGCGTGCACCATCGCGCCCACGCACATCGCGCACGGCTCCACGGTCACACACAGTGTCGCACCGGTCAGGCGGTAGTTGCCGATCTTCTGCGCCGCGGCACGCAGCGCCCGAACCTCGGCGTGGGCCGTGGGATCGACGGCGCCAATCGGCTGATTGAAGGCCGCCGCCACGATCGCTTCGTCTATGGCGACGACGGCGCCCACGGGCACCTCGTCGTTGGCCATGGCCTTCCGGGCCTCCACGAGCGCCGCGTGCATCAACTCTTCGTCAGAGATGGCCAAGTCGGGGCAGAGTACTATGAAATGTCATGCGCAACTAAAGTTGCGCCCTACCGGAACTGCAGCTGCTAAAGTTGCGCCCCGATTTGCGCGCCCCACCAGACCAATCCCCAATCCCCATCCGCTAATCCCTAAGCCCTAAGCCCTAAGCCCTAAGCCCTAGTATTGATAGACTCCCACCATGGGCGTGGTCGTGCAGAAATACGGCGGCAGCAGCGTCGCCGACGTGCAGAAGCTCAAGCAGGTGGCCGAGCGCATCATGCACACGCGCAAGCAAGGCCACGACGTCGTGGTCGTGGTGTCGGCGATGGGAGACACCACTGACGAGCTGCTCGCCATGGCCAAGCAGGTCTCGCCCACGCCCGATCGGCGCGAGCTCGACATGCTGCTCAGCGCGGGCGAGCGCATCTCGATGGCGCTGCTTTCGATGGCGATTCGCGGTCTCGGCGGCGACGCGATCAGCTTCACCGGCAGCCAGTCGGGCATCATCACGAGCGATCGGCACGTGGACGCGCGCATCATCGAAGTGCGGCCGTTCCGCGTGCAGGACGAGCTGGCGAGGGGAAAGATCGTCGTCATCGCGGGCTTCCAGGGCGTCTCGTACCGAAAGGAAGTGACGACGCTCGGGCGCGGCGGGAGCGATACGACGGCCGTCGCCATGGCGGCGGCGCTGAACGCGGACTACTGCGAGATCTGCTCCGACGTCGACGGCGTGTATTCGGCCGACCCCCGCGTCGTGACGGCCGCTCGCCGCATCGGCACGATCTCCTACGAAGAGACGCAGGAGATGGCGGAATCGGGCGCCAAAGTGCTGAACGCGCAGGCGGTGGAGTTCGCGAAGGAAAAGGGCATCGCCATCTACGCGCGCGCCACGGCGGGGCCGCTCCCAGGCGCAGACCCTTCGGCCGACGGCACCGTCGTGCGCCGCAATCCGCCCAGGATGCCCGGCACCGTCGTCGGCGTGGCGAGCGAGAAAGACGTGCTGGTGCTGGAGGCCGACGTCGACGCGGCCGATCTGTGTGCCGCGCTCGACGAGCTTCATGTCGCCGGCAAACAGCTGCACGTCGCGAGCGATCCGGCACACGTGACGCTCGTCGTCTCACGCGAGAACCTGCACAACGAAGCGAGCGTGCGGAGCGCGTTCGAGGCGCGGTTCGGGAAGCGGGTGACATTGATTTCCGGCCTGGGCGCGGTGAGCGTGATCGGCGCCGGCATCAATGCGAGCTACGCCAACGCGCGGGCCGGACTTCGATCGCTCGCCGACGCGGGCGTGACGCCGCGCGGCATGTCGACCTCGTCGTTCCGCATCACCTGGATGCTGCCCAGCGATCACATCACGTCAGCCGTCCGTGCGCTGCACGCCCGCTTCATCGAAGGCGCCGCGCCGCTCGTTCCATGACCATCAAAGTTGCGACCTGGAACGTCAACGGCATCCGCGCGCGTCAGACCGAGCTGCAGGAGTTCGTCGAACGCGAGCAGCCAGACGTTCTCTGCCTGCAGGAAATCAAGGCGTCCACCGATCAGATTCCACTGTGGTTGTGCCAGCTCGAGGGCTACTGGTGCTACTGGCACGGCGGCAAGGGCTATTCCGGCGTCGCGCTGCACGTGCGCTCGTCGACATTCCCCGAGGCGCCGGACTTTCACCATCCGCAGTTCGACTACGAGCATCGCATCGTGACGGCGCAACTGCCCGCGTTCGCGATCGCGTCGATCTACGTGCCCAACGGCGGCAAGGACTTCCCCGCCAAGGTGCAGTTTCTCGAGGCGCTCTCCTCGTTCGCCGCGACCCACGAAGCCGCGAAACGGCCGCTCGTGCTGTGCGGAGACTTCAACGTGGCGCGAACCGAGCTGGACGTCCACCCGAAAGAGCGCAAGCCCAACGTCATCGGTCAGCGGCCCGACGAGCGGGCGCTGCTCGAACGCATCATCGGCAGCGGCCTGGTGGACGTGCACCGCAAGATCGACCCGGACAACGCCGAGCTGTTCACCTGGTGGGCGCCCTGGCGGAATATGCGCCAGCGCAACATCGGCTGGCGCCTCGATCTGATTCTCGCGAGCGGCGGGATCGCCGACAAGACGGTGTCGTGCGTCGTTCAGCGGGAGTTCGGAACGAGCGACCACGGCGCGGTCATTGCGGTGTTCGACGTCTGAGACGCGCGGACGTCTGCGCGGCGATCGTTTCATGCACGAACCGCAGCTTCTCCACGACCGTCGCCGACAGGACGAACGGATACGCGTCGGCCAGGCCGAGCCCTCGATTGAGGTTGTTCAGCAGATAGGTAATCGGAAACCAGCCTTCCAGCAAATCGTCGAATGGCGTCCTCGTCTTCCTGGCATCAAGGGGCACGCCGGTCAGGGCCGGCTCGTCTGGATGCCGGGGCCGAAGTGACACACCGCAGGCCGCCGCCGTCTCGAGCGTATCGGACATGTGCAGGTAGTGCGCCCACGTTTCTGCCCAGTCCTCCCACGGATGCGCGCTCGCGTACGCGCTGATGAAGTGATCCTGCCAGTCCATGGACGGACCGTTCTTGTAGTGGTGCTGCAGGGCCGCCTGATAGTCGAGCCGATCGTTGCCAAAGAGATCGCGGAATCGCGTCAGCCTGTCCGGCGCGGCCTGCACCAACTGCGCCCAGTAGTAGTGGCCGATTTCGTGGCGCATGTGACCCAGCACCGTCCGGTACGGCTCGCCTAAATCGGTCCGACGGCGCTCGCGCTCGGCATCGTCGGCTTCGGCGATGTTGATGGTGATCGTGCCATCGGCGTGCCCGGTCAGCACGTGCGCCTGCCGGCCGTCATCCGCCAGAAACTCAAATGCCGGCCGAGGATCGGTGTCGTCCTGGCCTTCGATCGGAAGGTGCAGTGACAACAGGGTGTAGAGCAGGCGGCGCTTGGCGACTTCGAGTCGATACCACGCGAGCTGATTCCCCTCCACGCCCTGATCGGGAATGACGCGCGTCAGCCGGCACGATCGACAGAGCGGGTTGTCGTCGTCCGCATCGACCGACCAGTTGCACACCTGTGCGTCCCGATAGTTGGCGCAAAGGCGATAGGTGCGGCCCGCGGCGGCCGGCAGCGGCGACCTCCACAACAGGTCGGATGTCTCGACGGGGTCGAGCGAGCCGAGGACCAGGAGATCGGGCAGAAAAGCGAGCAGGTGCCCGCAGCTCACACAGTGAGTGTTCTCGAAGAACACGAGGCTGCCGCAGTGGTCGCAGTGAAAGACCTTCATCGGAGCGACAAAAACGTCGGAGGACACGGGCCCGCCCGAGCGGCGGCTAGTATAAGAGCGTGTCGATTCAGGTCTCGCTCAACCATGTAACGGACTATCGCTACGATCGTCCTGTTGCCGTGTCGCAGCAGCTCGTCCGGCTGCGCCCGGCACCCCACTGCCGCACGTCCATCATCTCGTATGCCCTGCGCGTCGAGCCGCCCGACCATTTCGTGCACTGGCAGCAGGACCCGCAGAGCAACTATATCGCGCGCCTGACGTTTCCGAATCCGGTGCGCCGCCTTCGCATCGAAGTCGATCTCGTCGCCGAGATGTCGGTGTACAACCCGTTCGATTTTTTCGTCGATGCGGAAGCTGAACATGTTCCCTTTTCCTACAGCGACTGGCAGCGCCGCGAGCTTCAGCCGTTTCTCCACACCGAGACACCCGCTCCGCTTTTCGCCGACTATCTCGGATCGATCGAGATGTCTCGCATGCGGACGATCGACTTTCTCGTCGCGCTGAATCAGCGCGTCAAGAACGACGTCGGCTACGTCATCAGGCTCGACCCGGGCGTGCAGACTCCAGAACAGACGCTCGGGCTGCGGCGCGGTTCGTGCCGCGACACCACCTGGCTGCTCGTGCAGCTTCTGCGCCATCTCGGTCTGGCTGCTCGCTTCGTGTCCGGCTATCTCATCCAGCTCACTGCCGACACCAAGGCGCTTGACGGTCCCAGCGGTCCCGAAAAGGACTTCACCGACCTCCACGCCTGGTGCGAGGTCTACGTGCCCGGCGCAGGGTGGATTGGCATCGATCCCACGTCCGGCCTGCTGGCCGGCGAAGGTCATATCCCGCTCGCGTGCACCCCCGAACCCGCCAGCGCGGCGCCTCTGACCGGCGGCGTGGAGGAATGCAAAGTCGAGTTCGAGCATCGGATGGAGGTGCGCCGCATCCACGAATCGCCGCGCGTCACCAGACCCTACTCGGACGATCAGTGGAAAGCCATCTCGAGCGTGGGCCATCAGATCGATCGCGAGCTTGGACAGCTCGACGTCAGGCTGACGATGGGCGGTGAACCGACGTTCGTCTCGATCGACGATCGCGACGACGCCGAGTGGAATACGTCTGCGCTCGGACCGACGAAGCGCGCGCGGGCAGCCGATCTTTTCTGGCGCCTGCGCGATCACTACGCGCGAACCGGCGTCGCGCATTTCGGGCAGGGCAAGTGGTATCCCGGCGAACAACTGCCCCGATGGTCGCTCGCGTGTTACTGGCGCAAAGATGGCGAGCCGGCCTGGCGCGACGCCTCGCTGTTCGCGAATGAAACGGTGAACTATGGTGTGACCGCGCCGGACGCGGAGCGGTTTCTGCGCACGCTGGCCGCAACGCTGGGGCTGAGCGACGCGCATATCGCGCCCGGATTCGAGGACGTCCTGTACTACCTGTGGCGCGAGCGCCGCCTGCCGCTGAATGTCGACCCGCTCGACGCGCGACTCGACGACGAACTCGAGCGAGAACGGCTGCGTCGAGTATTCACCGCGGGGCTTGGCACCACGGTGGGATACGCGCTGCCGATTGCCCGTCAGCCTGGCGACAAGCGAGGGTGGCGAACGGGACCATGGCAGCTTCGTGACGGGCACATGTTTCTCGTCCCGGGCGACTCTCCCATGGGCTATCGCATTCCCCTCGACTCGCTGCCGTGGGTGAGCGAAGCCGACTATCCGTACTTGCGCGAGTACGATCCCTCTGAGCCCCGCGCGCCGCTTCCGGCGTACGACGCACTGCGAGCGCCCCGCCCCGCACGCGCACAGTCGCCAATGGAACCGCCGGTGGCACACGGCGAGTCGGCGCGCGGAGTTGTCCGAACCACGGTCTGCACCGAGACCCGCAACGGCGTGCTGTATGTCTTTCTGCCGCCGGTGCCGGACGCGGCAGCGTACCTGGAGCTCGCGGCGGCGATCGAATCGACGGCCGCGCGGCTGGCAATTCCCGTGGTGCTCGAAGGCTATCAGCCGCCCGACGATCCACGGGTTGAGAGCTTCCAGCTCACGCCGGATCCGGGCGTGATCGAAGTCAACGTGCCGCCGGCGACATCGTGGACCGAGCTCGAAGCCAACACCACCGCGCTCTACGAGGATGCGCGCGCGTCGCGTCTCACGACCGAGAAGTTCATGCTCGACGGACGTCACGTTGGCACGGGAGGCGGCAACCATTTCGTCGTCGGCGGCCGCACTCCGTCCGACAGCCCGTTCCTGCGCCGGCCCGACCTGCTGCGAAGCCTGGTGGCGTATTGGCACAACCATCCCTCGCTGTCGTATCTGATGTCGGGCCTCTTCATCGGTCCGACCAGCCAGGCCCCTCGCCTCGACGAGGCGCGGCACGATAGCACGTACGAGATGGAGATCGCGTTTCGGCAGCTGCCCGAGCGCGATGCCGCGATTCCGCCGTGGCTCGTCGATCGCCTGTTCCGGCATCTGCTGATCGACGTCACCGGCAACACGCATCGCGCCGAATTCTGTATCGACAAGATGTACTCGCCCGACAGCGCGTCCGGCCGCCGGGGCCTGCTGGAAATGCGGGCGTTCGAGATGCCGCCGCATGCGCGGATGAGCCTGGCGCAGCAACTGCTGCTGCGCACCCTCATCGCGCGCTTCTGGCGCGATCCCTATCAGGCGCGGCTCACGCGCTGGGGCACGGAGCTGCACGATCGGTTCATGTTGCCGCATTTCGTGCGCCTCGACTTTGAAGATGTGATCGAGGAGCTGCAGCGCGCCGGGTTTGCGTTCGACGTCGAGTGGTTCGCGCCCCATTTCGAATTCAGGTTCCCCTTTGTCGGCGACGTCGCCATGCGCAGCGTCCAGCTGTCGCTGCGTCACGCGCTCGAACCGTGGCACGTGCTCGGCGAAGAAGGCATGGCGGGCACGACCGTTCGCTACGTCGATTCATCCGTCGAGCGCCTCGAAGTGCGCGCCGCGGGCCTGACGCCTGGCCGTTACGCCGTGACCTGCAACGGCTACGAAGTGCCGCTGCATCCGACCGGGCGCAATGGCGAATACGTGGCCGGGGTGCGGTACCGGGCATGGCAGCCTGCGTCGGCGCTCCATCCGACCATTCCGGTTCACGCGCCGCTCACCTTCGACGTCGTCGATACGTGGCTCGAGCGATCGCTGGGTGGATGCGAGTACCATGTCGTGCACCCGGGAGGGCGGAATTACGAGCGGTTCCCTGTGAACAGCTACGAGGCCGAGAGCCGCAGGCTGTCACGATTCTCGCGCATCGGTCACACGCCGGGAACGTGGCGCGCCGCCAGACCACGCCCGACGATGGAGTTTCCCTACACGCTCGACCTTCGGGCTGTTTGATGCGCGAGCTTCTGGCCGGCTATCGGCCCACGGCGGAGTCCTTCGACGAGACCCATGACGCGGCAGGCGCGCTGCGGCCGCACTGGTCGGCGTTCGCCGACGCCGCCCGCTCGATCGGTCCGGAGGAATTGCGCGGCATCGAGCGCCGCATCGCGCGGCAGCTGCACGACAACGGCGTCACGTACAACGTGCACACGACCGACAGCCCGCGGACGTGGAGCCTCGACATCCTCCCGCACATCGTGCCCGCCGAAGACTGGGGTCCGCTCGAAACCGGGCTGCGCCAGCGCGCCAGGCTGCTCGAAGCCATTGCCGCGGATGTGTACGGTCCGCAGCGTCTGCTCAGAGAAGGCGTGATTCCGCCGGCCGTCGTGCTCGCCCACCAGGGATTTCTGCGGCCCGCGCATGGCGTCACGCCGCCGGCCGGCGTCTTCCTCCACTTTCTTGCATTTGATCTCGGGCGCGGCCCGGACGGCATCTGGCGCGTGCTGGCCACCCGCACCCAGGCTCCGTCGGGCGCCGGCTACGCGCTCGAAAACCGTTTGACGATCTCGCAGCTCTTCCCCGATGCGTTCCGTGATCAACGTGTCCAGCGCCTCGCGCCGTTTTTCAGGGGGCTGCAGGAGTCGCTGCTCTCGGACGCGCCTTCTGATGGCTCGACGCCGCACGTCGTGCTGCTCACGCCCGGCCGCTACAACGAAACCTACTTCGAGCACGCCTATCTCTCGCGCTACCTCGGATTCACGCTTGCGGAGGGCGCCGACCTGACCGTCCGCGACGACTGTGTGTTCTTGAAGACGGTGAGCGGCCTTCAACGGGTGCACGTCGTCCTGCGCCGCGTTGACGACAGCTTCTGCGATCCGCTCGAGCTGCGCGCCGATTCCGCCCTGGGCGTGCCGGGACTCGTGCAGGCGTGGCGAATGGGCCACGTGCTGGTGGCCAACGCGTTCGGTACCGGTGTCCTGGAGTCGCCCGCGCTCGCCGCGTTTCTGCCTGCCGTCTGCTCGACGCTGTTCGGAGAGCCGCTGGCCATCCCTTCGCCGAGATCGTGGTGGAGCGCCGATGCATCGCTCGTCGCAATGGCGCGCAGCGGCTTCGACCGCCTGGTGATCAAACCGAGCTCGGAAGGCGCACCAGACGAGCTCGTTTTCGGCGGCCAGCTCGATGCGCATCAGCGCGAAGACTGGCTCGAGCGACTGAGCCGCAGACCCGAGCGGTATGTCCTCGAGGAATATCTACCGCTCGCGCAGGTGCCGGTGTGGGCCGAGGAGGGCCTCGAAGGTCGCGCGCTGATGATGCGGGTGTTCCTCGCCTCGGACGGAAAGGGCGACTACCACGTGCTGCCTGGAGGTCTGTCACGTATCGGCGGCACCGATCGCGACGTCGTGTCGGGGCAACGGGGAGGCGGCAGCAAGGACACGTGGATTCTCTCCGAGGCACCTGTCGATGGATTTTCGCTGCTGCCTGGCCGCCTGCGCCCGTCGGATCTCGCCCGACGGGAGCGCCTCGTCTCGAGCCGCTCGGTCGAACATCTCTTCTGGATGGGCCGTTACGCGGAGCGCAGCGAAAACGCGGCGCGCATTCTGCGCGCGGTTCTGTCGCGGCTGCCGCAAGGCGATTCGAGCGTGTCCGCCAGCTCTGCTCCCGTCGCGGCGGCGTGCCGGCGCCTGGAGCTGCTGCCGGCCGACCTCGAGCCGTCCACGTCGGTCCAGAAGTACGAGCGGGCGCTGATTGCGGGTATTGCCGACGCCAGCCGCATCCACAGCCTCGCGTTCAACGTCGGCGAAACGCTGCGGGTCGCCGGCACCGTCCGCGACCGGCTGTCTTCCGACAACTGGAGAATTCTCAGCCAGCTTTTCGCGACACTCCGCCGCCGGTCGGCCTCGCGCCTTCCGCTGGCTGACGCGCTGGAGCTGCTCGATCACGCCATCATCTCGCTCGTCGCCGTCGGCGGGCTCGAGATGGCGCACATGACCCGCGACGAAGGCTGGCGGTTCATGAGCCTCGGCCGTCACCTCGAGCGTGCGCTGTATGTCAACACGACGGCATCTGAAGTCGCGAAGTCGGCCATGCCCGAAGATCCGGCGTTGCTGGAATGGCTGCTCGACCTGTCGGACAGCATCATCACGTATCGCGCGCGCTACATCGGGCAAGCGGAATGGATCGCGGTGGCCGACCTTCTGCTGTTCGACGGGCGCAACCCGAGATCGGCCGCGTTCCAGCTGGCCAAGCTCGCCAAACACGTGCCCCAGTTGCCCGGCGGCGGCCTCGACGACATCGGCGCGCGCCTGCGGGCTCTCGCGTCGCCGCGCCAGGCCTTGACGACGCCGTCGGCGATTGCGGAATATCTCGACACGACGGGAAAGCTCGTGCTTCATGTGTCCGACCTGCTGACGCTGCGCTACTTCACGCACGTCTACGAGCCGGCGCACGCCACTTTTACTTGATGGCCGCCTGCTACAAAGTCACCCACACCACCAAGTACGTGTACTCGACGGCCGTCGCGACGTCGCAGCATGTCGCCTATCTGTGCCCGCGCGAGCTGTCGCGCCAGCACGTGCGAGAGCACCAGCTCACAGTTGATCCCACGCCGGCAAGGATCGTGAGGCGGATCGACTATTTCGGGAACATCGTCGACCAGTTTCAGATCGTGAGGCCCCATACGACGCTCAGCGTCACCGCCGAGAGCCTCGTCGACGTGAACGGCGAGGAACCGGCGCCCGACACGCGCGACAGTCCGCCCTGGGAAGACGTGAGCCGGCGATTCAACGACGCTGTCGCTCCTCCGGAGGTCTCGCAGTTCGTCTACGCTTCGCCGTACGCGCCGCTCTCCCGCGAGATCGTCGCGCTCGCGCGTGGCTCCTTCCCCGCCGGACGGCCGCTCCTGGAAGGCGCGATCGATCTGATGCACCGCATCCACGCGCGCTTCGTTTTTGACGCGACAGCCACGGTCGTCACGACCCCGCTGTCGCGCGTGCTGGAAAGAGATCGCGGCGTCTGCCAGGATTTCGCGCACGTCGAGATCGCGTGTTTGCGGTCGATGGGACTCGCCGCCCGTTACGTGAGCGGCTACCTGCTGACCGATCCGCCACCGGGCCAGCCACGGCTGATCGGCGCCGACGCTTCGCATGCGTGGGTGTCGGTGTACTGCCCGGCGAATGGCTGGGTCGATCTCGATCCCACGAACGGCGTCGTGGCCGGCGAGCGCCATGTCACGCTTGCCTGGGGACGCGATTACGGCGACGTGACCCCGCTTCGCGGGGTGCTTCTCGGGGGCGCCGAACACAAGCTGTATGTCGGCGTCAGCGTCCTTCCGTTCGAAGACATCGAGGCCTCTGCCACCTGACGCGCCGGACGGGTTACTATGGACATCATGCAGCTTGTCTCTCTTGCTCTCACCGTGCTGGCCCTCGTCGTAACCGCGGCCGGGCCGGCGTTCGCGCAGTCGTCATCGAGCCGCTCGGTCGGGCCCGTGACGGCCGCCGTCAGGATCGACCTGTTCAGCGACTTTCAATGCCCGGCCTGCAAGGCGCTGCACGAGCAGACCATCAAGCGATTGAAGGAAGACTACGCGCGCCAGGGGAAAGTGCGGCTGGTGCACCATGATTTTCCGCTGCCGCAGCACACATTCGCGCGCCAGGCCGCGACGCTGGCCGCGGCGGCCGACAAGCTGGGAAAATTCGACGCGGTCGCTGACGTGTTGTTTCTGCAGCAGGACACGTGGAGCAAGACCGGCAACGTGGACGCTGCGGTCGACAGCGTGCTGACGCCTGAGGAACGGAAAAAACTGCGCGAGCTCGCGAAAGATCCCGCGATTGCGGCCGGCATCGAGCGCGACGTGCAGCTCGGAGAGAAAAGCCAGGTCAGCTCCACGCCGACGATGATCATCACGCACAACGGAAGCCCGAGCCCGGTTGTCGGCGTGGTCACCTACACGGTCGTGAGCCGGTACATCGACTCGCTCCTGGCAAAGAAATAATAGATCCGCGCATTGGATGACTGGCGGATCGGAGATTGAAAGAATGTTGTCAGAATGACGACTGTTGATTCGTCAATCAACCAACATTCCTTCAATCAGCAATCTCGGCATCTCCCAATTCCATGAAGGCTCTCCAGCTCTTTCTTCGCCTTCTGCTCGGCGCCGTCTTCATCTACGCCGCCTACACCAAGCTGCGACAGTCGTGGCTGCTGTTTGCGCTGTCCATCGATTCGTATCAATTGCTGCCGGAATGGGCCGTCTTTGCGCTGGCGCGCACGCTGCCCTGGCTCGAGCTGGCGCTCGGCGTGCTGCTGATAGCGGGAGTGGCGTTGCGATACCTGTCCGTTGTCGCCACGGCCATCCTCGGGCTGTTCTTTGCCGTGATGCTCGTGTCGTACTTCCGCGGGGCGGGCATCGATTGCGGGTGTTTCGGCGTCGGCGAGGCGCTGAGCGTGAAAACGCTGCTGCGAGACGGTGTGCTGCTCGCAGCAGCGATCTCTCTCGTCGTGCTGTCGAGAAGGCCTACGGTTTCTCCACAATATCGGATTTCATAGGGCCGAGCGCGCCGAGCAGCTGATCCTTTTCCATCTTGCCGACCTTGAACTTGTCGAGCGCGCCGACGAGATCCTCGACCAGCGCGTTGAAATCCGCGCCGCTGATGCCCATGCCCATGTGCGCCGACTTCATGTCCTTGCCGGTGTACGTGCAGGGGCCGCCGCTCGCCTCGCAAATCTGGTTCACCAGGTTGTTCTTGAACGTCTTCATGCGCTCTGGATCTGACGCCGTCTTCCCGAAGTAGCCGTTGATGCGCTTGTCGGCAGCCACGCGTGCGACGAACTCGTCCACGACCGCGGTAATCGCCTTCTTACCCCCGAGGCGATCGTATAGAGACTTCTCCTTCATCGCGCCCTGACCGACGAGACCAGCCGACGACACCGAAACCAGCAGCCCCAGAATGACCAGGAAACCAAGGATGTCTTTTTTCTGCATGCGTACTCCTTTCACTATGACAAATGCGTCTGGATACGACTACGGACAGGTCCGGGGGATGGATTGGCTGTACTGGTAAGATGCTCCGCCGCATCTTTTTCGGGGCGCCGGCCGTAGCAACTATGTGGGTGATACTGGCGGTAACCGGGCGTTCGGCCTCCGCGGCCGAAATGGAGCGGCTTGCCGATCGAGCGGCGCTCTCTCGCATGGCCCGCGGTGACGAAAGCGCGCTCGCCGAGCTGTACGACCGCCACGCGCGGCTCGTGTTCTCGCTCGCCCTGCGCATCCTCCAGAATCGTGCCGATGCCGAAGACGTGGTGCAGGAGGTCTTCGCGCAGGTCTGGGCTCAGGCGGGACGCTACGATGACACGCGGGGCGCCGTCGCCGCCTGGATGCTGATGATGACCCGCAGCCGGGCGATCGATCGACTGCGGGCCCGGCGGGCCCGGCCCGACACGAGCGGTGATGCATCCGACGCGCGGAATCTGGCCGATCTCGCTCCCACACAGGACCTGCAGTTGCTGTCGAACGAAGAGGTGGTGAGGCTGCGCGAGGCGCTCGATGCGCTGCCAGCCGCGCAGCGCGCCGCGCTCGAGCTCGCATATTACGAAGGGTTGACCCACGCAGAGATTGCCGATCGACTGTCGGAGCCGCTCGGCACGGTGAAAACGAGGATTCGCCAGGCGGTGATCAAGCTGCGCGAATCGCTGCTGGCCAGAGGATCATGAACGCAACCAGAGACGACGATCGTCCGGAGCTCGAGCCGCCGGTCCTTCAGGGACTCGGTCAGGCTGTCGCGCAGGAAGATCCCTCGCCGGCCCTGCGTGCGCGTGTGCTCGCCGCGGCGGTGTCGTCACGCCCGCCGATTGCGCGGCCTCGATCGGCGCCCGCGTTCATCCCATGGCTGGCCGCGGCCGCTTCGCTCGCGCTGGCGTTTGGACTGACGATCTACACGGGCCAGTTGCGCACGCGTATCGGCGTGCTCGAGGACCAGTTGCGCGACGCGCGCGCGCGCGCCGATGCGACGGAACGGCAACTGGCAGATGCGCAGCGATCGGCAGCGGGCGCGCTGACCTCTGTCTCGGTGCTGACCTCGCCGGACGTGGCGCGCGTCGATCTCGCCGGTCAGACGATTGCGCCGAAGGCCTCGGCCCGCGCATTCTGGAGCCGGTCGCGCGGGATGGTCTTCACGGCATCGAATCTGCCGCCACTGCCCGCAGGACGCATCTATCAGTTGTGGGTGGTGACCGCGCAGGCGCCGATCAGCGCGGGGCTGCTGACGCCGGACGCCGCCGGCAATGTCAGCGACATGTTCAACACTCCGCAGGATCTACCGCAGCCGGTCGCGATGGCTGTCACCATCGAGCCGGCCGGCGGCGTACCAGCGCCGACCGGCGCGATGTATCTGGTTGGCAAGCTCTAGCGAACGTCGCCGACCTCAGCCCTCAGCCCTAATCTCGATCCGCCTTGTCTGGATGCTCGTCGTCAACCTCGCGCGGCGTGTCGTGTGTGAAATGGTCGTGCTTGGGAGGCGTGCCCGGTTTCCAGTCGTGCCACGGGCGCTCGGAGTAGATCGTGTTCATGCGGCCGAGCTCTTCGATTCGTTCGCGATGCGGGTCCTTGGGGGTGTCTGCCATATGGTCATTTTACGGCATCTGGGCCCATGCCTTCTGGCAAGGATTTTGTTCTCGTTCATGTGCGCAACGCGGAAAACGTCGTCCTTCGATACACGTCGGCGCGGCGCGCGGGAATGCGTGACAGGTTGATAAAGGAGACATTGTGAAAACGAAACAGGTCCTCGCCACTCTGCTGATTGTCATCGGGCTGGTCTCGCTGCTGTGGGGCGGCATTTCATGGACGCGCAAGGAGAAGGTGCTCGATCTCGGCCCGATCGAAGCGACCAAAACCGAGCGCGAGACGATTCCGATGCCGCCGCTTGTTGGTGGACTGCTGCTCGCAAGCGGGGTCGTGCTGCTGCTCGTTCCGACGCGTGCTCGCGCGTAGCGTCGTACGTCGCGTCGTGTCGTCGTAGCGTCCAGCTTTAGCCGGACGTAGACCGGTCCGCCTGACGTAGCTTCAGCGAAGGCGGAACAAGGACGCTACGTGCGGTCGCGCCTCCTCAGGACGCCGAGCGTGCCGAGCGCGAGCGCCGAGATGGCGGCAGGAATGGCGACCAGGGCATAGACCGTCGTGGCGTGCCATCCGAACCCAAGCAGGATGCCACCCAGCAACGACCCGACGATCGAGCCGCTGCGCCCGATGCCGTTGGCCCATGCGACGCCCGTGGCGCGATACGGCGTCGGGTAAAACCCCGCCGACAGCGCGTTGCCGCCGACCTGGCCGCCCGAGATGCACGCCCCTGCGGCGAAGACCGCGAGCGTCATCAGCCCGCGCGTGTGCGTCGACAGGCTGATCAGCACGATGCAAGCGGCGCCCGTGAGATAAGTAGCGAAGAGCACACGGTGCGGCTCGAGTCGATCCATCAACCGGCCTACGAGAATGGCGCCAAGCGTGCCGCCTACCTGGTACATCGCACCGATAGACGCCGCGTCCGCGATCGATGCGCCCGACGCTTGCAGCAGTGTGGGCATCCAGTTCGTCATCAGATAGACAACCAACAGGCTCATGAAGAACGCCAGCCACAGAAGCAGCGTGCCCTTTAAAAGTCCGCCACCAAACAGTTGCGCTACCGGTGACGCCTTCGACATCGCCGTGTCAACGAACGACGCGCCACGAAGATCTGCCGCCGGGGAAATGCGCCGCAGCACGTCCGCGACCCGGCCCTGCGCATGGCCCTTCATCACGAGGAAGCGCACAGACTCGGGAAGCAGCGCGCCCAGCACCGGCGCGAGTGCGAGCGGCGCCAGTCCGCCACCAACCAGCAGCACGCGCCAGCCCATGTGGGGCAAGACGCGCGCGGCAATGAAGCCGGCCATCGCCGATCCGAGCGTGAAGCCGCAGAACATCAGCGTCACGAGCGACGATCGTCGCGCCCTGGGACAGAATTCCGACGCAAGAGTGATCGTCATCG
>Ga0065705_10104353_pt1 | contig 18790 bp, 15 predicted proteins | sample SwibulcommuniRL2_FD_59092 | JGI IMG/M metagenome (GOLD analysis project Ga0065705, IMG submission 59092) | Bulk soil microbial communities from switchgrass field near Rose Lake, East Lansing, Michigan, USA - RL2 Bulk Soil v2 (version 2) | ecosystem: Environmental > Terrestrial > Soil >...
CCGGGCCTGCGGCCGCCGCAGCCGAAGCAGCTCGACGACCGCCACCAGCACGAGGGCGACCACTGCGCCCTGCCAGACAAAGTGCACTAGCGCCAGCGCCAACGCCTGCGCAAGGGGATGCTCGAACAGCTCAGGGAGAGGCATGTCACGAACCTCGCTGCTTTTGATACTCGGCGATCGCTTTGCGAATTTCTTCCAGTTCCCGGGCGCTCGGCCTGGTCTCGTCGAGCAGGTGCGCGACCAGCTCGCGGGCCGAGCCGTCGAATACCCGACCCAAGAGGTCGCCCACCATCCGCCCCCGCGTCCGTTCGCGCTCGTCACGCGGGCGATAGACAAACGCCCGCCCCTGCGGCTCGCGGATCAAGAGCCCCTTGTCGGCCATCACGTTCATCAGGCTCATCACCGACGTGTAGGCCCGCGGCCGCTCGGCATTGAGCACCTCCATCACATCCCGAACTGTGCTCGGACCGCGGTCCCAAAGGACCTTCAGGACTTCCAATTCACCGGACGTCGGCTGTTCTTCCTTGGGACGTGCCATGTTCGATTGAGTCGATAGAGCGCAAACGAAACCGATCTGTCGAACGCCATTCTACTGTTTATGCAGTAGCTGTCAACGGGTTAAACCGTAGAATTTTTGGGCGGTTAAAATCGGGGTAGGCCGGGGCTTTCATGCTTCAGTTTCAGTGTTCAATTCACGGCCACAGCGCAGCGGCGCCCCTGTCGGTCTCGTTCGACACTGCGCTAGTCCAACTTGGCCAGCTTTCCCGGCTCTATATCGAGCCCGATGGCTCCTTTGTCTGGCGCGGCATCGCGGAGGACGGCTCCCAGTGGCAGATCGATGGAAACTTGATTGACCGGGGCCAGGTGCTGGACCGCGTCGAGCTTGCAGGTCAGTGCCCCAGCGAGCGATTGGATGACATCCTGCGGACACTCGGCTGGCCGTGTGAGCCACTGACGTTTCAGTTGCCGCGGCTAGGACTGTTTCTTACGGAGGAGGAGTTTCGACGGCAAGCGGCGGTGCCGCCAGGGGCGGGCTAACGAGTACGCGCCGGCCAAGATAGACCAGGGCCCCGCCGGCCAGCGCGAGGGCGAGGGCGCCGACCAGCCACTCCGAGGGAATGTGCTTGCGACTTTCCAAGTCCCAATGCAGCAGTTTCAATTCTTCGCCGCGATAAGCGAGGAGCACAACAAATCCGTTCACCAGGGCGTGCGCCAGCATCCCGGGAAACACGCTCCGCGAGGTCCAAGCAATCCAGCCTAAGACGACGCCCAGCAGCATGCTGGAAAACACACGCTCCACAGCGATCAGCCCGCCCACGCTGGCGTGAAACAGACCAAAAATCATGGCCGTGAACGCAATGGCTAGCCAGGCAGGCAGGCGGCCGCGCAAGGAGTTGAGCAAATACCCGCGAAAGAATAGCTCCTCACAAACGGCCGGCACGAGGGAGATCGTTGCCACCACCAAGATCGGCGACAGATCGCGCCACTGACTCACGAGCCGCTGAACCAGCGGCGCTTTCTCCGCCAGCTCCCCTTCGCTCAGCGTGACAATGCCATAGTTGCGACTGAGGAGAATGAATTCCAGTGCCAGTGGTCCCAGGGCAGAGCCCAGTAGGACCGCGCCCAAAAACCCCAGCGCGGGTGCGCGGCGGAGCTGAAAACCGGCAGGGAGCGCGACGCCCTGCCAGCGCGCGACCAGCATCGGTGTCACGCCAAACAGCAGGACAAGCATGGACGCGCTGGCTAGTAGCTGGACGGCCATCGATTGACCGGCAAACTGCACCAGGCTGCTGCTGAGCAGTACATAGAGCGGGACGATGAGCGCCAGGCAACTCATGGCGCCTGCCAGCGTCGGCTGGGTCAGCGGCTCGGCTGGGCGGCGGAACAGATCGCTCCAACTGCTCTGGCTGCCGTAGAGGATCGAATCGCTGCCGAAGATGCGGGCGGCCAGGCCGAGGGCAGCGGTGCCATAGAGGGCCGTCGTGAGCACGGCAACCAGGCCCCACAGAGGATGCGCTTGTCCTTGCAGCGTGTCGCGCGCCAGGAGCACGATATTGGCCAACGGAATGACGCACATCCAGGCGTTCAACTGGGTGCCGATGATCGCCAGAAAGCCCGGCGCGAGGGCGACGAGCATCAGCGGAATCAGGTAGGCCTGCGCCTCTTTGAAGCTGCGGGCGAAGCTAGTCACGCACAAGAGCACTGCCGAGAAGAAGGCCGCGAACAGGACCAATAGCAGAAAGACCAGCACAACGGATCCGAGCGTAAGGCCGCGCTCGCCAAAAAGCACGGCGCCAAGCCCCGAAGCAAGCAGGGTGATGACCATGCCCACGATATTCACGAGGGCCGTGAGCAGCGCCACGGTGAGCACGGCGATGTACTTCGCGAAGAGCAGCCCCAACCGCGGTACGGGCGCGGCCATCAGGGCTTCGAGCGTTCCCCGCTCGCGCTCGCCGGCGGTCAGGTCGATCGCCGGATAGACGGCACCGGTGATCGTCATCAGGATCAGCACCATCGGCACGAGCGTGGCCAATTGAAAATGAGTCCCTTGGGATTCACCCATTACGCGAGCTCGCCACGTGGCGGGAACTTCGCCCCGGTCGCCGAGTTGCTTGAGTCGCTCCACGGCGTAGCGATCGTTGGCAGCCCGCAAGCGCTCAATGATATAGGCGGCTGCCGCGGGGCCCGCCGCTGAATCGGCTGCATATACGAGCTCCAAGTCGCTGAAGTTGGCAGTCGGCGCGCCCTCGCGACGCCGAACGCGAATGCCCAGGTCGATTTCGCCGCGCGTGACGAGGTCATCCAGCGAGCCGCTGGAAAGCGTATAGACCGGCAGAGTGGACTCCTCGGCGGCTAACTCAGGATGACTCGACCGCGGAGACTGCGTTTGCCGCGAGCCGTCCGCCGATAGAATCGCTTGTTCGCGCAGCACGGTTTCGCCCAATAGCAACAGCTTTTGCAATTGTGATCCTTCGGCATCGCTCTCGGTGGCAATCCGCCAGCCGCGAGGCTCGGTCGTCGTTGCGCTGGCGGCCAGGAGCTGCTTGAAGCCCAGGCTGAGCAGCGGATAGACGAGCAGCGGCATCAGGACGAGCGTGACGATCGTGCGGCGATCGCGAAGCGTCTCGCGCAGCTCCTTGAGCGTCAGCCGACCGACGCGGGCCAGGCTGTCGGCGCGTGCAAGTGGGGGCGTGCTCATGCGGCATCGGCCTCCCGGTCGCTGGCCAGGCCGCGGAGGAACATCTCGGTCAGCGTGGACAGGCCGGTGGCGGCTTGCAGCTCGGCGAGCGTCCCCTCGTGCATCATTCGACCGCGGTGCAACAGGCCAAATCGGTCGCAGAAACCCTCGGCTTCTTCGAGGCGGTGCGTGCTGAGCACGACGGCTTTGCCCGCGTCGCGCGCCGCGGCGATGAAGTCGAAGATGACCTTGCTTCCAAGGACGTCAAGGCCGCGCGTCGGCTCGTCAAGCAGCAGCACCGGGGGATCGTGAATCAAGGAGCGCGCCAGGTTGACGCGCTGCTTCTGGCCAGTGCTGAGCGTGGCACAGCGGCGGTCGAGATAATCCTCCATCTGGAACATCCGGGCCAGACTGGCGAGGTTCTTCTGGGCGACGACGGGCGGTGTACCATACAGGTCGGCGAAAAAAAGCAACATCTCGCGGGGCGTAAGCCACTGATAGAGGCCGGCGCTCGTCGAAACGAGGCCAATCCGCGACTTGACCTCATCGGGAGACTCGGTAGTGCGGAAACCTTCGACCTCGGCATAGCCGCTGCTGGGTTCCAAGAGGCCCAGAATCATGCGGAGGGTCGTAGTCTTGCCGGCGCCGTTTTCGCCGAGCAAGCCATACACCTCACCGCGCGGGACCGTGAACGAGACCCGATCGACGGCCAGCACGTCCTGGCCGCCGCCGCTGAAGCGCTTCGTGAGCTGGACGACAGAGATCATTTTCGTAGGACGGAATGGAATCCCGTCCCAACATCCCGACGGACTATCGATCCGTCCCACGCACCGCGGCATGCTCCGCAGAATAAACCCCCATGACGGCGCTATTATCCGCATCGCCCAGCCCCATTGCCACTGCCCGCTCAAGCAACCGCTCGTGAACTGTGGACAGTGGGACGCTCGCCCCGTGCCGCTGGGCCAGCTCGCGGATCAGACGCACGTCCTTGAAGTGCTGGCTGAGGCGGGCTTGCGGCGAGAAATCGCGGGCGATCATTTTTGGGCCCTTGGTATCCATGGCGGTCGAATAAGTCGGCGTTGTTCGCAGCACTTGCAATGCCAGGGCGGCGTCGATGCCGCACGCTTCGGCCAGCGCCAGTCCTTCGGCCAGTACCGCGCGGTTCAGACCCAGCACCAGATTCACGACGAGCTTCATCCGGGCACCGCTGGCCGGTGGGCCCAGGTGGTAGCGCTTGGCGGACCAGGACGACAAGATGGGCGTGGCCCGCTCGACATCAGCCGCTTCGCCGCCGATCAGCACCACCGCCTCACCGCGGCGAACCTGATCGCTGGAGCCGGCAATCGTGGCATCGACGTAGCCGACGCCTCGCTGGCGAAGCGCCGTTGCAAGCTGGGCCGTGTCGTCGGGGTCGCCCGTCGTCGCGTCGATTAGCAGCGCTGCGCTGCGGAGTTGATCGGTAAGCGACTCGATCATCGAGCGCACCATGCGCGAATCCGGCAGGCAGAAAACGACCGTCTGGCATTTCGCCGCAACATCCGCTGCTGAAGCAGCCGCGTGAAACGGCTTGAGCCGCTCGTGGCTGATGTCGAAGGCGAGAAGAGAGTTGCCCGCGGCGATCATACGTTCTGCCAAGGCCGTGCCCAAGAGTCCGACGCCGACGAGGCCGATAGGTGATTGGGACATAGGTCACTGCCTGCTCTATGGAATGGACGGCCAAGCGAGTCAGCCTGGATTGTAAGTGCCGCCGTGACGCGTGGACTGGGCTAGCAGTTTGCAGGTTCTGGGTAGCATTTGCAGGAATGGATCGCTCCGGTAGGCTCGATGGATGGTCCGAGCGCCGTGTTTGTGATTTGAGGTCCGCATGTCCGCCGACGAGTTCCTGGACGATGCCGCCAACGAGGCTCAGGTTGCAATGAGCGACAATTGCCGATTGCGGTTTGCGGATGGCGGAATGGCAGAGCGCAGGTGCCCCGCACCGCCGCTGCCACTCCTCGTCACTGGCGTCGCCGGCGTCGCTGGTTTTAGCGCCTTCCACCATTTCCGCCGCCGCTTTGGCCGCGAGGTCATCGGCATTCGCCGCAAGGACAATTGGCCGCTGCGCGGCGATGGGATCGTGGCCTGCGACGGCGATAATCGAGACGAATTGCAGCGGCTCTTTGACAAACACCAGTTCGCTGCCGTGCTCAATTGTGAGGGGACCTGCAAGCTGAAGTCGTGCGAGATGGATCCCGGCATGGCGCAGCGCGTGAATATCGACAGCGTCACCACGATGCTTGACGTGATCAACGGCAATCGCACGCGGCTCGTCCATTTGTCCATTGATCTTGTCTTCTCCGGCACGCGCGGCGGCGGACACGTCGAGCATGACGAAACCGATCCGGTCACGGTGTATGGCAAGACCATGGCCGAGGCGGAGCGGATTCTGCTCAATGAAGTAGCAGGCACACTCCGTGTGCCGTCACCCGTCAACGGCACACGGAGTGTGCCTCCTACTATCCTCCGAATCTCCCTCCCCATGGGCGTCAGCTTCAACGGCCACGCCGGGGCGATCGATTGGATCGGCCACCGCTTCAAGAAGGGGAAGCCGGCCACGCTTTATTACGACGAGATTCGCACGCCGACCTATACCGACTGCCTCAATCCGCTTTTCGCGGATGTGCTAGCCCGCCGGGACATCACAGGCCTGTTTCATGCCGGCGGCCCGCGGCCGCTGTCGCTCTTTCAGATCGCTCAGATCGTCAACCGCATTGGCGGCTACGACCCGCGCCTCTTGCACGGCTGCATGCGGATCGAAGCGGGGCCGATGCCGCCGCGGGCCGGCGACGTGACCATGGATTCGAGCAAGCTGGCGCTCGCGCTGGGCTACGACCCGTTCGACCCGTGGCCGCTATCCGACGAGCATGTGCCTTCGCACCGCGAGTGGCATTTTGAGGGGCCGCGCGGCTCGCCGGCACTCTTGGCGGAGGTTCTGTACCGGAATCCGGGGCGCGTGGCAAGCGTCTCGATTGGCCCGTAGGCTCGATTGGCGAAATGGACAACCCGGACGATTGTCCTACGTGAATGTCGTTCTATTCGGAAATCGAAATCAAAATCGCCTCGGCTATGCAAGCCGATCGCCACCGCCTGCGCAATCTGCTGCGCGCAGTGAAGCAGGCGGAAGAACAAGGCCGATCGCCTGATGCTCAGCTCGAGAAGCTGTTGGCACAGATCGAGGAGTCAAATGCCAGGCGCCAGCGGCGCCAATCGCTTGTTCCGCGGCGCATCTACGACGAGTCGCTTCCCATCGTACGCCGCCGCGAGGAAATTGCCGCCGCCATTCGCGATCATTCGGTGGTCGTCGTGTGCGGCGAAACAGGGAGCGGCAAATCGACGCAGCTTCCCAAAATCTGCCTGGAAATCGGCCGCGGTGTCGCCGGGATGATCGGCCATACGCAGCCGCGGCGGATCGCCGCCCGGTCGATCGCCGCCCGCGTGGCGGAGGAACTGGGCACGTCGGTCGGCCAGAAGGTCGGTTTCAAGATTCGTTTTACCGACGCGACCGGGCCCAATACGCTGGTCAAAGTGATGACCGACGGTGTGTTGCTGGCGGAATCGCAGCACGACCGGTACTTCGACGCGTACGACACGCTGATCATCGACGAAGCCCATGAGCGGTCGCTGAACATCGACTTTCTGCTCGGCTATCTGAAGCGGCTGCTGGCCAAGCGGCCGGACCTGCGCGTGGTCATTACCAGCGCGACGATCGACGCCGAGCGGTTTGCGGTGCATTTTGGCAGTGAAAACCGTCCGGCTCCGATTATCGAGGTCTCTGGCCGGACATATCCCGTCGAAGTACTGTATCTGCCGCTCGTCGATCCGGAGGCAGACGAAGAGACCGATCCGATTCGCGGCGTTGCTTACGCAGTCGAGGAAGCCTGCCGGCTGGGAACGGGGGACGTGCTTGTGTTCCTGCCGACCGAGCGCGACATCCTGGAAGCGTCGCACAAGCTCCGCGGCCGCAATCTGCCCGGTGGTAAGCCCGACATTCTCCCGCTCTATGCCCGCCTTTCGACAGCCGAGCAGAACCGCGTCTTCCAGCCGCACAGCGGGCGGCGAGTTGTCCTGGCCACGAACGTGGCCGAGTCGTCACTCACCGTGCCGGGCATCCGTTACGTCGTCGATTGCGGCACGGCCCGCGTCAGTCGCTATTCGGCCCGCAGCAAGGTACAGCGATTGCCGATCGAGGCCGTCTCCCAGGCGTCGGCCGATCAGCGGAAAGGGCGCTGCGGCCGCGTCGGGCCGGGCGTATGCATTCGCCTCTTCAGCGAAGAGGACTATCTGACGCGCGAGCGATTCACCTCACCCGAGATTCAGCGGACGAACCTGGCGGCGGTGATTTTGCAACTCCTCGCGCTCGATCTGGGGCCGATCGACGATTTCCCTTTCCTCGATCCGCCTCGGCCGGAGGCGATTCGCGACGGGTATCGAGACCTGGTCGAGCTGGGGGCCATTGACGAGGCCCGAGGGCTGACTCCTATCGGCCGGCAACTGGCCAGGCTGCCGGTTGATCCGCGCATCGGGCGGATGATCATCGAGGCCGATCGCGAGGGCTGCCTGGCCGATGTGCTCATTGTCGCGGCGGCCTTGGAAGTGCAGGACCCACGCGACCGACCGGCCGAGCGGCAACAGGAGGCGGACGCGGCCCATGCGAAGTGGGCCGACGCCGACTCCGACTTCATTGCCTGGCTAAAGCTGTGGGACTTCACCCAGCAACTGAAAGAGCAGACGAGCCGCGGCCAGTTTCGCAAAGCGTGCCGGCAGAGTTTCCTGTCCGAGCTGCGCCTGAGGGAATGGCACGACGTGCACCGGCAGCTTTTGGAGATGGCCGGGCAACTGGGAATCAAGGTGGGAAAGCGGCGCTTTCTCGGCCTGATCGCCGGGACCAAATCTGGTCCCGGCCGAGCGGAGTTGCCTTCACGTCGCAGATCTCCGGGAGCAGGTTTGCTCCCGGCTAAGGGCGATTCCGAAATCTACGCGGCCATTCACCGCTCGTTGCTCGCGGGACTGCTTTCGAGCATTGCGCAGCGCGGCGACGCCAGTGAATACACGGCAGCCGGCGGCGGCAAATTCATGCTATGGCCCGGCAGCGGAGCTTTTGCCAGCAAACCTAAGTGGATTGTGGCGGGCGAGATGGTCGAAACGACGCGCCGCTATCTGCGAACGGTTGGTCGCATCGACCCCGATTGGATCGAGCCGCTGGCCACGCACCTGGTCACGCGGAGCTATAGCGACCCGCACTGGGACCGCAAGGCAGGGGGCGCAATGGCGAAGGAGAAGGTGACGCTCTACGGCCTGACCATCGTCTCCGAGAGGCGCGTGCGTTATTCGGCGATCGATCCAGCCGCCTCGCGCGAGATCTTGATTCAGCACGGGCTCGTCGAGGGTGAATTCGACACGCGGGCCGAGTTCTTCCGCCATAACCGGGAGCTGCTGGCCAACCTGGAACGCCTCGCCGCAAAGACGCGGCAACGGGAGCTGATCGTGGAGCCTCACGTGCTGTATCGCTTCTATGACGCACGGTTGCCGGCCGACGTATGCGACGGTCCGCGGCTGGAGAAGTGGCGCCGCGAGGCGGAGCGGAAACAGCCGAAGTTGCTGTTTCTGACGGAAGACGATTTGCTGGACGAACCCACCGGTGCGCACGGCCAGCATGCGTTCCCTGACGAGCTGCACATCGACCGGCTCAAGCTGCCGCTGACGTATTGCTTCGAGCCGGGGGCCGAGCAGGACGGAATCACGCTCACCGTTCCGCGCGAAGGGCTCGCTCAGGTGAGCGAGCAGCGGCTGGCGTGGCTCGTTCCGGGATTGGTTAACGAAAAAGTGGAAGCACTCATCCATTCGCTTCCAAAATCAGTGCGGCGTGCGCTCGGCCCCGCGCCCAATGTGGCCAGACAAATCGCCGGCGAGCTCGCATTTGCCAAGGGATCGATGCATGCCGAGGTCGCCGCCGCCCTCAGCCGGATCACTGGCGAACCGATTACCACGGAAATGTTCGATATTCAAAGGCTGCCGCCGCACCTGCGGATGAAGGTGCGGGTCGTTGATGAGAAGGGACAAGGACTCGAGGAAAGCCGCGATTTGGGGGCATTGCGCGAGAAGCTGACGCCAGAACAGGCGGAGGAAGCCGCGCCCGGCCCTTCGCCCTGGCATCGAGACGGCGTCACGAAGTGGGACTTCGGTCCGCTCCCCCCGAGTGTCGATCTGCGGCGCGGCGGCGTGGTACTCACCAAGTATCCGGCGGTGATCGACGACGGTGATGCCGCTGCCTTGCGGTTGTGCGATACGGCCAACGAGGCGCAGCGGCAGACGCGGGCAGGCGTGCTGAGACTCTTTGTGCTGGCCGAACGGCGCGAACTGAAGGCCCAGGTGCAATGGCTGCCACAGATTGAGAAAATCCGCCTGTACGGTGCGCCACTTTGCATAGCCACGACCAGTGGTCGCACTGTCGGCGGCTCGGCAGGAGCCTCGCCCTCCCGGTCGATCGATGCACAACTGATCGACTTGTTGGCCGCACGGGCATTCTACGCGCAGGACAACGTGCCGCTTGACGCGGACTCTTTCGAGGCTCAGCGGCTCGTCGCGCGCAAGCTCATCGTGCCCTCTGTCCAAGAGGTGGCGAAGCTCGCCTTGCCACTCTTTGAGACATACCACGAGGTTCGCTTGGCACTCGAGCAACGGCGTCCGGACTCGCTTAAATATGCTATCGACGACATCCGCGAGCAGTTTGCGGCCCTGTTGCCGGCCGGCTTTCTCATCGCCACGCCATGGGCATGGCTCCAGCATTTCCCGCGATATGTGAAGGCCATTTCACTGCGACTGGGCAAGCTCGGCGGCGGGGCGGCTCGTGACCGGGCCAGTGCGGAACTAATTGCCCCGCGGTGGCGACAGTTCCAGGAGCGGCTCGCGGAGCATCGGCAGCGCGGCCTGGAAGATGCCGATTTGGAACAATTCCGGTGGATGCTCGAGGAGCTGCGGGTCTCGCTATTTGCCCAGGAACTGGGGACGAGCATTTCCGTCTCGCCTCAGCGTCTGGACAAGCAGTGGCAGAAGGTGCAGCCGTAGTTGGCTCGCGCCTACTATTGCGCCGTTTCATCCGCCGCCAAAAGCTCCGCCAGATGCACCCCCACCGATTCCGCCAGCCGCGTGGGGTTGTAGCCCCCTTCCAGCACGCTCACCACGCGGCCGGCACAGTACTGGTTGGCAACTTCAAGCACGGTCTTGGTAAGGCGCGCGAAGTCCTCGGTTTCGAGCTGGAGCGAGCCGATGGGGTCCTCGCGATGGGCGTCAAAGCCGGCGCTGACGATCACCAGCTCTGGGCGCGTTTTGGCAGCCAGGCGAACCAAGCCCTCCTCGAACCGAACGTGATAGTCGGCCAGCGGCGTGCCGTACTGAACCGGCACATTGAGGGTGTAGCCCAGGCCTGCCCCCGTGCCCGTTTCCGACTCGTCACCGGTCCCTGGATAGAACGGCCAGCGATGGATCGAGAAGAAGGCGACTTGTTCGTCGTCCCAGAACATCGCCTGCGTGCCGTTGCCATGATGCACGTCCCAATCGACGATCAGGACCCGGTCGAGACCGCAAGCAGCAAGGGCGTGACGGGCGCCGATCGCAACATTGCCGAGGAGGCAAAAGCCCATCGCTTCCGTAGGCAGGGCGTGGTGACCCGGCGGCCGCACCAGGCACAGGGCCGAGCGATCTTTACCTGCCGCGACCCGCCGCACCGCGTCGCAAACCGCACCGGCGGCCAACGTCGCCGCTTCGAGCGACCTCTCGCTAACCACCGTGTCCGCCTCGATCCTCCCGCCCCCACTAGACACGTACTTTTGTAACAAGGAGACATATTCGGCCGAATGGGCACGCTCAATTTCGGCGGTCCCGGCTGGCGACCACTCGACCCGCCCGCATCGAGCGGTCAACCCCGATTGGGCCAATTGCTGTTCGATTGCTACCAGGCGCAGCGGCCGCTCGGGATGGGCGCCGGTCTGGTGCTCGAGAAAAATCGGGCTAGTGTACAAAAGTGTCATGACGCCGCTCCGCCCGCCAACAGTTGACTTTCGCCGGGCGCGATGAGTACGCTAAGTAGTAAGTGAATTTGCCGCTGCATCGGCTCTTGCCACGCCCTGGCAATGCCACTGCATAACACCGCCTCATCCGTAGTGTTTCACGGCAACTTCGCCAGCGGAACAGGGGTTCAGCCTGCAATTACTTATCGTCGGCCAGAACGCGATCAGCCGGGGCAGGCCAGGTAGGGATCGGATCGTCGATGGGGCGCTATTGCGCATGAGAAGTGGTGTCGATTCGCGCGCGAGCATGAATCGACTTCACCTCGTGCAGGGCGGGAGAATTTGCACATGAACGGATGGCACACGTTTCGTATTTCGTTGACGGGAACCCTGCTCGCGATCGGCGCGCTGGGACTGACGCACGCAGCCGCGTGGGCACAGGGAGTTGCTCCGCCGGCCGTGATGACCGACGCCAAGGGGTACAAGTATCTTGCGCCCTACGTTGACCCGACGCTCAAACCGATCGATGCGACGAAAGAGCGGTCGAAGATTCGAACGGCGGAGCAACTGATACGGCGGATTTTCGTGGAGCAGGGGCTACTGGCCGCCAACAAGATTCAGTTCGACTTCTACTACACCCGGATGTACTTGCCGGACTTTACGCAGACGACGGATGAGGTGCTGAAGAACTTGCCGGTGGAGAGGCAGAAGTTGTTTCGCAACCATCTCGAAGAATGCAAGATTCCCCAGGTCCACAAGTACCTTGTCGATTTGGTCCTGGCCCAGATGAAGGACATCGTGCAGGACAACTATCACCCAGCCTGCCGCTATAACGCGATGCTTATCATCAGCGGGCTGAACAGCGTCGATGCCGAGACGGTCGGTGCAAGCAAGACGACTCCCGAACCGCTGATCGATGCCCTGCCCTTCATTCTCGAACAGTTCACCAAGCCCGATAACAGCGACGCCATTCGCCTGGCAGCACTCTTGGGACTGGTGCGGCACCTGGAGTGGGACAATTTCCGCGGGGCAGCCCCGCCGTATCAGCCCGCGATCTCTGCTCCGCAGCGCGATGCGATCGTGAAGGAGCTGCTCGCGCTGGCGGTGATGAAGGAGCCACCGTCCGGACGCGACGCCGCCGGCCATGAATGGTTCCGCCGCCGGGCAATCGAAGGCTTGGCGCACGCCAATTACAACCAAGTCGATCCGGCAGTCGGAGCGGCCTTCGAAGCGCTGCTCCGGGACGAGTCGGAATCGCTGGTGATTCGCTGCGCCGCGGCAACCGCCATTGGCAAGGTAGTTTACGCGCCCCCGGCGAAGCTCGAGCCGATGCCTACCGCCAAGGAGCTGGGCTATCTCGCGCTGGTCGCCTGCGACAAAGAGTTGGGCCGCGTCGCAAATCTCAATAAGGACGAGCTAGACAAGTTGCAGCGGCTCAGCGGTGGAGTCGGAGGATACGGCAGCGGCTCTGGCGGCTACGAAGGCGGTATGGGGGCTGGATCAATGCGCGGCGGACGGGGTTCGTATCCCGACGGCCCCGCAAGTGGCACGTCGGGACGCGGTGGCCGCTCAGGCCCCAGCGGCCGCAGCGGGCCCAGCCCCTATCCTGGGCCCACTGGATCGGGTCGCGGACGCTATCCGGGAATGTCGGGTGGCGCGGAGGGCATGAGCAGCGAATCGGGTTATTTGGCAGTTCCCGAGGATCCCAAGCAATATCGGTTTGAGCTTGTGCGCCGCCGCCTGCGATCACAGCTTTACGCGGTGGAAATCGGACTGAGCGGGCCTGATGTGAATACCAAACCGGCTCCAAAGCCGTCGGACCCTCCACCCGCCAACGCCGGCCCTCCGCGCGGTGTGGAAGCGATCGCAAGGGGAACGGCTGACGAAGCGCCTGTCAAAGACATCATTCAGCTCGTTGGGAAGCTCGTCGAGGCGGTGGAGAACTCAGACACTGATATGACCGCGCTCGAGAAGGAAGTTCGCAAGCAGATGAAGCCCCTCGAGTTAAAGACCCGCAAACTCGCGACACCAACTCCGGTCGAAGTGCCTTCGGACGTGCCCGCCGCTCCTGGTCCTCTTCCAGTTCCGGGAAAGATAAGTCCTGCAAACACGCCTGCTCCGCCCGCGGCAGAGGCACCCGCGGCGCCAGTTGCGCCTGCACCGCCAGCAAGGGCTTCTCCGGCAACGCCCGCGGTAATTTCTCCCCGCGCGCCAGCGCCCTCCTCCAAGCCTGCTGCGCCCCCAGCGGGGCCGACCCCAGTGCCTGGGCCCGCCCCGATAGTGCCTGCCCCGGCCAGCGGTCCAGCACCAGCAACTGCCCCGGCGCGCTAAACCGACAGGAGATCGTAATCAAGGCCGCAGCTCTGGCTGCGGCCTTTTTTTATGCGCGGGTGAAGGTGCCTCAGCGACTGAGGGCATATTGCCACAGCACTGTGTCGCCAGCCCGCAACACCCATACGCCGCAGCTCTTGTCCGGCCGCTTGCCGTTTACTTCGTAGGTCCAATTGCGTCCGGCCCCTTCGTTCTTCTGGTCATCGATCGACGTCACGAAGGCAGTCGCCCCGGTGCCGCGGCGCTCGAACTTGATTCCCCGCGGATGCCTGGCAGCTTGCTCTAGGGCACCCAGCACGGTCAGCCCCTCTTTCCACTCCAAGGCACGAAAGACCTTTTGCACTCCATCGCCATAGTCCACCGCCAGCTCGACCGTCTTGACCGGCTCATCGGCCGCCGCCCCAGGCTCTTCAGCCATAGCGGGAGCGACGCAAGCCAGGCGGAAAACGAGCAAGCCGGCCATTGCTGCCAAAGCCAGCTTGGAGCAAGACTCCGCGAACGTTCGGCCCACTATCGACGTGCGAGACATGACTGATCTCCTTTCCAGATCAGCAGTTATAGAGTGCCGGTTCATCCGAATTGGAACCGATTTTCTGGTGGAATTGCCAGGAGCGGCCTGCGGTAAATTGCCTGAATAATCCTTAAAGAAAACTCGACCTACTTGACGCAAATCACGCAGCCTCTACATTCACCCATCCACGGTTGTGGATTTTGTTCGCTAACTCGACCTGGCTAAGGAGTGATTGGAAATGGTCAAGTACGTTGCAATCTTGCTGGCGGTTGTTGGGACGTTCGTTGTAGTTGACTCGGCCCAAGCCCGTGGCCACCGCGGTGGCTGCCCGGGTGGCCATTGTTACACAGGAGGCTGCCCCGGCGGCGTCTGTGCCGTTACGGTCGCGCCGGCCAAGACCGCCGCGGTGACTGATGATCCCAAGGCGGTCGCCGAGGCCACTGCCCCCGTGATCACAGCCCCTGTGGTCACAACGCAGCCCGCCCCCCGCTATGTCACCACGAGCCGCCGGCTGTTCGGCCGCCGGTAGTCTCTGTTTTTTCGCCTTTCGCGGGAGAATCGGCAGGCCGGCTCTCCCGTCTCCATTTCTTGGCGTGTGGTAGAGTTTTCCAAGGCGCCACCCGTTCGTCACTGCCAAGGAGATTACTATGCGCTTGTTCGCGGTACTCGTGATCCTAGCGACCGTCGTACTCGTTGAGTCCACAGCTCAGGCCGGAGGTTGGCGGCGTTTTCAGGCCCGGCAAGCTCGCGAGAGTTGGGCCGCGCAGCAATATGTTGACCCAGTTGAGCTGCACCAGGCACCCCCTCTCGATCCACGCGCCGTGTATCCCAAGTACCAAGGCGGTTTTCATTCTCGGGCCCTCCAGAATATCGGCGTTCCGACGGGGGATATCGGGATTCGCGGCAATGGAATCATGATGAATCCGTGGTAGGGGCCGACCGGGCGACAGGCTGTACCGCGAAGCTCTGGTTTGGCTGCTACACTTCAACCTTCAGCACGATCTTTCGCACGCTCGCCACTGGGCCGCCCTCCGCGAGTGCCACGCCCGGCATGTGGACATCCTGTGGGCTGAAGATGGCGAAGGTTCCGGCAGGCACGCGGAAGTAGTCCCCCTCGCCGCGGAAGAACGCCACGTCCCGCTCGGCGTCGTGTGGTTCGATTACGGTCATCCGCGCCAGCGTGTTCCAGCCCATTCGTTCGATGCCGCGAACGACGTATTGCACGTCCCAATAGCGGCGGTGCGCCTCGAACTTGAGGAGGCCCGCCGGTTTGGGTTCGTATTCCTGAGTCAGGGCAAACAGCCGCTCTCCGTCAATTGCCGTTTTGCCAAGAGGCAGGGCGGCGAGGTCGCTGGCGCGCAGGAAGTCGAGTGCCGCGACGAGAGTTCGAGGCAGACTCCCATAAATGGATGCCGAATCGGAATTCACATTCTCGAGCGCGTCCAAGATCATCGTCCGATCCTTTTAGAAGGTTGCCAATCACTCGGCAGATATTACTCGACATCCCGCTTTACTGAAGCGCCCGCAATTGGATCGGCCGATTGCCTGCCGGCTGCCAGCGAGCGCGTCTGCGGTTAGCTTGAGCGTATGAAACTCAAGCGCTTGCCTAAAGACTTTGAGGTGGAAGAGCAAATTGAGCTGATCCCGCGCGGCGGACCGTTCGCTCTCTACCGACTGAGCAAGCAGGGCTTGGGGACGCCGGAGGCGATCGACGCGGTGCTGGCCCACTGGAACCTGTCGCGATCTCAAGTCGCCTATGCAGGGCTCAAAGATCGGCACGCACGGACGGTGCAGTTTTTTACGATCAAAGGAGGCCCGGGGCGCGGGTTTCGGCAGGAGAACTTGGAGCTGACCTATGTAGGCCAGGTTGGCCGGCCGATCCACGCCCGCGACATTGTGGCGAACCGGTTCGCGATCGTGATGCGCGATTTGACCGGCGAGGAGCTGACCGCGGCGACGGCCGCGCTCGCGGAGATCGCGGCGTCCGGCCTGCCAAACTACTTCGACGATCAGCGGTTTGGGTCGCTCGGCGAAAGCGGCGAGTTTATCGCGCGGCCGTGGTGCCTGGGCGACTATGAACGGGCGGTATGGCTGGCTTTGGCGGAGCCGAACGTCCATGACCGCCCGGACGAGCGCGAGCAAAAGCGGATCTTGCGGGATTGTTGGGGGGACTGGCCAAAGTGCAAGGCGCTGCTGGCCCGGTCGCACCGGCGGAGCATCGTGACGTACCTGGCCGATAAGCCGGGCGATTTTCGCCGGGCGATCGCGCTGATCCGGCAGGACATGCGGAGCATTTGGCTGGCGGCGTTCCAAAGCCATTTGTGGAACCTGATCGCGGCTCATCTAATGCGCCAGGTGTGCCCGCCAGGACAGCTTGTCACGCAAACGATCGGCCGGCGGGAGCTGCCGTTCTTTTTGAACCTCGATGAGGCTCAGCGCGACGAGCTTTCCAAAGCAATTCTCCCCCTGCCGTCGGCGCGGCTACACCTCAATGAGAGTCCGCTCGCACCGCTGTATGACCAGGTGCTCGCCGCCGAAGGGATCGAGCTACGGCAGATTCGCGTGAAGTACCCGCGCGACACGTTCTTCAGCAAGGGAGAGCGGCCGCTGATATTCCGGCCGGGCGAACTATCGCAAGTGGCGGCTGAGGACGAGCTTTATCCGCGACGAGAGAAGCTGACGCTGCGGTTCACGCTGCCGCGTGGATCGTATGCCACGATCCTGGTGAAGCGGGTGTGCGGGATAGAGATGGATGAAGAAACACAAGCCTGAAGCGCAAGCGAAGGAGAACGCACCTTCCTTCGCTTGCGCTTTAGGCTTATTGGGCGTCGCTCGGGTCGTGTTGGTCTGCGATTACTTGACAATGGTCGCTTGGGCGTAGACGAGGATGGTGGAGTCGTTGGGCTTGCCCTGCGCGGTGCGCTGGAGACTGGTCGTTTCACTCAGCAGTTGGCCGACGCCGGATTTGAGTTCGGTGGAGCAAGCCGAGACTAGGCGTCGCCCGACTTTGTCGGGCTTGGCTTGGCTGGCGGTCGCGACTTCGACGTGGTAGTCGAGGCCAATCTGCTCGCCGTCGATGATCGTAGGTGTCACCTCGATCTTGCGATACGGGCTGATTTCAATCGACGCCTTTTGCCCACTCCGCGTGGCGATCATGGGCGAGGAGAGCTTTTGCACGAGGTTGTTTTGTTCGAGTGCGGTGAGGAATTTGAGAAACTGTTCATCGTCGAGCCGCTTGGGCTGTTGGTCATCAATCGCCTTGGGATTGCCGCGAATGTAACCCTCATCAAAGCACAAGGTACGGAGCTTCGTCGTGGAGACTTCGAAGACCCAGAGCTTGACCTCGACGAACTGCTTTTCCGCGGGCATTGGCTCATCGGCCACGGCGCGGAGCGGCACGGCGAGTGTGCAAGAAGCCAGGCCGGCCAGGAGCGACAGGCGGATTCGGAAAAGCAGAGAATTAGAGAGCATGCGACGGTCCTCATGCAAAGCCCCGACCAGTGGTCGCGGTGATGGGCACTGTAACGATCATTCGGCGGTCGAGTGTATCGGCGACAAAAACGCGAGAGCGCGAAACACTCTGACCGGTGGTCAGGGCTTTGAAGGCCGGGCTGCGGGATCGACTCCTAGTATCCCCGCGCCGTTGCCATTCCGCGGCTGGAAGCAAACTGCGGGGCGCGGATCGGCGCGGGAATCGCTTGGGCCGCGCTTTGGGCGGCGATCTGCTGCTGCTCCGACGACTCGATCGTCGAGGGAGCCAGCGTCCCGCTCCAGGTCTCGTGCGACCGGCCGCTCCGCTCGTCGGCCTGATAGAAGGCCAGGAGCGTGAAGCAGTCGGCCGCAATGAACTCGTGGCAGCCGCTGGTGGCTTGCGTCGGACGATAGACCCGCCGCCACGTCCCGGCATTGAAATAGGTCTGGTTCAGCACGTAGCCGTCGGCGTGACTGGCGTCGAGCGGCAGGATTTCGTGGCTGTGCGTGTGGCCATAAACGATGTGCCGGGCCCGGCGGTTGCGGAAGTCGGCCTCGGCCAGGGCGTGCATCGCGTACGAAGCCGTCGCTGCCCCGCGCAGGTTGTTGAGCCAGTTGATCGTCCGGCCCGTCCAGTCGGCGGAGTCGCGGCGGCTGAACTTGAGGGCCGCAGCCAGGCCGTCGAGCATATCGGCCGAGCTGGCGGCGGCGCACTTGCGGACGATTTCCAGGTGCAGGAGCTGCTCGACCATGTAATCCCAAATGCGCTTGATCGCGTTGCGCTGAGCCAGCGTGCAGCCGGTCCGCTCGAGCATCCCTTCCATCCAGGCAGGAATGAGGAGGATGGGGCGGATCTGGTCGATGTCGGCCAGGGCGCGGGCCGCAGCGGGGGGCAGCTCGGCGGCGATCTGGTCCTCGATGTGACCGAGGAAATTACCGACAAGTTCGATCGAGATCGCGTCACACAGGCTGGCGGCGTCGCGGTCGTCGGCAAAGCTCAAGGGGTCGAAGATCTCGCCGTGGCGGGCCAGCACGCGGTGGCGGCGGAGCGCCTCGTGCAGCTCGTCGCATTCGCTCGCCTCATGGGCGAACGGCTTGTTGTGCGGAGTCACCAGGCCCAAATGGTGGGCCACTTTGTGGCGGATCACGTCGTACTGCGACCCGCGGAGGTGCAACAACCAGTCGTGATTGCCGACCATGTAGTGCGAGTACACGGCGACCGGCATTTCCTCGGCGTCGAGCACCGGCTGGGGG
>Ga0065705_10001947_pt1 | contig 18722 bp, 23 predicted proteins | sample SwibulcommuniRL2_FD_59092 | JGI IMG/M metagenome (GOLD analysis project Ga0065705, IMG submission 59092) | Bulk soil microbial communities from switchgrass field near Rose Lake, East Lansing, Michigan, USA - RL2 Bulk Soil v2 (version 2) | ecosystem: Environmental > Terrestrial > Soil >...
CCGCCCTGTCGTCGCGGCCGGTGGCGCCGCCGGCCGCCCAGAGTGCGCCTCAATCCGCGCCCTCGGGATCGGTCCCCGGTACGCCCCCGCCCGCAATCCTCGACGAGTCGAAGGTGCAGGCCCTTCGAACAGTGGCCGACAAGGACTCGACGAACGCGGTGGCCCGCGCGCAGCTCGGAAATCTCTACTACGATGCCGGCCGCTACACCGATGCGATCAAGTGGTATGCCGATTCGCTGGCCATCAATCCGAAAGACGTCGACGTCAGCACCGATCTCGGCGTGAGCTACTACTACAACAACCAGCCCGATCTTGCCCTCAAGCAGCTGGAGCACTCGCTGCAGCTCGACCCGAAGCACACGAAATCGCTGCTCAACATGGGCGTCGTGCGGGCCTTCGGCAAGCAGGATCTGAAGGGCGCCACCGAGGTGTGGCGCCGGCTCGTCGATATCGCGCCGGACAGCCTCGAAGGACGACAGGCGAAACAGGCGCTCGACAGCCTTTCTTCCGCCCACGGTAACGCGCAATGAGCCAGCGGGCTGAGGATGCGTTTCGCGCCGACATCGTCGAAGTCGGGCGGCGTATGTACGCCCGCGGCTACGTAGCCTCCAACGACGGGAACATCAGCATCAGGCTCGACGACAACACCATCCTGACGACGCCGAAGAGCGTGTCGAAAGGGTTCATGACCACCGACATGATGGTGGTCGTCGATCTCGACGGCAAAAAAATTCGCGGCGCGCGAGACGCGTCGTCCGAGCTGCTGATGCACCTCGAGGTATACAGGAACCGCCCCGACGTGCGCGCGGTGGTGCACGCGCATCCGCCGACGGCCACCGGATTCGCCGTCGCCGGGATTCCGCTCGATCGCGCGGTGCTCGCCGAGGTGATTACGACGCTCGGCAGCATCCCCATCGCGGAGTACGGCACGCCGTCAACGCCCGAACTGCCCGCGGCCGTGCGCAAGTACATCAAGGCGCATGACGGGTTGCTGCTCGCCAATCACGGGGCTCTGACGATCGGCGCGGACGTGTACGGCGCGTACTACAAGATGGAGACGATCGAGCATTTCGCGAAGATCAGCCTGGTGACGCGGCAGTTGGGCCGCGAGCACCTGCTCTCGCGCGACGAGGTCGATCGCCTGCAGAAACTTCGAGGCAGCTACGGCATCAAAGCGCCCGCGCCGATTTGCGCGGATGGATCGGAACCGGCGGGCGCTGATCAGGCGGATTGCCAGATCGTCGAGGCGCCGGAGTCGCGCTCGCGTCTCGTGCCGACTGATCCTTCGGCAAGCTCGGGATCACTCAGAGTGGAATCGAGGAGCGATCCTTCGGCGGATTTGGACGGGGAAATTCGGCTATCATACCGCGAGCTTACGGCACTCATTGAGGACGCTGTGAAGGCTCTATTGGGAGGTCAACATGGGTGAGGCGCTCGGCATGGTCGAAACCAAAGGACTCGTCGCCATGATTGAGGCGGCGGATGCGATGGTGAAGGCCGCCAAGGTGACCCTGGTCGGTTGGGAGAAAATCGGCGCGGGGTACGTGACCGCCATCGTGCGAGGCGACGTTGCGGCCGTGAAGGCCGCCACCGATGCGGGTGCGGCTGCGGCCCGCCGGGTCGGCGAGCTCGTGTCGGTGCACGTCATTCCACGGCCGCACGCAAATCTCGAAGAGGCGCTGCCAATCGGCAAGTCCGGGGTGAAGGTGTAGGCAGTCTTCAGTTGTCAGTCTTCAGTCATCAGTGAGAGCTGAAAACTGAAAACTGAAAACTGAGAACTCACCATGATTCTGGCAAAGGTGGTCGGCACGGTCGTGGCGACCCGCAAAGATCCGCGCCTGGTCAGCAGCAAGCTGCTCATCGCGCGTCCCATGGATCCCAGAGGCAAACCCGAAGGCAACTATCTCGTGGCGATCGACACGGTCGACGCCGGATTCGGGGAGACGGTCCTCATCGTCAGCGGCAGCTCTGCCCGCATGGCCGCCGGCCTGAAGGACTGTCCGGTCGATGCGGCCATTGTCGGTATTGTCGACAATATCGAGATCAGTGACTGAGCCGACGACTAAGCAGATCGGCGATTCGATTCAAGATCCGGAGCGTAAGCGACGGCAGCGCGTGAGGGTGGGGCCCCACGCGGACTAAGAAAAGACGACCAGATGCAACTCGGCCGCGTAATCGGCAACGTCGTGCTCACCCTGAAAAACGACACGCTCGACGGCGTGACGCTGCTGCTCGTCCAGCCGCTGTCGTCGTCGCGCGAGCCGGTTGGCCGCGTCATCGTCGCGGCCGACTCGGTTGGCGCGGGTGTCGGCGAGCACGTGTTCTTCGTGCGAGGCAAGGAAGCCAGCTTTCCGTTTTATCCCGTCGAGGTGCCGGCCGACGCCGGCATTGTCGGCATCGTCGATCAATGGCACATCGGGTAGTACTCGACAATGTCATGGCATGCGCATTTGCCATCTGCCATCTGCCATTTGCCATGACGAGCAACAGATCATGCTGCTAGCCCGCGTGACCGGCACGCTGGTTGCCACCCAGAAACATCGCAAGCTCGAAGGCGCGAAGCTGCTGTTCGTGCAGCCGCTGACGCTCGAAGACACGCCGCGCGGGCCGGAGCTGCTGGCGGTTGACGGCGTCGGGGCGGGGGTCCACGAAAAAGTGCTGATCGTGCTCGAGGGCCGTTCGGCGAGCGACGCGATCGGCCAGAAAATGGCGCCGGTCGATGCGGCGATCGTCGGCATTGTCGATCGGGTGGATCTGTCATGAACGAACAGGACGTCCGCGCGCTCGTTCGTGAGGCCATAGAGCGGCATCTCGGCCGGCCGAATGGCGCAACTAAAGTTGCGCCCTACCTCGGCGAGGGCGAAACGACCGGTAGGGCTCGACTTCTGTCGAGCCAAAGCCATGCCAGCCACATCCTTCTGAAGGTACTTCCCGGCAGCGAGGTCGACGAGGGCATGTGTGTCATTGAGCCGGCGGTTCGCTGCAATCACTGCGGGTTCTGCCAGTCGTACGGGCACTAACCATGGCGAAACATTCCATCCTTGTGACGTACAAGTTGCCGTCTTCCGCGATCGAGCCGCTCGCGGCGGTCGGAGACGTCGACGTGTACCGGGACGGCGTGCTCACCAAGGACGATCTCATCCGCCGCGTGAAAGGGAAGCACGCGCTCGTGGTCGCCGCGCTCGACAAGATCGACAAGGACGTGGTGGATGCCGGCGCCGATTTGAAGGTCATCTCGAACGTCGCCGTCGGGTACAACAACCTCGACGTGCCGTACGCGCGCTCGAAAGGCATCATCCTGACCAACACGCCCGACGTGCTGACCGACTCGACGGCCAACATGGCGATGACGCTGATCCTGTCGGTGACACGGCGTATCGTCGAGGGCGATCGGCTCGTGCGCCGGGGCGACTGGAAGGGGTTTTCGCTCGACTTCATGATCGGCTCGGAGATTCGCGGCAAACAGCTCGGCATCGTCGGGCTCGGCCGAATCGGGCAGGCCGTGGCCGAGAAGGCGAGCACCTTCGGCATGACGATCGCGTATCACAATCCGTCTGCGCGCGCAGTTGCCGGCTTCGAGAGCATGTCGCTCGATCAGCTTCTCGCCACCTCTGACGTCGTGTCGCTGCACGTGCCGCTGTCGCCGCAGACCAAGCACCTGATCGACCGGACCGCGCTGACGCGCATGAAGCGGTCGGCCTACCTCATCAACACGTCCCGGGGTCCGGTTGTCGACGAAGATGGACTGGCGTGGGCGCTGCGCGAGGGGGTCATCAAGGGCGCGGGGCTCGACGTCTACGAGAACGAGCCTCACGTGCATCAGGGACTGCTCTCGCTCGAGAACGTCGTGCTGGTGCCACACATGGCCAGCGCGACAACCGAAACGCGCGCGGCCATGTACGACCTCGTGGCACGGAATGTCGTGAATGTCCTTAACGGCCAGCCGCCCATCACGCCCATCCCGTAAGAAGAAAAGGGGTCGGCACCCCGATTCGGTCGAGCAGGTGATGCGCAAGCTTGCGGTCGCCATTACCGGCCTCGAGCTGCCCGCCGTGGAAAAGATCTCCGAATCACGCGCGGAAGATCCATTTCAAGTCACGATCGCCACGCTGCTCTCGGCCCGTACGCAGGATGCCACGACCTTTGCGGCATCCGAGCGGCTCTTCAGGAAAGCCAGCACACCTCAAGCGATGTCGAAGCTCACGGTGAAGCAGATCGAGAGGCTCATCTACCCGGTCAGCTTCTATCGCTACAAAGCCCGGTACATAAAAGCCACGTGCGCAAAGTTATTGAAGGGCTTCGGTGGCAGGACGCCCAGCACGATGGAAGAGCTGCTGACGCTCCCGGGTGTGGGCCGCAAGACCGCGAATCTGGTCCTGATTCTCGCTTACCAGAGCCAGCAGAACATCTGCGTCGATACGCACGTGCATCGAATCGCGAACCGGCTCGGATGGGTGCGGACGCGAACACCGGAAGAAACCGAACAAGCGCTGTATCGCGCCACTGAATCGCGGTGGTGGCCCTACATCAATCTGTATCTCGTGACGTGGGGACAGAATGTGTGCCGGCCGGTTTATCCACGATGCCCGGCGTGCGCCATCAAGGATCTCTGCCCGAGGATCGGCGTGGCTACCGTGAGCCGGACGGCGCCGGAAAACTATCCTTTGGATCCGGCCAGCGTTTCCGAATCAAGTACGTAATCGCGATCGCGAGCCCGTAGCGCCGCGGGATGGTGAGCAGTAGCGGCAGCGCGAGCGATCCGAAGAAGACGATCCCCATCCAGAGGCTGCGCACGCGAAAGCCGAAGAACAGAAAGACGATGCCAATACCGATCGGAATTCGATCGGTGACGATCCACACCCACCACACGTCGCCATAGTCACGCTCGTACAAATATCCGCAGGCGGGACAGTGGCGATGCGGCGTGTTCCACCGGATGAACAGCGGTCCCTGCCCGCAGTGGGGGCAATGCTTGCTCCAGCCGCGGCGGATGGATTGCCAGAAGTCGGCGCGGGAGATGCGACTCATTCGAAGAGCAACGGGGAGAGCTGCGGCGAGGCACCGGTCGAGACAATCGAGGCCGTCTCAGGGTAGCGCTCGACGAACTCTTTGGGGTACGTGCCGGTCACCGGTTCACCGAGCTGCTCTTTGATCATGACGGCGTTCACGACTGCCTTCGAGGCGAAGTGATTGTTGAAGTAGAGGTAGAACTTCTTGACCAAGCGTCGGGCCGCCCCGGCCGTCTCGGAAAAGGACTTCAGCTCGTCGGCCGAGTAGAGGTAGTTGTATCGATCCTCTGCCTTGTCGTGCTTCCACCACTGCGTTGCATTCCGGCCGTGCAGCCGCATGTAGTAGAACCCGGCAATGTTGGGCAGCTGATTCTGACGGATGGAGAGCTTGAACTTCGGCTCGTCGATTTGCGTCAGCGCAGCGTTGTGCTGGTTGAGCAGCGACAAGGTCGAGCCGAAATTGTCGCTCCAGCTCCGATGGCGCAGCTCCACGGCCATGGGATAGTTCCGGAACCTGCGCAGCAGCTCGTCGAGATAGGCTTCGGAACCGGCGGTCTGCTTGAAGCTCGGCGGGAACTGGGCGAGGACGGCTCCGAGCTTGCCTGCCTCGGCGAGCGGCTCGATGCCGCGCCGGTACTCGTCGATGAGGTCCGAATCGAGCCGGGGTCCCGACGGGCCTTCACCATGGGTGAGCAGACGGTACAGCTTCAGGGAGAATTCGAAGCCGGCAGGTGTGCGATTAGCCCATGACTTCGCCACCGTGGCTTTTGGCTGACCGTAGAACGTCGTGTTGATTTCGACCGTGTCGAAGTGTTCGGCGTAGTACGCGAGCTCGTCGAACTTCGGCCTGGCCGATCCTTTCGTCGCTCGCGCCTTCGGGGCAGGCGGATAGAAGATGCCATTCCAGGTGCCCCGGCCTGAAGGATAGCTCCAGCCCGACGTGCCGATCCTGAGGTTGGTCAACATCTCATTCTAACGTCTACAATTAGCAGGAGCGGGCGTTTGGCCCGCGCCAGGACCGTGCTGAGCATCAACGAGATTTTCTATTCAATCCAGGGCGAATCGACCTATGCCGGCAAGCCGTGCGTCTTCGTCCGGCTGGCCGGCTGCGACCTCAGATGCACCTGGTGCGATACGGCGTATGCGTTCAACGAAGGACAGAGAATGTCGGTGGACGATGTGCTGCAGCAGGTCGACCGCTACGGCAGCCCGCTCGTCGAGGTCACAGGCGGCGAGCCCTTGCTGCAGGACGACGTGTATCCGCTGATGGAACGGCTGCTCGACAGCGGCCGCACGGTGCTGCTCGAAACCGGCGGGCAGATCGACGTCAGCCGCGTGCCGGGCGGCGTCGTAAAGGTCCTGGACGTGAAATGCCCGGCGAGCGGCGAGTCGGAGAAGGTCGAGTGGAGCAACATCGACAGGCTCGGGTCGCGCGATCAGGTCAAGTTCGTCATTCAGGATCGCGCCGATTACGAGTTTGCGCGCGACATCCTGACGCGCCATGCCCTCGACCGGCGCTGCGCCGCCGTGCTGTTCTCGCCGGTGCACGGCGTGCTCGATCCGAAGGATTTGTCTGCGTGGATTCTCGAAGACCGCCTGCCTGTCCGGCTGCAACTTCAGATTCACAAACACATCTGGGGTCCGGATGTCCGGGGCGTCTAGCAAGGCCGTCGTGCTCTTGAGCGGGGGGCTCGACTCCTATACCGCCGCGGCGATTGCGCGGGAGTCGGGATTCGACCTTTACGCGCTGACAGTCAACTACGGCCAGCGGCACGCCCAGGAGATTCTGGCTGCGCGCAAGGTGGCCGAGGCTCTCGGCGCGAGCGCGCATCGCGAGCTCGCGGTCAACCTCAGCTCGCTCGGCGGCTCCGCATTGCTGGGCGACGGCGATGTGCCCAAGAGCGGACCCGACCCGTCAGTCATTCCCTCGACCTACGTTCCAGCCCGCAACACCGTGATGCTCGCGCTGGCGCTGGCGTGGGCCGAAGTGCTGGGTGCGTACGACATCTTCATCGGCGTCAATGCTCTCGATTATTCGGGCTATCCCGATTGCCGGCCCGAGTTCATCGAGGCATTCGAGCGTACCGCCACGCTCGCGACGAAAGCGGGCGTCGAAGGCGGCCGCTTCCGCATACAGGCGCCGTTGATATCGATGACGAAAGCACAAATCATCCGGCGCGGCGTGTCGCTCGGCCTCGACTACGGGCTGACGCACAGCTGCTACGATCCGCTGCCGGCGGGCGCGCCATGCGGCCGGTGCGACAGTTGCGTGTTGCGCGCGCGGGGCTTCGAAGAAGCCGGCCTGAGAGATCCCCTGGTGGCTCATGTCGTCTGATCGCCTCTACTACACCGATGCCTATCTCGTGGAGTTCGACGCCGTCGTGCGCGAGGTGCAGCCCAAAGACGACACCTGGATAGTGACGCTCGATCGGACGGCCTTCTATCCAACGTCCGGAGGGCAGCCGTTCGATCTGGGCACCATCGATCAGGCGCACGTGACGGACGTCGTCGATCGGGAGGACGGCGGGATCGCCCATGTCGTCGATCGCGCGCTCGAACCGGGCTCGCGCGTACGAGGACACGTTGACTGGGGCCGCCGCTTCGACCACATGCAGCAGCATACCGGCCAGCATCTCTTGTCGGCGGCCTTCGAGCACGAAGCAGGCGCGAAAACCGTGAGCTTTCATCTCGGGGCGTCGGCGTCGACCATCGATTTGCACAAGGAGCTCTCGGCCGAACAGATCGTGCGCGTCGAGGATGCGGCGAACCGGGTCCTTTGGGAAGATCGCGAGGTGTGTGTCAGGTTCGTCACCGCAAGCGAGGCGGCGAAGCTGCCACTCCGAAAGGAGCCCGCGCGCGACGGGGAGCTGCGCCTCATCGAAATCAAGGACTACGACCTGTCGGCGTGTGGAGGGACGCACGTCGGTCGAACCGGCGCCATCGGCATGATTGCCGTCTCCGGCTTCGAGCGGTTCAAGGGTGGCCTTCGGGTTGAGTTTCTCTGCGGCGCTCGCGCGCTTCGCTCGTACCGCGCGCTGACAACGGCTGTCGACGGGAGCGTCCGGCTGCTGTCGGTCCTTCCCGACGAGCTGCCATCGGCGATCGAGAAACTCCAGACGGTGGGGCGGGCCCAACAAAAGGCGCAGGACGCGTTGTACGAGCGCCTGGCCGTGCATGAAGCGGCGAGCCTCGTGGCTGCCGGTCAGAAGATCGGTGATCGCACCTTCGTGGGCGCCGCGGTGCCGGGATGGGATGCGGCGGGATTGAAGAAACTTGCGGCGTCTGCCGCCAGCAGACCTGCGACCGTGGCCGTGCTGTTGACTGCCGAATCGCCGTCGCTCGTCGTGATCGCCCGTTCGCAGGACTTGACGTTCGATACAGGCGCGGTGCTGAAGAAATTGATCGAGCGTTTTGGGGGCAAGGGCGGCGGCAAGGGATCGATGGCGCAGGGTGGGGGTCTTACTGGGGAGCCCCGGGCAATTCTGGATCTCGCCCGGGAGTTGGTGAGCTCAGCATTGGTAGATTCGTAGATTGGTAGATTGGAAGATTCAGATTGCCGTAATCTCTCAATCTGCCAATCTTCCAATCTGCCAATGCACCTATCGTGCAACAGCCCATGCGATAAAGCGTTCCGTATAGCTCAGCGCGATCCGTCGCCCCATCCCGTTCGGCACCGAATCGAACGCATGTTCGGCCCACGGCAGTTCGAGCAGCACTGACGTCGCTCCCGCCTTCCGGAGCGCGGCGTCGAGCGTGCGGCCGAACCGCGCCTCGACGATGTGGTCGCGCGAGCCGTAAAAACTCAGCGTCGGCGCCGACGCGCTCGACACCCAGCTGATCGGCGATGCGTGTCGATAGTGTTCGGGCTTCCGGTCCGGCGTTCCCCCGATGAACATCTCCAGGATGCCGCGCACCTTGGCGGGATCGGGCCGCGGTGGGCGCCGCCACCCCTCTTCGAGATCCACCGGTCCGTAGTAGTTCACCACACCGCGAATCGCGGACGGCCCTTCCTGATACGCCAGCCGCATCGCCAGCTGCGCCCCCGCGGATCGGCCGACCAGCACGATTCGAGTGGGGTCTGCGCCGAACTTCGGCGATTCGTTCTCGATCCACCACTGCGCCGTCCGCACATCTTCGATCTGCTCGGGCCAGATCCATTCAGGGGCGTGGCGATAGTCGATCGCCACGACGACGTAGCCGCGTTCGGCAAAGTGGCGCGAGAACCACTCCTGGCTGGTCGGAGCCCCGTTCTGCCAGGAGCCTCCGTAGATCTGCATGATCACCGGGTAGGTGCCCGGAGCGGCAGGCCGATACACGTCCAGCGACAGGGGCACTTTCGAGAACGGGACTCCTCGCGTGACCGTGATCTCACCAGGCGTTGCCGCGGGCAATGTGACTGTCGTCTGCGCCATGGCTGCGTCAAAGGTTCTGAGTGCAAGCGTGAGCTGAATGATGGGCACGAGCGTCAACACGGACGAGGCGGCCGCGAACACCAGCGCCAGCCTCGCGGTGCGGTGCTGCCGGGCATGGCGCCGCGAAAGCACGCAAAGAAAGATGCCGGCGGCCAGGAGGACGGGGCTGAGCTCTGGCGCTCCCACCGCGAGCGGCAGCAGAAACATCGTCGGAGCCGGAATCAGAATCCAGATCGATACGAACAACAGCGCCGCGGAGGTGGCGAGGACGAGCGAGATCAGAATCCGGCGCACGCCGGAATTATGGCGTATGGGCGCCGATCAGCGCGCGCACGGCTGCGCGCGCGTGCTTGGCGACGAGCTCGGCGGGCTGGACCGCCGACATCGCAGCGGCACCTTCGAGGATGAGCACGAGTGAAGAGGCGAGCACATCAGGCGATTTCATGCCCGCACGCTTTGAAAACTGTGCGAGGAGCCCGTGCAGCCACGCTTTGTGCGCGTTGGCCAGCTCGCGGGCCTGTGTCGATTCGGGCGACTGCACGGCCGCGATGACGAGCGGGCAGCCGTGAAACCCTTCGGAGGTCAGCATCTCGGCATGGGCCAGCATCACGGCCATCAGCTTCTCTTCCGGAGCGTCGCACCCGGCAGCGCGCTGCTCGATGTACTGACGGATCTGCTGTCCCCGCCGCTGCAGCGTCTCGAAAACCAGCGCGTCTTTTGATCCGAAGAGGTTGTAGATGGTCGGCTTGGTCAGCCCGGCCTGGTCGGCGACCCGCTCGGCGGTAATAGCGTGCAGTCCCTCTCGATAGAACAAGTCGCCCGCCGCGTCCATCAGCCGTTCGCGGTTCGTTGGAAAGCGAGTCATGAATTTGGATCGCGCGTCATAAATTCGTGACTTGACAGAGTATACCGTCCGGTAAACACTTTTACCAACCAGTAAAAACTCTTAAGGACATCACCCGAAGGATTTTTCCGGGGGGACCCCTCTAATCCTATGAGCGCCATGCCTGACGAGCCGCAAAGGGGCACCTTCCGCGACAAGGTACTGGTGCGCCGTCTGCTCGAGGGCGAGGAGGCGGCTTTCCGGCTGTTTTTCGATGGGCACTTTCCCCGCCTCTATCGCTTCGCGCTGAGCCGCACCGAGGGGGACCACGACGCAGCCGAGGAGATTGCCCAGAAGACGCTCATTACGGCGATGCGCAAGCTGCACACATTTCGAGGGGAGGCCACGTTGTTTACCTGGCTGTGCGCGATTTGCCGACGGGAGGTGTCCGCCTGGCGCGTGGCGCGCGGAAGGCATGCCGCACTGATGCTCTCGGAAGACGCGCCGGAAATTCGCAATCAACTCGCGGCGCTCGCATCGGTCGCGGCACAGCAGCCCGACCAGGCGTTCGATCGGGGAGAGACGGCGCGTTTGGTACAGGTAGCGCTCGATCTTCTGCCGGGGAGTTACAGCGAAGTGCTCGAATGGAAATACATCTACGGTCTGACCGTCAACGAGATCAGCGAGCGCAAGAGCACCGGACCGAAGGCGGTCGAGTCGCTGCTCGGCCGCGCGCGTCGATCGTTCCGCCAGGTGTTTCTGGTGCTGGCGCACGGACAGGTGGTTTATGACTCATAACACCGATCCCCTTGCCGACCTGCTGCGCGCGGCAGGGCCGCGCGAAACGGCGTCGGCCGAGCGCGCGCGGCGTGTCGAGGCCGCGGTGCGCCTCGAGTGGCAGGACGTCGTGCAGACGCGGCTCGGCCGCAAACGCGCGGCGTGGATCGCGGCGAGCTGTCTCACGAGCGCCGCGCTCATCGCGCTCGTGTTGCACGCCCATGCCGGTCAGGTGCCAACGCAAGCGGCAGCGATCCCCTCGCCCTATGCCAGCCCGCTCGTGATGCGGACCGCGGCGTCCGAGGGCCATGGCTCGTACTTCCGCGCGAACAACGAGGATCGGCCGCCGGACCGCGGCATGCCGCGTCACATGCTGGTGACCTACGCGGTACACACGAGATGATTTCACCCGAACACGATCTGATGATTCTCAGCCGCCTTGTGGGCGGCTGGCAGGGGACGCTGCAGCACCGCGCCGCCCCGGAAGAACCGTTCCGGCAATTGCCGGGGACGTCGGAAAACCGGTGGGTGCTCGGCGGCCGGTTTGTCGAGATGACCCTGCGCGCGGGAGTCGGCGGCGACAATTGGTCGGCCGTCCTGTACATCGGCTACGAGCGCAGCGAGCGCCGTTACGTGCTGGTATCTCTGGAGCCCGGCGATCGCCGTGTGACCACGCGGCTCGGACAGTGGAGGCCCGAGATCGATCGCCTCGTGCTGACGAGCGATCAATCCAGCATCGTGTGCGACATGACAACGCCGGGTCAGTTGACGCTGGAACTGTCGGAGGAAGCCGTGCCCGGCCACGAGTTCGTTCGGTTCAGAGCGGAGTACCGGGTGGCGTCGCCGCCCGTGCTCGTAAAGCCGACCATGGCGAGACACCAGCGGAGATTCGTCATCGCGTAGTGAAGGTGGCCAGGCGTATCAACGCCTGGTCCGCGGCGGCATCGATCACGCCGCTTGCCACCGTGAAGTTGTTGGCAATCATCGAAAATACCAGCGTGTCGCCATCGGCCGTCTCGACATAACCTGCAATCGCCCGAACGTTGTCCACGGTTCCCGTCTTCGCCCGGACCTTCCCTTCCGCGGCAGTCCCGGCCAGTCGTCTCGCGAGTGTGCCGTCGCGGCCCGCCACGGGCAGCGATTCAACAAAGGGAGCATGCCTGGCCTCGCCACGCATGACCTGCAGGATGCGCACGAGCGCCTCGGACGTGACGTAGTTGTATCGCGACAGCCCGGAGCCATCGGCCATGACGACGCTGTCGTCCGGGATGTTCCACCGCTGAAGCACCTCTCGCGCCTTTCTCGCACCCATCGCACCTGTTGCACCTGACGCACCCATCGTGCCCGCCTCCGCGGCGTCGCCGCTTCGGCGCGGCAGGCCCAAGGTGCGCAGAAGGATTTCGGCGTATTGGTTTTGACTGACCTTCATCATCGACGACACGAGCTCGCCGAGTGGCGGAGACTTGTGGGACACCAGCGTGCGGGCGCGGGTGAGGTCGGGCTTCGATTCGAGCTCGTCGATGTCGATGGCGTCGCCCGCCACCTGGATACCTTCGGCGACGAGCGCTTTGCGAAGCGCCGAGGCGAAGAAACGAGTGGGATTGTCGACCGACGCCGTACGCACGAACGGCGCGGCTTTCGCCGGAATCTGTCCCTGCACCAGCACGCGTGACGAACCAGGAAGCCGCTGCAGTGTCAGTGCGCCATTTCCAGACTCGGCCACGGTGACGAGCTTGTTCTCGACCTCCAGATCGGTGCCATCCGGCCGAACCTGAATCGTGACCGGGTCGCCCTCCTGAGCGCCTGCTCGAATCAGGAGATCGGCCGACCCTTCGTTGTATTCAAGCGCGCTGGTCGCCGCCGAGTACCCATAGGGCAGGTTGTCGAGCGTCCAGCCATCGCCGATCCCGCGATCGTCGAACAGGTCGTCGTCGCCGATGACGCCGCCTTCGATGCGTGTGATGCCTGCTTCGCGCACCTGTCGCGCGATCGCGCGAAGCGTACCGGGCGTGTCGCTACGCTCGCTGATGCTGGGGTCGCCACCTCCGACGATGTACAGGTCGTCGCCGAGGACGCCGCTCTCGATCGGGACCATCGAGACGATTCTGGTCTCGAACCGGTAGTCCCAGCCGAGAGTCTCGGCCGCGGTGGCAGCCGTGACGATTTTCAGCGCCGACCCCGGCATCATCAGCTTCGCGGCGTTGAGCGTGTACAGGTTGGCTGAGCCGTTCACCGGTCTCACGAGAACGCTCCAGAACGAGCGCTCGAACTGCGCGGTCGAGAAAATGGCGGTGAGGTCGGCCTGAAGGCGATCGGCGGCGGACAGTGTCGCCGGTGAGGCCGGAGTGACGGCCACCGGTTTCGGCCCGCCGCATCCGTACACGGCGAGCACGGCGGCCAGGGTGATGGCTGCGCGCGTCACGCCATCATCTTACTGAATGCCGGTGTGTTACTGAATGCCGTCGAGCTTCTTGATGGCCGCTTCGTATTTGCCGGCCTCGAGTTTCAGGGCACCCGGTTGATCGGCACGCGTGGCGAACACCGACGTTCCGGCGGTCCCAAAGGTCACGCGCTCTTCCTTCTTGCCGTCATCGAACTTGACGACGATGGTGGCGGCCGGTTTGTCGTGGCCGGTGGCCGGCCCCGCCCGATCGACGAAGCTCTCCGCGCGAAGGTTCGAGAATTCGAGCAGTGCCCCTTCAAAATTGCTCGAATCGACCGCTTTGTCTGCGGGCACGACCTGTTTCCACGTGTCCACCGGGTTCTCGCCGGTGCCTTTGACACGCTCGAACGCGAGCACCGTGCTGCCGCGTGTGATTTCGAAGCGCGTAGTGTTGTACGGCCGGAACTCGAACACTTCCTTGCGCCGCAGATCCGCGACCTTTTTCTTGAGCTCTCCGGCGACGCCGTTGTTCACGCTGAAGACCGCCGTTTTCGACGGATCGCGTGCCCACACGGTGCCCGCCTCTGCCTCGCCGCCCAGCTCGAACTTCGCGGTCGCCGATCCCATGCCGAGCGTCGCCACGACCTGCGGCTTGTCGAGACCGTACTTCTTCAGGTCCTTGAGGTCTTCCGGTCGATCCTTCAGTGCCGCCATCTGGGCCGACTGAAGCTGCCCGATGATGCCGTTGACGCTGACGAAATCGGCCGGCGCCTGCACTGGCTTCACGAGCTTCCAGTCCTCGCCGGTCTTCTCGATCCGGATGGTTTCGGTGGCCGAGGCAAGCTCGAGCGAGTCGACCTTGCTCTGGTCGAACGCGAGGGCGGCCTTGTCGCGGAAGTCGAACGTCGACTTGTTGAGCGTCGTGTCGAGAGTGTTTCCAACCAGGAATACGCGATTGCCTGAGGGAAGCTTGGCGTACAGGCCGGTGCCGCCAGGTGTCTTGTCGCCGAGGAGCACGCGCCTGGGTTCTTTCTCCCCTTCGACGCGGAACGTAACGTCGATGCGCGGCTCCGCGAGCCCGTAAGGCTTGAGGTCGGCGGCGTTCGGGTCGACTTCGCGCTCCTCTTCCATATTTGCGAGGTTCGTCACGACATCGCTTACGCCGTTTCGATCGGCCGGCGCCTCGATGGGCTTGACGATCGACCAGGTGTCGTTGGCGCCCTTCTTGAGCGCCGTGACTTCGCCGCTCGTCGACTTGATCTCGAGCTCGTTGATCTTGGCGGCATCCGACGTGAAGACCTTCTTCTTGACGTGCTCGTCGGGAATCGTCCGTTTCGATTCGACGAAGTAGAGATATCCCCCGAAAGCGAGCGCAACGACGAAGAGAATCAGGGTCGAACGGCCGCGGCCCATCAGCGCCTCTTCGACCAGGTGTACACACCGGAACCGAGAATCAGGCCGGGGATGACCAGGAGCGACAGCCACAGCAGGTTGCGCTGCTGGTCGGCGGTCATCGTGACGCGGCGATCGCCGGCGTCACGGGGATGAATCGAGATCAGATCTTCCTGCTGCGTCAGCCAGTTGGCCATGTTGACGAAGAGGTCGGCATTGCCCTGGATGCCCGCCGCGGCGTTCGAGGCGAAATCGGAATCGCCGACCACCATGACGCGCATCTGCGGCTTCTTTGGCGCATCCTCGCCTGTGGCCGGTTTGGCGCCGTCAGCAGGCTTGTCTGGCGTGGCGGGTGCCGGTGCATCTGGCGCGTCCATCGACAGCGAGAGTGCGATTGTGATGGGGCCTTTGTGGTCGCCAGCCGCTTCGTCCAACGCGACCTTGCCGGCCATCAGCGACTTCAGGTCCGCCTCCGACCAGCTTCGCTCGCTCGTCTGAAGCAGGTTCTGCGTGTTGGCGAGGCCGAGCTCTGCGCCCGCTTCGCCCTTGACCGACTGGGCGAGCGGAAACGCCGTGAGCAGGTCGAAGTTTTCGGTCACTGGATGCGACGGATAGGTGATCACGACAGGGACCGTGGCATCGCCGCCGAACATTTTGCCCATGCCGCTGGCGTCGATGACGATGTCGTGCCCGAGGGTGATGCCCCATTCCTTCAGCAGCGCTTCAATTTGAGGCGTTGGATGCGTCCCCTCGCCGACGACGGGATCGAGCATGAAGAGCGCCTTGCCGCCTTTGCGCAAGTAGGTCCGGATGGCGTCGACTTCAGGCTTGAAGTAGTCCGTCGTCGGTCCGGCGATGATGAGCACCGAGGCGTCAGCGGGAACCCCTTCCGGCATCTGGGCCAGCGCTATCTTCTCAACCGTGTAGTTGTCGCGCTTCAGCACATCTACGACGCTCGTATAGCCCGCGCGGTCGTTGCCGAGCGTGTCGCGCTCACCATGGCCCTGGACGAAATACGCCTTCGTCTTGCGGCCGGTCGTCACCTTGATGAGGTTGTTCGTCAGCTCCTGCTCGCGATCGCTCATTACCTTCTCGCGTCGCCCGGCGTATTCCATGACGACGGTGCCGGGTGCTGCGATGTCGTACTCACGCGCCCGAATGGGCTCCTTGTCCATGTCGACGTACTCGACCTGAATGTTCGAGCTCGCGTTGGTGTACATCCCGAACGCGTCGCGGAACCGCTGAAAGTTTCCCGGCGCCTCGAACACGAGCACCTTGACGGGCGTCTTCAGCCCGTTCAACACCTTGACCGTCTGTTCCGACAACGTGAACGAGCCCGCCGCGGTCAGGTCCCAGCGCTTGTCGCGCCGGCTGACGGCGTAGTTGATGCCCACGAGGATGGCGAGCACGGCGATGACGCTGATGCTCATCATCGCGCCGAGCTTGGTTTCGCGCTTCTGGAACGACCGGCCGATTTCGCGCCACTGGCTCAACGTGTAAAGGCCGACGCACACCAGACCGCCGACGGCCGCCCAGTACGCGTATTGATCCCATTGCGGACGAAACAGTCGAATAACCACGCCCGCGAAGACCAGCAGTGTGCCGATCCATCCGACAACGCCGAGAATCGTGTTAAGCATGCAGACTCACCCGCGCCAGCGTTCGCTGTCGACCGACTTCGCGGTCAGGAACAGCCCGAACGAGATGAAGCTCACGTAGTAGACCAGATGGCTCACCGACACGACGCCCTTCGAGAAATCGTCGAACCGTTCGGTAATCGACAACGCCGACAGCACTTTCTGCATGGTCGGCCCGGCCGATTCCGACATCCAGTTCAGCGTCCACAGGAGCAGCAGGACCGCGAACGTCACCATGCCGGCCACGATTTGATTTTTCGTCAGGCTCGAAATGAGCAGGCCAATCGACAGAAACGAAGAGCCCATGAGCAGCAGCCCGAGATAGCCGGTGACGATCGGCTTCCACTCGGGATTGCCGTAGATGAAGAGAATGCTGACGTGAATCCAGGTCACCAGCAGCATCAGCGCATACAGCGCTACGGCGCCGAAGAATTTGCCGAGGACGATCTGCGTGTCGGTCAGCGGCGAGGTGAGCAGCAGCTCGATCGTGCCCGAGCGCTTTTCCTCGGCGTAGGTCCGCATCGTGATGAGCGGCAACATGAACAGCGCGACGACGGCGACGTTCTGCAGCAGCGGACGGATGGCCATGGTGTTGATGTTGACCTGCCCGGCGCCGGGCATGCCCATCTGCAGGCTCGCCTGGAGGAAGTAGCTGACCGCCACATAGTAGAACCACCCGAAGACCAGCGCGAAAAACCCGATGACGATGTAGGCAATCGGCGACGCGAAATACGACTTCAGCTCTTTCTGCGCGATTGTCAGCACGTTACCCATTCGACGCTTCCTCCAATTTCTCCTCGGCCTTCTCTTCGGTCGTGAGACTGAGGAAGATCTCTTCGAGGCTCATCCGCGACGGCCGCAGTTCGAGCAGGCCCCAGTTGTTCGAGACCACGATGCGCGCCAGATCGCGTCGGATGTCGCGGCCGCGCTCGCTGCTGATCTCGTACGCGACGACGCCGTTGTGCGCGCTGGTGACGTTGACGCCGACGACGCCCGGAACGCCGCGCAGGGCGGGCGTGGCATCCTCGCCCCCCGCATCGACTTCCACGTACATCGTTTCCGAACCGCGCATGCGGGCGGTGAGATTGGCCGGCGTATCAATCGCGACCACCCGTCCCTTGTTGATGATGACGACCCGGTCGCAGGTCTGGGAGACTTCCGGCAGGATGTGCGTGCTCAGGACGATCGTATGCGTGCCGGCCAGTTCCTTGATGAGCTGGCGGGTCTCGATGATCTGCTTCGGATCGAGCCCCGCGGTCGGCTCGTCGAGGATGAGCACCTCGGGGTTGTGCAGGATGGCCTGCGCGAGCCCGACCCGCTGCCGGTAGCCCTTGGACAGCTTCCCGCAATGACGGTTCGCCATGTCATCGATCCGCGTGCGCTTCATCGATGTCTCGACCCGCTGTTTGCGTTCGCTCGCCGACAGCCCCTTGGTCTTGATGCGCGCGACAAACTGCAGATACTCGCGCACCGTCATTTCGGGGTAGAGCGGCGGCGTTTCAGGAAGGTATCCGGTCCGGCGCTTGGCCTCGATGGGCTGGTCGAAGACGTCGAAGCCGGCGACCATCGCCTTGCCTCCCGTCGCCGGCATGTAGCCGGTGAGGATGCGCATGGTCGTCGTCTTGCCGGCGCCGTTCGGGCCCAGAAAGCCGAGGATTTCTCCACGCTCGACCCGGAAGGTGAGGTCATCGACCGCCGTGACGCGGCCATATCGCTTGGTGAGGTGCTGAACCTCTATCAACTGGCGTTCTCCATGAATAAGTCGATGTAAGCTTTTCGGAGCGGCTGCGACCGTGCCACCAACCCCCAATCCTAATAGAACGGCCTCAAACGCGGCAAGGGGCGTGGCGGCGCTGTTTGTGATACTGGCACTCGCGCTGACGGGGGCCTGGTGGTGGATTCACCGCTCGATCCCACCTTTAGACGGACGGATCCCCCTTGCCGGTCTGCAAGGGCCGGTTGACGTCCGATTCGATGCCTTCGGCATTCCTCATGTCTTTGCCCGATCTGATGAAGACGCCTGGCGGGCGGTGGGCTTTCTCCAGGCACGAGACCGTCTGTGGCAGATGGAGTTGTATCGGCGTGCGGCATCCGGCCGGCTGTCGGAGGTCCTTGGCGCCGCCACCGTCGTCATTGATCAGCGTTTTCTGACGCTCGGATTTCGTCAGGCCGCCGAAGAAGAATGGGCTCGCACGCCGGCGAACATCAGGACGGCGTTCGAGCGCTACGCGTCGGGTGTGAACGCCGCGATGGCGGTGCCGCGCGGCCGGCTTCCGCTCGAACACCAAC
>Ga0065705_10001944_pt1 | contig 18604 bp, 16 predicted proteins | sample SwibulcommuniRL2_FD_59092 | JGI IMG/M metagenome (GOLD analysis project Ga0065705, IMG submission 59092) | Bulk soil microbial communities from switchgrass field near Rose Lake, East Lansing, Michigan, USA - RL2 Bulk Soil v2 (version 2) | ecosystem: Environmental > Terrestrial > Soil >...
CCATCCGCGTCCATGCTCGTCAAAAGGATTTCACCTGCGCCAAGCTCCACGCCGCGCAACGCCCATTCGACCGCGTCGATACCCGTTGGGACGCGTCCGCCGTTGATATAGACCTGCCAACTTGATTCTGTGTGGCGCGCATCGATTGCCAGCACAATACACTGCGCCCCAAACCGGGCGGCACCTTCTGACAAAAGCTCAGGTCGTTTCACCGCCGCCGAATTGACGCTCACCTTATCCGCGCCGGCCAATAATAAATTCCGCATATCCTGGACTTCTCGTATTCCACCGCCNACGGTCAATGGCATGAAAACTGTTTCGGCCACGCGCCCAACCAGCTCCANGGTTGTCTTCCGTCCNTCGTGGGTGGCGGAAATATCGAGAAAGACCAATTCGTCCGCGCCTTGTTCATCATAAATGCGTGCCTGTTCCACAGGATCACCGGCATCACGTAAGTTAATAAAATTTACACCCTTGACCACTCGTCCGTCTTTGATATCAAGGCAGGGAATGATTCGTTTGGCTAACATAAAGCTCCAATTCGGTCTTGAAAGTATCCAGACTTTCCAGTAAACAAACCAACGTCAGGAAACGTTGGACTCCAGTGCCTCTTTCAACTCAATCGTCCCTTCATAGAGCGCGCGCCCAATAATTACGCCAGATAAATTTGCATCACGCGCTGCAATGACATCGATCAACGTATGCACGCCGCCCGAGGCAATGACATCCAATCCACTTCCCTCTGCCAGCTCGCGGGTGGCTGAAATGTTCAAGCCGCTGCCCAAACCATCTCGGCTGATATCAGTAAAGATAACGGTACGCAGGTCCAATGTCCGCATTTGCATCGCAAGATCCATCGCAGAGATTCGGCTGTTATCTGTCCATCCGTGCACATGAACGAGCCCAGCGCGCGCATCAATCCCAACGGCAACTCTTTCTACTCCAAATTCTTGCAGAGCCTCTGCGACCACATCAGGCTGCTTGATCGCAATCGTCCCAAGAACGACACGGCTGATTCCTAAATCAATGGCGCGTTGGATATCATCAACCGAACGCAATCCTCCACCAAATTGGATTTGTGCACCAAACTCTTTCGCAGCATCTGAGATCGAAGACAGCGCAAAATGATTCAACGAATCATTTTCACCAAACGCGCCATCAAGATTTACCACATGCAGCCAGCGTGCTCCCATACTCAACCAGCGACGCGCCGTTTGTGCCGGATTATCACTATAGGATGTCATGCGCGCAGGATCACCCTCTTTCAAACGCACGACCTTTCCTGCGCGTAAATCAATCGCCGGGTAAATTGTAAAGCTCATGGCATCTCCAAAAAGTTTTTCAAGATTTGCAAACCTACCATTTGACTCTTTTCGGGGTGAAACTGTACACCAAAAATATTTTCGCGCCGCACTGCGCATGCACAGGCAAGGCCATACTCGGTCCTTGCGATCACGTCGGATGAAATCTTTGGCTGACAGTAATACGAGTGATTGAAATAAACATATGCCCCAGAGTTGATTCCATTAAACAAAGACGAATCCTCCTGGACTTCCAGTTGATTCCATCCTGTATGCGGAATCTTCACCGGCAGCGACTCTGCAAACCGCACCACCTTGCCTTCCAGCAGACTCAAGCCTTTATAGTCGCCCATCTCTTCGCCAACCTCGAATAGGGCTTGCATCCCAACACAAATCCCGAGTAACGGAATTTCGCGCTTCACGATATCCTTGACAGCATCCTCTAATCCACGTTGACGAAGTCCGAACATAAAATCTCCGAACGCGCCAACGCCCGGGAGAATAATTCTTTTTCCCATTAGTACCTTGTTCGGATCATCCGTTCGCTCGACATTGGCCCCAACATTTTCCAAGGCTTTTTGTACAGAGCGAAGGTTGCCGGTACCAGCATCAATCAAAACGACATCTATCATAGTTTCTTTCTTTTAGAGTCAGCCAGCTTGTTATCTTATATTTGGGAACAAGATTCTGAACTCTACATCACAATGTTCCCTTTGTGGAAGGAATGCTTCCAGCGCGACGTGGATCCATCTGCGTGGCAACATCCAGGGCACGCGCAAATGCTTTGAACAATGCCTCTGCCTGATGATGATCGTCGCGGCCATATAAAATACGCGCATGGAGGTTGCAGCGCGAAGTCNCCGNAAATGATTCAAAGAAATGTGGAAATAGCGTCGTTGGAACGTTTCCAATATAAGGGGTTTGCCATTCTGCCTGAATCACTGCATAAGGACGACCAGACAGATCAATGGCGACGTGCGCCAGCGTCTCATCCATCGGTGCGAAGTAATCTCCCATGCGAACGATTCCTTTTCGATCGCCGAGTGCCTGATCGAAGGCTTGCCCCAATGTCAACGCCAGGTCTTCGACGGTGTGATGGGTATCAATATGCAAATCACCCTTTGCTTGAAGAGATAAATCAAAAAGGCCATGAAGGGCAAGGTGAGTCAACATATGATCGAGGAAACCGATGCCGGTGGATATTTCATGCTTGCCGGTTCCATCCAAATCCAATTTGATTTGAATCTGCGTTTCGTTTGTTTGACGAGATACTTCTGCTATTCTCATAATTGCTCCAATCATCGGTGGTCGAGTAGGGCGCAGCCCGTATCGCGACCATAATTTTCAAATACACTCTTGTTACAATAATTTCTCCAGCTACTGGTGGTTTCGACACCGCACTGGCGTACGGTGCCAGTGTACGCCACTCGTTTCATTCGCGGCTGCTCAACCACCGGATATTCATAAACTCATCAACGCCTTCAGTAGCGCATCCGTATCCAATGGTCTGCCCACACTAATTCGAATATGATCGCGCAGGCCAGGTTTGTTGAAATAACGGATGAAGATCCCATGTTCCTGTGCCAGCCGTGATTTAAGCTCAGCAGCATCCCGCTGAAGGACACGGCACAAAATAAAATTGGCTTTTGTAGGATATGGTTTCATATACGGCATTTCCTGCAGAGACTGGAATAACCGTTCGCGTTCATTTTTCAAAAGCTGGACAACTTTTGATAACTCCTCGACATGTTCCAAAGAAACCTGTGCCGCGACGCTGGCCGCCACATTGACGTTATAAGGCTGCTTGGATTTCCACAAGGTTGGCATGAGCCAAAGTGGAAACGCGCCATAACCGATCCGCAAGCCAGCCAACCCGGCCCATTTACTGAAGGTTCGCAAGACGACCAGGTTTTCACGTGAAGACACTTCCGGCATACGGCTTAAACCTCCGCCTAAATTTTCTCCTGCAAATTCGATATAGGCTTCATCCAAAACGACAAGCAACGGTAGCTTTAATAATTCATCAACAGCCTTCGCCTCCAGCAGTGAACCATCGGGATTATTCGGTGTAGCAACAAATAAAATTTTCGGTTGATGAATCGTCACAGCTTTGTGAATCGCTTTTATATCGAGCGAAAAATCCGGGTTGCGCGGAACTTCAACGCAACGCGCCGCGCTGAGTTCAGCATCAAAAGAATACATTCCAAACGTTGGCGGACAGGAGAGAATGCAGTCATTCGGCTCAAGCAGGACGCGCATCAGCAAATCAATCAACTCGTCTGCGCCCGCGCCTGCCAGAAGATATTCTTCCGCGAGACCAGTAAATTTTGCAAGAGACTTTCGCAAGGCGCGGCTTTCGGGGTCAGGATAGATGTGTGGAAAATCCAAGTTTCCCAATGCCTCGCGTACCACCGGCAATGGGCCATATGGATTTTCGTTCGCATCCAGCTTGACAATTTGGGAGGGAGCGCGGCCGATCCGCGCTGATAAAACTTCGAATGGCTCGATCGGTGTATAAGGCGGAAGTGATTCCAAATGTTGACGAACGTTCACGCGCGCTCCTTTACTCGCAATATCGCCGCATTTGCATGCGCATCCAACTGCTCCGATTCAGCAATCATCGCTGCAATTGGACTGATCGTCTGCGCAGTGCCTTCATCAAGTGCGATCAAGCTGACAATTTTTACAAAGTCCCACACGTTGAGCGGAGAGGCAAATCGTGCGGATCCTCCGGTCGGCATCACATGACTCGGGCCCGCGAGATAATCGCCCAATACCTCAAAGGAATGTTCACCCATAAAAACGCCCCCTGAATTATTCACCTTTTCCACCCAGCGCCACGGATCACGCACGGAAAGCCCAAGATGTTCAGGGGCATATTCATTTCCCAGCTTCACAGCCTCCTCTAGATCGCGAGTCAATACAGCTCCACCGCGATTTTCAAGCGATGCAACGATGATCTCTGCGCGCCCACGCTGTTCAAGTTGTTGTGCAATTTCAATCTGAACGTTTTCGATCAAAGACTGGGAGGGGGTTAATAAAATCGCGGAAGCCAGCAAATCATGTTCGGCTTGTGCCAATAAATCCGCTGCGACCCATTTTGGATTTGCGAATTCATCCGCAATGACCACCGTTTCGGTTGGACCTGCCAGGCCATCAATCCCCACCACCCCATAGACTTGTCGTTTTGCCAGTGTGACGAATAAGTTGCCTGGACCAAATATTTTATCCACAGGAGCAAGGGTCTCTGTGCCATAGGCAAGTGCGCCAATGGCTTGTGCTCCACCCAGCAAATACACTTCATCCACATGCGCAATGGCGCAAGCCGCCAGGATCATCGAATCAACAGGCAATTTTGCATCGGCAAAAGAACGATTGGGAGGCGTCACAACCACAACTTCCTTTACTCCCGCTACCCGAGCCGGAATGGCACTCATTAACACGGTGGAGGGAAGTGGAGCCGTTCCGCCGGGAACATATAACCCCACCCGTTGAATAGAACGAATGAGCTGGCCCAGAGTCCCGCCCAGTTCATTGGTGAACCAGGAGGTCAGGGGCTGGTGACGATGAAAAGCTTCGATCCGGGCCGCGGCTTTTTCGAGGGCCGCGCGCTGAAGAGGGGAAATCGAATCCAAGGCAGATTGGATCAAATCTGTTGAAATGGGAGCCGGCTGGAGGTCCAAACCATCGAGCATAAGCGTCCACTTCTGAAGAGCCAAGTCACCATTTATTCGAACATCTTTCAGTATCTTTGAAACAGCTTCGTCGGGAGTCAAGTGTTCGCCAAAGAGTTGAGCAATACCATCCGCTACCCGCGGGCTAACCGGGAATTCATCCGGCGGGGTGCGCTTGAGGATGGTTTGTCTTGCCAGTTGAGGATCATATTGTTTGAACATAAATCTCCTATTGCAGAGCGCTGAGCATGGCTTTGTAGCGCGGCGGTTCTTCTTCGAAAATGTATGTGACCGGTGACACGATGATGCCGCTGCCGCCGATGTTGCGCAATTCCGTGATAGCTCGCGAAAGATCAGCACGTCGAACGACAATGCTCACGGAGAACCATTTTTGTTTTGCATCGCGAACAATCACGGGGCTGATGGTGGGACCCTGGAGGCCACTGACAGTGGTTTCATTGAACATTCTTTGAGCAATCCCTTCGGGACTTTCACCGCGCATATTCGCAACCACCAGAAGATTTTCCTCTGCCCGAAGATGTGCCTCGAGATACTCCAGCAACCGCCGCGCCATTTCAAGGGCATTGGGATTCGTTTGAAGCGCCTTTCGGTTTGCAATTAATGCGGCTTGTGAAGGCTGAATCACGCCATCCGGTAAGGCCCGTAATCGATTGTCCTTCAACGTCTGACCGGAGGAAACAAGATCAGAAATGATATCAGCATAACCGATCGTGGGTGCGGTTTCGAGGGTGCCTTCCGCAGAAATCAAGGTGTGCGAAATATCTTTTTGATTTAAGAAGCGTTCGGTAAGAACTGGAAATTTTGTTGCTACGCGCAGTGCACGTTCCAGTGTACCTGAATAATTTTTGAGCGAGGTTATATCCTTTACCTGTTCCCAACTTTCCGGGACCGCCAGTGTGAGAGAGCAATGACCAAAACCGAGTTCGTCATGCAGGATGAGAATATCGCCATTCTCCCCGCGTCTTTCTTCGATGACATCGATCCCTGTGATGCCGAAATCCACACTGCCCTGTCTCACGCTGACTACGATATCTCCGGGACGCTGAAAGATGACTCCCAGTTCAGGGATGGCCGGGACTTCCGCTTGATATTGACGTGGGTTCGGCTTGAAGACGCGTAATCCCGCCGCGGAAAGAAAATGGAGCGCATCGCTTTCAAGGCGGCCTTTGGATGGAAGAGAGAGTCTGATCGTTTGTCTTGTTTGCATAGATGGATTCCTTTTTTTGAAGTTTAACAAAAATCCCCGACCATAATGTGGTCGGGGATGATTGAGGTGAACTGTGTGTTCCTGTTATTCGATAGCAGGTGCGCGCACATAAACCTCCCGACCATACGAGGGTTGAAAATGATAGTGATAGTTGTGTGCGGACGGGTTATTCATGTTGAACGGCAGTATACCAACGCAGATGAAATTTGGCAAGCACTGGAGTAATTTAGCATTCAGAGGATTGCAAACACTCTCCAATCGAGGAACAAGTATAAACGCTTTACGCAAATGAGTCGTATAACGACCACGCTTGAACCGCGGTGTCTGCAGTCCAGTTTTCAGGCAGGAGTGTGCTCACAGTCACTGTAGTTCCTGCTGGGACATCAAAGTAGTTGTCGCTTAAAACGGCATCTGTGCCGTCGATGGAAAGTTCCATACATAGGGTCTGGCCTTCCCCATGTGACTGCACCTTCAAACCGGGTTTACGCAGTTCAAGATGCTTGATTGCCACAAAGGGGTAACAGGAGAGACAAATTCACCGTCCTGAGACACAATTTTAAGTTATCCATCCAGCATCCAGACAAATAAATTTTTTGGTCCATGTACACCCAGGGTAACCGTTAATTCAATGTCGGCGGTTCGGCTGGGACCCGTGATGAAAACGAGGTAATTTTGATCTTTTGCTTCGGCAAAGACCTGATGCATATCGGCGCGTAACATATCAGGGTGGACGATGGCGAGATGAATACGCGGAAGTAATGAAACAGCACGCGGTTTTGCAAAAGAGGAATGAAGGACAAGAGTTCCAGTTTCAGGGAGTAAATAGTCCGCTTCCGTGACACCCAGCTCGCAGAGTGCCATTTCATGCTTGCTCGCATTCGGTGAGATCAATTTGACACCCAGGGAATTAAGAATTTCTGTAACACCCAGCTGTCTGAGATATGGAGTTTCCCATGCTGTTGCTTTATGAATATTTTGTTCCGTGACAAGAGTCTTTAATGCTGAGTCGATGTCAGCTGGAATAAGTTTTTGCGCAACTCCTGAAAGTTTCTTGACTTCATTGAGAAATGTTTCAGAGTCAATCGCTTCCGGTTGTCGAGCTTCATAGATGGCGGGCCGCGGACTGAGGGGAGTCTGAGCGGTCCGTCCCAAAGAGCGACGAACGTTTTCGATCACAGGATTGGTCATCGAGAAGAATCCTTCTTTTGGATGGAACGGACATTTCTCCACCAGCTTCTAAAATTCGCAGTGAACGGTGGCAGAGGGCGCGTTTCTGTCCAGCGGCTGAGGGGATAGGGAGCATGAGGAATCCAACCCTCGCGTTTGAAAATGGACATCAGCCCTGGGAGGAGGCGCGTGCCAAAGCGATAGAGCCAATTCTGCGAGAGGGCAAATGAGGCAAGACTGGCAGCCGCGCGAATCGGTGCAGGAAGAGTCGCTTCTGCAAATTGGTCGCCTTGTGCCACGCGGCGACGCAGGTGACGAAGGATCGTGGGGATGGGAATTTTCACGGGGCAAACATCTGCACAGGCACCACAAAGGGTTGAGGCGTACGGCAGTTCGCGCGCGGTTTGGGTGCCGAGCATTTGCGGTGATAGGATCGCGCCAATCGGACCGGAGATAAACGAACCATAGGCAAAGCCGCCGACATTTTTATACACCGGACAAACATTGGCGCATGCGCCGCATCGGATACATTTGAGAACATCCCGCCCAACAGGATCTCTGAGAATTCTAGATCTCCCATTATCGAGCAGAACCAGATGAAATTCTTTGGGACCGAACTCCCCCTCTGCGCGGCGTGGGCCAGTAATAAATTGTGTATAGGTGGAAAGTTTTTGTCCCGTAGCGGAACGCGCAAGCAATTTGAGAAACACGGTCAGCGATTCCCAATCTGGAATTACCTTGTCAATACCAACGACAGCCACGTGCAGATCAGGCAGGGTCGTGCACATTCGTCCGTTGCCCTCGTTGGTGACCAAAACTAATGTGCCAGTCTCAGCGATCAGGAAATTGCCACCGGAAATTCCCATTTCAGCGTTTAGAAATTTTTCGCGCAACACTTCACGTGCAATGCGCGCAAGTGCAATCGGGTCAGCCGGCGCATTGATGTCCAGTTTCTCGCTGAACAGGGCGGCGATCTCTTCCTTTTTCAAGTGCACCGCGGGAACAATAATGTGCGAGGGACCCGTGCCGGCCAGTTGAATAATGTACTCGCCAAGATCCGTCTCAAGCGCTTCAATCCCTGCACGTTCAAGCGCGTGGTTCAAACCGATCTCTTCGGTCGCCATCGACTTGGATTTGACTACAGTTTTGACATTGTATTCTTTTGCGATTTGAAGCACGATTCGATTTGCATCTTCAGCCGTCTCTGCCCAATGGACATGCCCGCCCGCCGCTTCCACTTTTTCCTCGAGACGCATAAGGTAGACGTCCATGTTTTCAATGGTATGCAAACGAATGTCCGATCCGATCTGACGCAGTTCTTCCCATTGAGGCAATTCTGCGACGCGTGCGGCACGTCCATTCACAAAGCGATCCGTTGCCTGTTGGACAGCCAGTGGAATACTGGCAGGCACATGCTCGCTATATTTTTCAAAGCCAATATAGGTAGGAGTTTCACTCATAAAGAGCCCCGGAATCAAAAGTCTGCTGACTTTCGTAGATTTGGTTAGCGTCCAACATCATGCCGTTTACGAGGATCATAAGACGTTGAGTCCGTCTCAGCCAACAAATCAACAATATGCATGGCATGAATTTTTGAGCCTGCGTTATGCAAACCACCCGCGATGTTCATCAAGCAGCCCGGTTCACACATCACAACTGTATCTGCTCCGCTGGCGACGATATCCTTGACCTTGTTCTCCATCATCGAACGGCCGACTTCAGGGTAGGTCACCGTGAAAGCACCCCCGAAGCCGCAACAAGTTTCCTCTTCTTTGATGGGGACCAACTCCAAGCCTTTTACAGCGTTGAGCAAAGTTTTCGCTTCTTTTTTCAGCCCCATCTCGCGCAGATAATGGCAGGTGGCATGATAAGTCACCTTATGAGGATAGACCGCGCCCACATCTGTCACGCGGAGAACATTCACCAAATATTCTGTGAATTCAAATATACGAGAGGCAATATCAACCGCGAGATTATGTTCTGACGTACCTGGCTTGAACAACGCAGGATAATGATGCTTCACCATGCTGACACATGAACCCGAGGGTCCAATAATTGGCGCATCGCTTTTCGCAAAGGCGTGCATGAAGTTCAACGCCACCGGACGCGTTTTATCTTCGAAGCCGTTATTGAAAAGAGGTTGACCACAACAGGTTTGCTCAGGCGGGAAAACCAATTCCACGCCCAGGCGCTCCAAAACAAGAGTCATATTTTGAAGGGTGGACGTATAAAACTGGTCGCCAAGACAGGTAAGAAAAAGTTGGGCTTTTGGCATAACAGACTATCGCAAAAAAGCTTCGTGCAAACCACCGTCCACACTAATGATCTGTCCGGTTGTTTTGCTGAATTTGCTGCTGCTCAACAGATAGGCAACTTCCGCCTGATCTGCAAGCGTGATGGGAGATTTCGTGAGAGTCCGCTGCGCATAAAACATAGCCAGCTTTTCACGAAGAGACTCAGTATTTTCGCTTTCATCAAAGGGGAGGTTGTACTTGGTCAATGAGCTGATCACTCGGTCACGCGGGAACATGCTGCTTCCTTCCACGACCGTGGCAGGCGCCAATCCATTGACGCGAACCAGTGGGGAGAGCTCAATGGCCAGTTCGCGCACCAGATGATTCGCAGCGGCTTTGCTGGTGTCGTAGGCAAATGAGCCTTGTTTGGCCACCGCTGCATTTGCGCTGGTGGTGATGACCAGACTGGCTTTCAATCCCTGCACCTGCCATATTTTTTTGGCTTCGTCTGCCACAAGATAGGGCCCTGTGACATTAATGGAATATGTTAGCGCCCATTTATCATCTGGAATATAACCCTGTTTATCAGGTGGGACAAAAACTCCTGCTGTAATAATAACGTTATCCACGCCGCCAAAGGCAAGGATGACATTTTCAAACATGGCTCGAACACTTTCACGCTTCGTAATATCCACACTCAAGCCAATTGCCGGTCCGCAACCTGACAGGCCGGTCCCCGCCACCCCAATGCCCACGCCATATATTTCGATTAATTCTCTGGCTGTGGCTTGCGCTGCCTCTTCAGAAAGATCTGCGCAAACCACATGCGCGCCCTCCTTGGCAACGCGATAAGCAGTCGCTTTTCCGATGCCGCTGCCTGCGCCGATCACTACAACCAGGTTGCGAGCAAATTCCTTTTCCGGCGGCATGCGTTTTAGTTTGGCTTCCTCCAACAGCCAGTATTCGATATCAAATGCTTCCTGGCGCGGCAAGCCTTGATATTCACTGATCGCTTCGGAAGCGCGCATCACCTCAATTGCCAGGGAATAAAACTCGGCAGTCACGCGGCTTTCGCTTTTGTTCTTGCCCCAAGCAATGAGCCCCACTCCAGGGATCAGGATCACGGTTGGGTCCGGATCGCGCATGGCGGGCGAATCTGGATGCTTACACGCTTCATAATAGGATGTGTAATCCGCGCGATAGGCAATTACTCCCTTTTCAAGTTTCTCGATCAATTCCTCATGCGATTCTTCTTGCGGATTCCAATCCACATATAACGGTTTGATTTTTGTGCGCAGGAAATGATCGGGGCAGGAGGTGCCAATTTCGGCAAGTCGTTGCGCATCCACACTGTTCACAAATTGGAGCACACTTTCTGTCACATGCACAGTGCCAATAAATCGATTGGCCTGCGAAACTATTCCGCGCAATTTCGGAAGCAATTTGATGAGAATTTCCCTGCTTGCTTTTTCATCCAGGGATTCATATCTTTGCCCACCAAACGTTTTCTCACCTTTGTCGTGTCGCTCGATATAACGCGCTGCTTTTTCGATGAGGGAAAGAGTCAATTCATAGCAAGCCTTATCCTCATCCGCCCAGTTGATCAAACCATGTTGGCCCATCACCAGTCCCTTCAGGTCCGGATCTTGTCCCAATTTTTCCTTCATCACCAATCCCAGATCAAACCCCGGACGCTGCCAGGGAACCCAACCAACCTCCTCTTCGAAGATCTGCTGAGTAAGGCGCTCCTGGTCCTTGCTGGCTGCAATCGCAATCACAGAGATGGGGTGCATGTGATCTACGTGACGGAAAGGGATCAAACCATGTAACGGCGTGTCAATCGAACTTGCAGCAGGATTCAATCCAAACGTGGTATGACGATACATGTCCACCATTTCATCTTCGATCTCAGTCTTTGCACCTTTGACTTCCGCTTTGTTGTAGATATTTTCCAAAGACAGGAATTTATCCATATACAGAGAGGCAAAGTTAGCGCGCGTGGAGGTCCGCAGATCGCCCCCTGAACCTTTGACCCAAAGCACATCCACTTCTTTCCCGCTCAAGGGATCAGTCATGCTGATCTTGGAGGAGGTATTGCCCCCGCCAGTATTCGTGATGCGTTGATCCGCACCGAGAATGTTACTTCGATAGCGTAAGCGCTCAACATCGTCAAGTCGACTCGCGGTTTCGTCATCCCAAAGATAATTAACGTGCTTGAAATCCGGTGGCTTTAACGTCATAAGCATTCTCCTTTGATAGAGAAATCTCTATCGGTTCGACAATTCCTTCGTTTCATATTCCTTGATAACATGCATATAATCCATGCCAACCGGGACATTTTTCTGAAGACAGTAATAATCCCAGACTGCGCTAAACGGCATGGATTTGAGTTCCTCCTGCAAAGCTAAACGGCTCGAGAAGTCTCCTTCAATTTCATATTGCTTGAGCATTTCCTGTGGCTCAAGCAATGCCACCAGCAGCGCCCGCAATGTGTTGCGGGCACCGATCGTCCATGCCGCAACACGGTTGATACTGGCATCAAAGTAATCCAGTCCGATGTGAATCCGTTCGAGCGCGTCATTGCGGACAATTTCCTGTGTAATCAACTGCAAGTCATCGTTGAATGTAACAACGTGGTCACTATCCCAGCGTACACCGCGGCTGACGTGCAACAACAATTGATCATGATAAATCAACAACGCGGAAATCTTGTCAGAGATTGTCTCGGTCGGATGAAAGTGACCCGAGTCAAGGGTCAGCAAAATTTTGCGGGTGAGTGCATAAGCAGAATAAAACTCCATGGAACCGACTACATAGGCTTCTGAGCCAAGCCCAAAAAGTTTCGGTTCTACGGCATCGAGGTTGCAGCGCGGGTCTATTTTTTCAGTCAGGATCTTGTCAAGGGATTCAAGAAGCCGCCGACGGGGTGATTGGCGATCTTCAGGATTATCTTTATATCCATCTGGAATCCAGATGTTTGTCACAGATGGACTACCCAATTCTTTTCCAAAATATTCGCCAATTTTGCGACTGGCAATACAATGCTCAATCCAAAACTGACGAATGCCTTCCTCACGGTGTGCAAGGGTAAATCCGTCGGCTGATTTTGGATGTGAAAAACAGGTTGGGTTGAAGTCGATCCCGTGATGGTTAGCCTTCGCCCAATCCTTCCACGCGGAGAAGTGGCGCGGCTCGATCGCGTTGCGTTCCACCTTTTGATCTGCCTCAAGATAAATAGCGTGGAGATTCAGGCGATGCGATCCGGGCAACAAGAAATAGACCACGTCGAGGTCCCTGCGCAGCTCATCGGCCGTACGGGCTTTGCCGGGGTAATTCCCAGTTGCTGCGATGCCGCCACTGAGTTCCCCACCCGGGTTTTCGAAGCCGCCCACATCGTCACCCTGCCAGCAATGCAGGCTGATGGAAACATTCGCGAGGCGGGCAAGGGCTTCCTCAGTATCCACACCCAGAGCCGCATAACGCTCTTTCGCAAGCTCATAAGTCTTTTGGATGGCAGATTCAGATACGGTCATAATGGCCTCTAGAAAATAGTCTGTTGAACATTGAACATCTTGCAAATCCCGTGGATCTCTTCCACGCTCAAGCCTTCCCCGACCTCCCCAATGGAGAGATTTAGATATTCATACTTTGCAGCGGTCTCGGCATACTCCACACGGTCAGCTGCCCGCTTGACCGTAACATCGGATCGAGCCATCACGCCATGCTTTGCCCAAATGACTACGCGATGCGAACGAAGCGCTTCCACATTGCCTGCCATCAATTCGGGCGAACTGGGGATACGAAAAGGAATGAAGCCAATCCCTTCCGGCAAATTGATGATCGTCTCCGGCTGCCAGCGCAAGAGATGTGTGTTCAGGTATTGCTCATCCTGATAACGCGGGATGTGACTGAGATACGTAAGATGCATGGGCTGGGCATGAATGACGGCGTGGAAGTTGGTATGACTGGCAAGGATCTGGTAATAATGCACAGCTAGATGGGAGTTGAATTCACTGGTAATACGATCGAAGCGGCGGTGATACGCCGTATAAAGTTTCCCAGTCTGCCCGCCCTCGTTGACAACAATACAGGCGATGTTGGCGGTTGGCACATCGATGATCTCGCGCAGACGCCGCCCGGAGCCCGTGACAAGGAAAGTTGCACCTGTCAGTTCCGGGACAGGCTGAGGCAATTCGATCTCTTCCATCACCGGAAAACGGGTACGCGGGTCCACTGCCCAGCGCAAACAAACGGAAATATTACCCGCCGCGCCCTCGCTGGCTTCGATTTCAGCCAGGTGGCGCCCGGCCTCCCCCATCATTTCAAGCAAATCATCCAATTCAGGATAGGGTTCCTGCAACATTGTTCATCACCTTTTGTAAAAGAGTATACGCTTCGTCCCACTCCGAAGTTCGTTTTGGTTCATAGATTTCCGGTTCAAATGAAACGCGCACCACCTCCCGCGCATCTGAGAGCGAACCCAAATGCTTCATTCCAATCGCCTGCATGAGTACATTGCCAATGGCCGTTGCCTCTACCGGTCCTGATACCACGGTGCGGCCTGTCGAGTCGGCGGTGAATTGATTCAACAGGCGATTCTTCGTGCCGCCTCCGATGATATGAATTGGGTCAAGACGTTTGCCAATTAGTTCTTCCAGTCGTTCAAGAACCCAGCGATATTTCAAGGCAATACTTTCCAGCGCGACGCGGATCATTTCACCCTTGCTCTGGGGCACCGTTTGATTCGTATCCGCGCAATAGTTGCGAATTCGTTTGGGCATGTCGCCAGAATGAAGAAAACCGCCATCATCCACGTCAATCACTGCAAGGAAAGATCTCGCCTCAAAAGCCAAACGCGTGATCTCATCATAAGAAAGGTCTTCACCGTGTTGTGCCCATCCCCGTTTGCATTCCTGGATAAGCCACAAACCCATGATATTTTTTGATAATCGCCACGTCCCAAATACACCACCCTCATTGGTGAAGTTATACTTAAGTGCTTTATCATTTAAACAAGGTTCTTGTACTTCCGCGCCCATAATGGACCAGGTGCCGGAACTGATCCACGCAAAATCCTGGTTCTGAGCTGGGACGGCAACTATCGCAGAACCGGTATCGTGACAGGCGGGAACGACGATCTGGACTCCGCTTGCGCCGGTCTCCTCGGCAATGTGTGGGCGTAAAGTCCCAATCGTGATTCCGGAATCAGTGATCGGTCCGAAAAGATGCGTGGGGATGTTCATCGCCTCCAGCACGGGATTAGCCCAAGCCCGTTGGCGCGGATCCAGGCATTGAGTCGTTGTTGAGTTGGTAAATTCGTTTGTAATTTCGCCGCTCATATAATAATTGAGTAAATCGGGGATTGTGACGAACGTCTCCGCTACATCGAACAATGGAGACTTTTGGACTGACATCGCCAGCAATTGATATAACGTATTGATCTGCATAAACTGGATGCCAGTATTGGAAAAAATTTCTGCACGTGACATGCGTTTGAAGGCTTCCTCCAGCATGCCGTCGGTGCGTTCATCGCGATAATGAAATGGATTGGATAATAACCCGCCCTGTGAATCGAGCAAGGCAAAATCAACACCCCACGTGTCGAGACCGATGCTATCGAGATGCTTGTCGAATTTCGCTGATGAAATTCCGATCCCCGCTTTGATCTCAGACCACAGGCGCAAAACGTCCCAATGCAGACCATCCGGCAAACGAACAGGTCCATTGCCGAAGCGATGAGTCTCGGTCAGCGAGAGATGATCGTTATCTAATGTGCCGACAATCGTCCGCCCACTTTCTGCGCCAAGATCAACTGCCAAATAATTACGTTGGTTCGTCATAGTTAATCAAGATGAAAATATTCTACAAGTTCAACAAACGTTTCATCGGGCCGCGCATTGGCGTCCATAAAAGAGGACATGAATTCCTGCCAGCGCGCGTTCACTTCCTTTGCAGCCATTCTTGCCTGAGCTGTTCCAAGATCCTCATCGGTTTCAAAGTAACCAAAGATCAGGCCATCATCACGCATAAACAATGTGTAATTATGCCAGCCCGTTTCGCGCAGAGCATCGAGCATTTCGGGCCAGACGTTCTTATGATGCTCCTTGTATTCGGCGAGGCCATCCTTGCGGACCTTGAATTGGAACCCAACACGCCTCATAACCTACTCCAAACTTCTTTGAATTGTCACTTCGGCAACCAGCCATTTGATCGCCAACTGCCGAAGTGACACGGTTTAGATCTTTCTTACTTCGTTACAGTCCCGTCTTACCAATTGGAATCATCAATGTTGTCCTTGTTCCAGATGAATGGAGGACCAAGCAGAACGTTCAGACCGAGATCAGGGTCGTCTTCTACGGTGTAATCACCAAGTTTGCCGGCGGTGAACTTGTCACCTGCTTTACCCTTAATCTCACCCGTTGCGAGAGCGTGCATCGCATACACTGCAAGATAACCAAGGTCAGCCGGATTCCAAAGAGCAAATTGCGGAGCCGCGCCATTCTTAACATACTCGCGCATTTGGTTGGGGGTGCCCAAACCGGTGACGAACACCTTGCCGATCAAATTCGCATCCGTAACGGCGCGACCCGCAGCCGCGATACCGACTGTGGTCGGAGCAATGATCACTTTCAGGTTGGGATATTTTGTGAATAACGCCTGGGCTTCGTTATAGCTCTTGGTGTCATCATCGTCGCCATACACAACCTCATCCAGTTTCAATTTGGAATATTCAGGCTTCTCGAGTTCCTTCTTCATCACTTCGATCCAGGCGTTCTGGTTCGGGGCAGTGGATGTAGCACTCAGGATGGCGATCTCACCGCCATCAGGCCCAGCAATGTCAGAGGCCATCTTGATCTCGATCGCACCAATGTCCTGCAATACAGCCTGGTTGATGTGGAGATTGCGTCCATCGGGCGCAATGGCAGAATCCCACGTGACGACCGGGATTCCAGCCTGCATGGCTGCCTGACCAGTGGGGACAAGTGCATCAGAATCATTGGCTGAAATGGCGAGACCACAGGGTTTTTGAGCGATCAAGGAATTGAGCAAGGTGATTTGTTCAGTAGCATCGGCGGTAGCTGAACCTTGATACAATACATTAATGCCCAGCTCTTTAGCAGCTTCCTGCGCGCCGTTATTTGCTGTATCGAAATAAGGATTGCCAAGATTCTTGGGAACCAGAACGTAGTCGCCTTTGCATGCGGTGGCGGCTGGCGCTTCTGTGGCAGCGGGAGCTTCGGTGGCGGGCATTTCTGTCGCGGCCGGGGCTTCGGTTGCAGCCGGAGCCTCGGTCGCCGGTGCCTGAGTGGGAGTGGCGCCTCCACCACATGCACTCAACAGAGTGCTAAAGAGGGCCAGGACCGTAAGGGTCAAAAACAACGAGCGGTGTTTCATTATCTATCTCCTTCAAAGTTGTGAATTGGATTTCGACTTGCTGACAAATTGATCCTCAGAAATTTAAGGTGTTCCGACCTCCTTTCAAAACGGGAAGTTGTACTTTTGGTATCAGGCGAATGGCCTGTAACCATCACAGGCTGGGGCTCAACCACCAGCGATCACCGGCGCTCGAGACCAGAAGAAGAAAAGGAAGAATGCAATAAAGACCGCAAGGACACCCACCCCCGTCAGCACAATTCGCCACTGGATCCTTGTATTTCTGAGTGAAGAAACTTGTCCAGCAACACCCGGCAGCAAGATGGAAAGGATCAGGAGCAACCCAACCACGATCCCCTGGACCTGACCCTGGATGTTAAGCAATCCCATCCCAAAACGCATCAGACCGATCAAAAGCAACGAAAGCACTGTACCGAACATCGTCCCCTTTCCACCATTAATATCCACCCCTCCAAGTACCACCGCGGTAATCACAGAAAGTTCAAGACCCGTGCCAATATCCGGGCGCGTGCTTCCAAACCGCGCCGCTAAGATCAAACCTGCCAGAGCTGCCATAAAACCTGATAATGTGTAAATAATGAATTTGATCTTTGCAACCGGAATACCTGAATATAGGGTGGCGTTTTCGTTATTTCCAATGGAATACAGGTACCTCCCGAACGTGGTCCGATGCAACACCAGTCCAAAGACGACTGTCAGCACCAGGAACAACGCTACAGAAAACGGAACGATCGTCCCGAATACTTTTCCCTGTCCGAAATACGTAAACGCTTTGGGGTAGCCGCGGGCTGCCTGATCGCCAAGGAAACCGTAGGCAATCCCACGATAAAAAGCATAGGTACCCAGGGTCACCACGAGGGCAGGCAAATTGACCCTTGATACGAGATATCCATTCAACATACCGCCCAGGGTGCCCAGCAAAAGGCCTGCCAGTGCCGCGACCCATATATTGACCCCCTGGTTGTGTAACAATCCCATAAAGGAAGCGCTCATGCCCATATTGGAAGCAATCGACAAGTCAATATTGCCAGTGATAATAATGAACACCATGGGCAGCATCATCAACCCAATTTCCATAAAATCTGAAGAAGTGCGCGCGAGGTTGTTTGCGTCCAGGAAAAATGGGGAGAGCCGTTGGTTGATAAACACATCCAACAGGATCAACCCGACCAGCATCCATTCCCAGCGCAAAAAACTGGACAGGAAAGAACGAGGCGGCGGGTTCGCACTGATCAGCGCAACAGATTTTGATTCGGTGACAGCGTGTGCCTTCATGCCTTTGTCCTCTCCACCCGGTTAAGGATCCACTTATCTGAGATGACCGCGATCAAAATCAACAAGCCTTGCGCCGCCAACTGCCAGAACGGCGAGATGCGGATCAGGGTCAGTGAGTTTTGAATGATGCCAAGCAGCAAGGCACCCAACAGCACTCCCGGCACGGTCCCTACTCCGCCGCTGATACTGACGCCTCCGACAACAGACGCTGCCACCGTTTGAAGCTCAAACCCGAGCGCCGTATTGGTCTGCGCTGATTCGAACCTGGATACCCACAGGACTGCCGCAAGCCCGCACAGCAAGCCACTGATCAAATAGACCAGAAACGTA
>Ga0065705_10104354_pt1 | contig 18573 bp, 12 predicted proteins | sample SwibulcommuniRL2_FD_59092 | JGI IMG/M metagenome (GOLD analysis project Ga0065705, IMG submission 59092) | Bulk soil microbial communities from switchgrass field near Rose Lake, East Lansing, Michigan, USA - RL2 Bulk Soil v2 (version 2) | ecosystem: Environmental > Terrestrial > Soil >...
CGATCAAGCCCGGATCGATGTGCAGGCGGGCGTCGAATTGCGACGTGGGATCGCGGTCGGCCCCGGGCGAAATCGAGCCCCCGGGAGTGCCGGAGATCAGCAGGTTCTCGGCGATCACGTGCACGATGTCGAGATCGTCGAACCGGGCCGAGACATCGAGGCGATCGATGGGGTTGCCGGCCAGCGAGCGGATGCGGACGAACAGGCCGTTGACGGTGTTCGCCAGCGTGGCGGTCGGCGTGGTAATGGACAGCGTGTTATCGTGAATGTCCGGACCGATCCGACGATTCTTGAAGGCGATATTTGGCGAGAAGCCGTCGTCGTCGAAGCTGTTGGGGTCGCCCGAAAGCGCGGCGTCGGCACTTTGAACGATCGTGTTGTACGAAATCGCGGGCCGCGCCGACACGAGGTGTACCGGCGTGTAAACCGACTCGACGGAATCGACGAAAACGCGGCCGCCGCCATACTGCATGAAGGCGTGGTTGACGTAATTGAGAAAGACGCCGGCACTTTCACGGTCGGAATCGTCCCGATAGACGATACCGCCCCAGTCGCCGGAAGCGGCGCCGGGCAGCGGGCCATCGCTATCGCCGCCGATCGAGTCGTCGTTATAGGAAGTGTAGCGAACGGAGACGAACGGCGTGCCCAGTACCTGAATCGCGCCGCCGCTGCGATCGACCCCTTGGGCTGAAGAGCCAGCGTCCATGTTGGCTTTGCGGAGCTTGAAGATGGCGCCCGCGTCGATCATCACCGTGACGTTGCGCGGAACCATGAAGTCGGCGCCGTCGGCCAAGGGCTCGTCGAGAATGGCGTCCTGATCTTTGAAGCCGATCAGATAGGGCTTGTTGTCATTCAGCGTGAGCAGGTCGCCGTCGGTGCCGCCATTGCCGACAATGCGAACCAGCGAGGGTACGCCCGGGTTGGCCTGGGCAAAGGCGTCGGCCGCAGCCAAGGCGGCGGCAAGCGTGTCAAACGGATTGGCCAGCGAGCCGTTGCCGTCCACGGCGGGCGTGGTGTCGTTGGCCTTATCGACGAAGACCGTATTGCCCGATTGGAACCAGAACTCGTAAACTCCTCCTTCGCGGCCATTGGCATCGCCATCGAAGCGCACGCCTGTAGCGTCGGCAAGGGCGGAGCCGCCGTCTGGGGTGAACTCCATTTTCAGGTTGTACGTCCCTTCCGAGCGGCCGCCGAAGCCGCTGTCGGGAATCGTCGGATCGAATTCAATGTTGCCGGCGGCCGTCACGGCCACGTAGTAGATTCCCGGCTCCAGGCGCAATTCGAGATAGGAATCGCTGCTGTAGTAGTCGTCGTTGCGCGATATAATCTCGCGTTTGACCGTGCCGACACTGGTTTCTTTGTAGAGTGTGAGGACGGTATTGAGCTGATTGAAGCCACTGCCGAGCCGCTCGGCAATCGTCTCGGCGTGCAAAACCCCCGCTTCGGTGACCTGGAACTGATAGAGGTCGATGTCGCGGCTTTCGGGCCGGTGGAGCGCCTGGATATGCAGGATGTCGTGATCGCCGGGAAAGACGGGTTCACCGGGATTCGCTGTCAATCCGGGCGGTAGTGTCCCGCTGCTGGCCGGAACGCCCTGAACAGTCAGTGCGGGCAAGTCGTAAGAGTGGCCCAAGCCGAGCAGGTGGCCGATCTCGTGCATGGCCGTAGTAAACCAGCTGCTTCCATACTCGCTGTTGCCCCAATTGAAGAAGGCATTCATGATGGCCGTGGGACGAAAGAAGGTGCCGGCACCAGAGCCCGCGATGCCGGCAAAAATAGTCGGGTCCGCATTGGGATCAATGGCGCGGGTATCGCCGGTGACGACCTGGAACCCCGAGCCGACGGTTTCGACGAATTGCACGCCGGCGTAGCGGCCGTAGAGCTCAAAGATTTCACGGGCCCGCTGTTTCTGGTTTTCGGTGATGACGTTGAACAGAGGATTGCCTTGCGGCGTCTGACCATAGAGATCCGGGAAGTGGTATTGAACGAAGCTGATGGAGGTGCTGAAGTCGCCCGCATTGTCGTCTATGTGATCTTCCGTTGGGTGCTGCGTCGTGAAGGGACTGGCGGGAAGATCGCGATGCCCTGGATCATCGCCCAATCCCGGGAATGGAATGTTGTTGACGAGCGGCGCGACGAAGTTCTGGGCAGAAATGGACGCTCCAAACAAGCGGCCTGCGAGCCCCAGGACACCCAGCGGCGTGGCACTGGCAAACGACGAGTTGTTGTCGCTGACCGAAAGGTCGTTGAAGGTCACCTGGAACGAATAGGCCCCGGTGGTAGCGCCATTGGCAACTCCCACGCCCGTTACCGGGTTGTAGGCGGTATTGCCCGAACTCGAGATTCCCACGTAGTACGTGCCGGCCGCGAGCACTGCGGTGGTGACCGACTCGGCTGCGCCAACGCCTCCGGCATCGGTAACCACTCCAACCGGAGCGCCGGTCGAATCGAAGATCCGAATGGCGCCATTCAGTGCCGCAGTTGGGGTGAGATTGACGGTGATGGCGGCGTTGGCGCGTAGTTCGAAGCGGTAGAGATCGACGTCCTGGGCGGGCGTGCTGCTGTCGCCAATAAACGCCTGGTAGGCGCTCACCATGCTATTGCCCAGGTGCACTGCCTGCGACGTGCGATCGTTGGGTTCGTCGGTCACGCCGACTTCCAGCTTGAACGTGCCGACGGGAATATCTGCGGCGAATGTTAGCGTGGCCTTGAGCTGCGTCGCATCGTAAGTAATCGTTTGGGGCAACGAGATGTTTCCCGACGCCGTGTTGATCAGGCGATAGAAAGCCGGGCTGGTGCGGCTCGCTCCCAGCTCGTCCTGATCGAAATAGACCTCGATCGTGCGCAGATTCTGCACGAGCTCGCCCTGGTTGTCGCGCGTGATCGGTTGCGGGACGACCGCTCGAACCTTGGTGCCCAAGTCGAGATTGAAATCGACGAACTGATCGACGCCGCCATTGAACGGCAAGCCGCTGCTGTCTTTCAGCGGAGTGGCGCCCGCGCCGACGATCTGAATGCGATACAGGTCGTCGGGAAGATTCTCCGCAAAGCGCATGATCACTTCGCGCGGCGAATCGGCCAGCCCCATAAAGCCGGGGGCGATCTCCACATCGTCGAGGTCGCCCATCGTGCCGTTGGGGCCGGCGCGGAACAGGCGGATGCCGTTGTCGCTCACCAGTGGGGCGGTGTTAAGAATCGACGCTGCGTCGATAATTTGCCCTTCGGCGAAGCGGAAGGTCAGTTCGCGCGGCGCCACGCGCAACGTGTCGTTGTTATTAAGGAACACGCCGCCGTTGGGAATGATCGCCGCCAGGGCCGGGCCGGTCGCCATGACGCGGCGATCCTCGAGCTGCTCCAGGTGACACCGGCGGGATTCTTTGCGGGCTCGATCGCGGAACTTGCGGCTCTTCTTCAACGTGGAATGGCGCGAGAACGAGCGCTGAGTAGCCATGAACCAATCCTCAGAAATTCAACGGTGAACGACGTTTCCCCAAAGGGCGGACAATGACCAGCCGTGAGCTAGCAAATCGCGCAAGCCCTCGTCCGAGCAGCCCGAATTCGCCGCAACTTCAACTGCCGACTACACATACGACGATGTGGAGCCCGGCAATTTGGGGGATTGAAGGCAGGGAATGGGCCTAGGTCGGATTATAATCGGGGGTACACGCCTTGCAACGAAAATGCGCCCCAGGCAAGTCGTGCGCATGGGAGTTGTCATTCCGGAAGCAACGCTGGTACCGGTTGAAGCGTTGGACGCGGCTGATCGGTGAGAAGTTCCCACGGCGACCTAGTCCTGCGAGTCCGCCTGCGAATCAACGAGGTTCGGGTATTCGCTGAAAGCGAACCGCGTACACCAAGTAAACCCGCGGGCCCAGGTCCCAAGTCCATGGGGGGACCATGACGACATCGGTGATGCCTGGCGAAAGGTCTGGGTCGGTCGTCAAAAGCGCGTGGACGACAGCGGGATTGAGTCCAGTGAAGAAGTTGCCTTGCTGGATACAAGTCCGCGCCAGCTCAGGGAGCGCAAGCTCATTGGCCGCAAGGAGTTGCGGCAGCGTATCCGACGAAACCAGGTCGGTCACGAGGAGCCCCGTTCCATCGGGGCGAAGCTGGTTGATCATTAGGCGGAAATGGTTCGACCTCTCGCGCTGCACCATCTCTCGATATCGCGGATGGCTTACTCCCACTTCAAGTGCGAGGCTTTCAAGGATCTGACTTAGCACACAGACCGAGGCAACGACGTCCGCCTGCGGCACTGGCAGGGCTGGCGGCTGGCGAGTCGGGTCGATTGCCACATCGATTTCCGCGTCGGTGAGGGGTTGGTCGGCCCTCCCTGCGGTGAATCTGGCCAGGCTGGCCAAGTCGAGCGGCCCGACAGCGCGAATTGCCGGATCGGCTGCAAGCTTTTGCCTGGCAATGCCTTCCGAAACCGAGTCGCAGTCGCAGTCGAGCAGGTCGATGGCGCTGAATCTCGTGCGGAGATCGGCCAATTCGAGATCGTTGCAGTTGCCGGCGCCGAGAACGACCAGGCGCGGCGCGGGGGCACTCGATGCAAGTGCGCTCGTCAGCAGAGAGGTGATACGGTGTCGGTGGCGGGCAAATCGCTGCCAGGCACCTCGCGTCGCATGGTTGCGCCGCTGTTGCTCGCGCAGTCGCTCGTGAACCGGCGACTCGTCCATCTGTCGGAATTGGCCACTCGCAGCGACCGGTGTGACGTGGCTCGAAGGGCTACTAATGCTTGCGGGGTTTGGAGAGCAATCCAGCGCACCTTTTGCAGCGCTTGACCTGGTTGTTGACCTTCGCGCCGCATTTGGGGCAACGGCGATTCTTAAGCTGAAGGACAAACTTTGTGCGAGGGCGGCTTTTCATGGCGATGGCGATTCCAGCAGCAGTGCGAATGATCAGCAGGGCGTCCAGTGTAGGGAGGAAAACCAGGGGGCACAATGAGACCCTAGCGCTGCACGATTCGCAAAGCGGGGGGACGTCAGGGCGCCAAAGCCGCTCCTACAATCCTCACAATCGGCAACGCTTTCCCAGAATCTCGCCGCGCTCTTCCAGAACCTTCAAAGCTAGCAGGGCAATAGGTCGAAACTAGGCGAACGCCACTTGTCGCCCACAGGCTACGAGGCGGGGACAATCGTTACGCCCGGACCGCTGGCCGACTACGACCTCCAGGTGCCATTCATGCCAAGTCACACGACGCTCGCCGAGCGCGTGGAAGGAGCCATCGCCCTGAACCCATATTTCAGCCGCCGCCATTTGCGGTTTGAGGCCGAGGATGGCCGGGTGGTTCTGTCGGGCGTGGTAGGGACGTATTTCCAGAAGCAGATGGCGCAGGAAATCGTCCGCCGCATCGAAGGCGTTGAGGAGATCGACAATTGCCTGGAAGTATGTTGGCTGCCGGCGGCAAATGCGGAATTCGGATTGCGCAGGGCAGAATAGACGCAGAATTACTCCGCGCAATTTCGCATTCCGAAATGCGCATTCCGCGTTTTGTCTATCGCGGCTGCGGCGGCCGGTGCCCCATGACCGCGTCGGTCCGCGTGCGGTAGGCAGGGAAGCGATCGTCGAGGCGGCAGACGCGCAGCACCTCGGCATTGGCCTTGGACAGGCCGCAGATGCGCATCATGCCTCCCTGCGAACTCAGCCGCTTGTGGAGCTTGACCAGCTCGCCGACAAGCCAACTGCGAAGAAACGTCACTTCATCGAGCTCCAGCACGACGCGGTGACAAAACGACTGGTCGAGCTTCTCCCAAACCATCTCGGCCAGACCGATCTCGCCGGTGTCGCCGTGATGCGGCGGGCACAAGCGAATGAAGAGCCAATCGGGCCCACGGTCGATTTCTACCGACCACTCGGGCGCTACCTCGAGCAGCATGCTCGCCGCCTCCGTTGCAAGGGCCCACAGGGGGCCGCCCAAGAATACCCTACCCAACGACGGCCTCGATTGTACGCCGGCAATGTGAGATATCAAGCCACTACAAGCGATTATTGGCGGAGTGCTTCACGCTAGCAGCGATTCCCAGCCTGCCGGCACCCGTTCATGTTCGACTTTCGCCATTTCGTCGGCTGCCGCCTTGTGAGGCCCAAAATCGAGCGAGATACTGGCGGTTTGTCTGTCAACACGATCGCGGGCGATTTGCCGCCCCGCCTCTCTTCAGCGAAGGAGCCCATGCATGTCTCGTTCAGGTGCCGTTACGTTCAAGGGAACGCCGATGACCCTCGCCGGCAACGAAGTGAGGGCCGGCCAGCCGGCCCCGGATTTCACCATCCACTTTTTTCAGGATGGCCTGAAGACGATCACCAAGGCCGATCTGAAGGGAAAGCCGTCGTTCATCAGCGTGGTGCCGTCGCTCGACACGGGCGTGTGCAAGATCCAGACGAAGAAATTCAACGAGCAGCTCGCGGCGCTGAAAGACAAGGTGAATGCAGTCACGGTCAGCCTGGACCTCCCCTTTGCGATGAACCGCTTTTGCGGGGCCGAGGGAATCACCAACATGCGGGTCGGCAGCGATTACCAGAACCGGAGCTTTGGCCAGAACTATGGCATGCTGATCGAAGAGCTGAAGCTGCTAGCACGCGGGGCCTTCGTGCTCGATAAGGACGGCAAAGTGGTCTATGCCGAGACGGTGAAGGAAGTGACCAACGAGCCGAATTACGACGCGGCGCTCAAGGCGCTGAATGGGCTGCTGTAGTAGCCGAAGCAAACGAGCAGCCACGGATGAAACACAGATGAAACACGGATGGATTGCGAGATCGAATTCCTTCTCCTTTTCTGTATCTGTGTTCGATCCGTGTTTCATCCGTGGCTAAGTTGTCCGGGGCTGCGTTCAGTTTTATCTAACCCGCAAAGTCTCCGCTGGCGCTATCGGGCTTGCGGCTGGCGGCGGGCGGGTTTTTGCTTTGTGCAGTTTGCCCCTGGGGAGTGCCGAATTGTCCCTGGGGGCGCTGGTCGGCCAACCGGCTGACGGTGCCTCACTGAGGAACTCTAACGAAACCGCGCTTTCCCCGGTTTACGGGTAGAAAGCAAGTGGTGGAATTAGGGATTCCAAAATCTCTCCCCTTCGCGACGAAAATGGACTTTCGACGCAGCGGCCAGCTCGACGAGCGGCGGCGGCGCGTGCTCAGGGACGAGCTTGCCCAGCCTGCCGAGACCGAGTCCGCCGATTCCGCGCCCATGGGCAGCGGGTCGGCCAAAGGTCCTGTCCGCGCCTATTCTCCGGCCGTCCTCGAGGAGCGCCAGCTCCGCGTCACCGATTTGGTGCCGGTCCGGCCGCTGTGGGCCGCCGTGGCGATCCTGTTGGCCGTGACGGCAGTGGCCACCATTGAGTGCGTGCATATCTACACGCGGACGCTCAATCCGGGCGGCGATGCTCGCTGGGCGGCCCATGTCGTGTCACTTGACGCAACTCAGCGCGGCAGCGCGGCAAACTGGCTTGGGGGAATACTGCTGGCCGCTGGTGCGGTGCTCTCGCTGGTCACGTTCGGAATCCGCCTGCACCGGGTCGATGACTATCGCGGCCGCTATCGCGTGTGGCTCTGGACCGCGGCGGCGCTCGTCTGGGCGAGCCTCGATGTGACGACGGGCATTCACGATGCGGTCGGCCTGGGAATCGCGACGCTGGCAGGCAAGACGCTCGAAAACGGGTCGCTCGCAGCGGCCTGCACGATCAGTTGGCTCGCACTCTACGGCTTGGTCTTCGGAACGCTGGCGATTCGCCTGGCGATCGAAATGTGGTGCTCTTTGCCCTCGTTTGCAGCCCTGGCGATTGCGGGGCTGCTGTACCTGCTCGCCGGCTTGGGAGTTCTCGACATGCTCCCGCACCAAGGGCACCTTGTCGAATCGGTCGTGCACACGTCGATCGCGCTGCTGGCCCACGTCGCTCTCTTCTCGGCGATCGCACTGTACGCCCGCCATGTCTATCTCGATGCAACGGGGCGGCTCAAGGTGCACATCGATCCGGACAAGAAGCGCGGCATCAAAAGGCCCAAGGCCCGGCTCAAGGTGCTGAAGGCAGACAAAGACGAGTCGGAAGAGCAACCGGCGTCCAAGCCGGCCGTGGCTGCCGATCGATCGTCCGCTGGCCCGCCGCTCAAGTTCGGCTCCGCCCCGTCCAGCAATCCGCCCAAGGCCGGGGCCGCGATCACCCGCTCGGCTGCTTCGTCGGAGGACTACGAGGATGAAGACGAGGACGACGACAACGAGTCGTACGGCGGCGAGAGGCTCTCGCGGGCGGAGCGCCGGCGGCTGAAGAAGCTGGCCCGGCGGGACGCCCAGCGGCGGGCGGCGTGAGGCAATTGCAGATTTCAGATTGCAGAATACGTTGACGCCAAACTCTAAACCGGCGTTTGCGGGTAGAATCCAAACAAATCTGAAATCTGAAATCCTAAATCTGAAATTCCGATGTCCGTCCGCACTCGTTTCGCTCCCAGCCCGACCGGCTATCTGCACATCGGCGGCGTTCGCACCGCCCTGTTTAACTGGCTCTTTGCCCGGCAGCACGGCGGGCAATTCCTGCTGCGGATTGACGATACCGACGCCGAGCGAAACGTGGCTGAGGCCTTGCAGCCGATTCTTGACGGCTTCAAATGGCTCGGCCTCGACTGGGACGAAGGGCCCACCGACGATGGCCGCTCTAGCCGCGGGCCTTGGGGCCCGTACTTTCAGTCGCAGCGGCTCGATAGGTATCAGGCGGCGGCGAAGAGACTGCTCGAAAAGGGGCTGGCCTACCGCGATTTCGCCACGCCCGACGAACTAAAGGTCGAGCGCGAAGCGGCCGAGCGCGAAAAGCGACCATTCCTCTACAGCCGCCGCTGGATGGCCGAAACCGACGCGCAGGCGGCGAAGTTCGCGGCCGAGGGGCGGACGCAAGTGGTGCGGCTGAAGATGCCGCGCGAAGGCAAGTGCATCTTCGACGACGCCGTCCGTGGCCGCTGCGAGTTCGACTGGGCCAAGGAGCAGGACCACGTCGTCCAGCGGGCCGACGGCACGTGCCTCTATCACCTGGCCAGCGTCGTCGATGACCAAGATTTCCGAATCACGCATGTCATCCGGGCCGAAGAGCACCTCTCGAACACGCCGCGGCAGATCTTCATTGCCCAAGCGCTCGATTATCCGCTGCCGGCCTATGCCCACCTCCCTTACGTCGCCGAGCCCGGCAGCCACAACAAATTGAGCAAGCGGAAGATCGCCCAGTACCTGAAGAACCCCGAATTCAAACGGCTCTACGACCACGGGGCCGAGATTGCAAAACGCATTGGCCACGAGGCGAAAGAGGACACATTCAACCCGGTGATCGTCGATTTCTATCGCGAGGTCGGCTACCTGCCCGATGCGATCATCAACTACTTGATGCTGCTCGGCTGGTCGCTTGACGACAAGACCGAGGACCTGACGCGCGAGGAGATGATCAAGCACTTTACGCTCGAGCGCGTGACAAAAGCGCCGGCGAGCTTCGACCCGAAGAAGCTGTGGGCCTTTGAAGACAGGCATTTTCAGCGCGTGCCGACGAAGCAGAAGGTGCCGCTGATGCTGCGGTTCTTGCAACGGGCGGGACTCGTCGCGGAGCCAACGACGTGTGACGTGGGCGAAAAGCTGACGCGGATCGTCGAGGCGTCGGGCGATCGGCTCAAGACGGCCGGCGACATCCTGGCTTATGCCGATTTCTTCTTCGTCCCGGACGAGCAGCTCGTCTATGACGAGAAGGACTTTGCCAAGCGGGTCGCGCCGCCGCAGACGAAGGCGCTCCTTTCCAAATTCAAGGGAGTGCTCGCGACCGTTGAGCCGTTTGAGATCGGGCCGCTGGAAGAAGCGCTCAAGAAGTTCCTCGAAACCGAGAACATCAAGATCGGCGATATCGTCCACACGCTCCGCGTCGCCGTGACCGGCAAGAGTGTTGGCCCGGGAGTCTATGACTGCCTGGCCATTCTCGGCCGCGCGGCATGCCTGGCGCGGATTGATCGGGCGCTGGCGAAGGCAGGCTAAGAATTGCGCTCGTCATTTCGCCGCGTCGCATGCGACGCGTGGAGTGTAAGAGAGCGCGTTGCGAGTAAAGCGGCTAAATGTGCTGCTACTTGCCGAGGCCTTGCTGGAACTGCGGGTCGAGTGCCATGCTGGCCAGGCCGATGATCATGCCGACGGCGAATAAGATCAGGCTCAGGACGCTAAGGGCAATGCCGGTGATGGCGATCGTTCGCGCTTGTGGAGTGGGTTGCTGGTTGAGCGCGATGATCCCGAGGATGAGCGAAATGGGAGGAAACGGGATGAACAGGCAACAGGCGCAACTCAAAAGTCCGGCAACGGCGGTGGCTAGCGAGCCGATGGCCAGCATCATCGGCGTTTGACTCTGCGAGTTCGCGGGCCCATAGCCCGCGGGGAGCGGTGAGCTGGCGTAGGGATTGACGCTTGCCGAATGCGGCGTGGCGGCAAAGGGACTGTCCGCGGGCTTTGGCGGCGGCGGATACGGTGAGGATGGATATGGCGAGGATGGATCCGGCGAAGGAGGCATGTCCGCAAAGAGCGGAGACGCAGCTGACGGAAGGGGAGCCGCGGAACCTCCTGCGGGGATGGTCATCAGCGAGCTGCATTTAGGGCAGCGGGCGGTGCGGCCCGCGCTCTCGTCGGGCACGCGGAGTTGCTGTCCACACTGCGTGCAGCGAAATTCAATTGCCATGCGAGGATTGCTTCACGTTTTGATGCCTGCGGATCAGACCCTTTGGTCATTACCTCACATATTGCGGGTGCGAGGGGAGCTGGCCCGACATCATGAGATAGGCGGTGGCCCACATCACGCTGACCAGCGGCAAAGCGAAGAGCGCGCCAACGCAGATTGCCATGCAACCGAGGAGTCCGATCCCCATGCCGCACAGGACAAGAATAAACGCCGTGGCACGGTTCCCCTCGGTGATCTTCGAGGCAAGCGAAAAAGAACCCAGAATACTGGCCCGTTCCTCGATCAGCAAAAAATAAAATGGCCAAAACCAGAGGAATAACAGGATGGCTGGCACAAGGCAGGCGATAACGCCGGCATAAAAGGCAATGAGTGCAATCAGACCGGCTCCCAGCACGGGCAAAAAGCGCGGGCCGCCAGCGAACAAATCGCCGATGGCTGCGGGCATTCCGCGGGCCAACTTGAGTGAGATCTGCGTCTGGCCAATGCCTAAGAACAGCGCCACTAGTTGCTGGAGAATTTGGCCAATAATTGAGACCGCTACAGCGCCTTCGTGCGCATTATTCGCGTCGAGCGCAACCTGCGCGATTGCCAGCGGAATCGCAACCACCAACGAGATTGCGACGGGAATCACTGTAACCACCACGAGGATGCCAAGGTTCGCCTGCCAAACGCGGAAGGCATGATTCATGATTGGATCGAGAGGCACCACGACGGGAGTGATCGGACTGCCGGGAGCGCCGAGGGCCATCGGAGCATACGCAGGCGAGGCATACGGATTGGTGCTGGTCGGGTACGCGCCGCCATCGCCGAATGGGTTGCCTGGCGGCTTGGGCGGGGGCGCAGTTCCCAGGCCGGCAAACGGATTGGAGGGAGGCGGGGGCAATCCGCCGCCTGCTCCGCCGGCGGGCTGACTGCCGAAGGGGGACGCGCCGGCGGCCGGTTTGGGCGGCTGGGATGGCGCAAATGGCGCGGGAGCCATAGGGGGCGGCGAGGGGGAGAACGACGTGACGGCCCCCGTGGGCGGCGCGGGGGATTGGCTCGCGGCCGGAACGGTCATCAGGGCCTGGCACTTGGGGCAGCGGGCATTCTTGCCGGCGCTATCGTCGGGGACACGGAGGAGCTGACTGCACTGGCTACAGCGAAATTCGATTGCCATAAGGCACGCAATTCAGCTTTCGCTTCAGGTAAGGACGTTCTTTCTCGGAGCGAAAGGCGACTCTAGGGAAGTTGATTCATGGCCGACATGACTGCGGGGAGGACGACCATGATACCGCAGCCGCAACCGCAAACGACACCTCCAACGAGGGCGCCGAGGACGGCGAAGGCTGCTTTGCCGCCGGAGGTTTCGTGGGCGTTGGCGAAGGCGTGGATCATAATAATGATGACAAAAAATGGATACAGCAGCGGCCCGACACACGGAATAGCGAACAGGATGGAAGTCGAGCCGCTCACGAAGCACAAGCAGCGAAAAGTCGCCTCGTATCCGGCGTTGGCGCCGCCGACCATCATCAGCAGCAAGTGATGAATGCCCGCGCCGATCAACGTTCCGACGGGTGCGAAAATTAGCGCCATGATAACGCCGCCCACAAGCTGAATCGCGCCCGCCAAAATGAGCGCTTCGACCTGGAGGGGGGCTTCGGCCGCTGCGGCCCGAATGAAGCCGCCAATGATGCCGTAGTAAATCGTGTTGGCGATCTGGCCGATCACGGTGCCGATGATCAGAAAGCCGATCGGGTTGCCCAGTCCGCCGGTGCGGCGCATATTGCTGAACGCCTCCTGGGGCGAGCCGAGCACCAGGCTCATCGTTTCGGTGAATGCGTCCATCGATGGATCGCGTTCCCACGGGAGGCCGCGGCGGTGGCTGTCGCTGACGGTGCGCGGTTGATAGGCGGGCTGGCCATAGGCGGCGCCCATGCTGGGCGAGGCGTATGGATTGGCGGGCGCGGCCAGCGCCGACGGGGGCAGTCCGAGCGGATTGGCGGCGGGAGGCGTCACCGCCGGATAGCTCGACAGCGGTGTCAGGCCAGCGAAGGGGTCGGTTGAAGCTGGAGCTGCTGGCGCAGGGCCGAGCGGAATGAGCCCGCTGGTCGCGGGCGCGGCGGGGCCGAGCGGAGTAAGGCCACTTGGCGCCGGAGCGAGGCCAAGTGGCGTCAACCCGCCTCCAAGCGGCGTCAGGCCGTCGGCTGGCATTTCCTCCAAGTCGATGATTTCGGGTTCGGGCTTGGGTGGCGCTACGGGCTTGGTTGTGATTGGCTTTGCCGAGGGCAAGGGCTTGGCCACAACGAGCGGCTTGGCCGCGGGAGTGCTGCTCCGCGTGGGTATCTGCACGACGGCGTGGCAGTGTGGGCATTGACCCTTCTTGCCCGCGGTGGCGGCCGGCGTGCGGACGATTTTGTGGCAAGTCGGACAAGTAAATTCGATCAAGCCGGTCGCGACTGGCGCTGGTGATGATGGCGGCAGCGGCGCGGAGCTGGCCGGCGCGGCAGCAGTCGGCTTGGATACCGGCGGCATCCGGGCCGGATCAGGCGGTCGAGACTGCGGCTTGGACTCGATGCGCGGCTTTGGATCAAGTCGGGGCTTGGGTTCGGGCGGTGGCGCGGGTGCGGGCGCGGGTGCGGGCTTTGGCTGGGGAATGGGCTTGGGCTGGGGGATTGATTTGTGCTCGGTCGGGGTCCGTGGTTGTGGCTGCGATGGCGTTTGCGGGGCTGGGGTTGGCGGGACTGGGGCTGGCGGCGGCAATGCCACGACGGGGGCGGGAATGATCACCACCGTGCCGCAGCTCGGACATTTCCCCTTCTTGCCGGCCGCTGAGTCGGGAGTGCGGACCTGCTGATGGCAGATCGGGCAGGGGAACTCGATGGGCATGGGGGCAAGCGGAGGGGGCGGGCGACGGGGCGGGATTCCGCTAACGGATTCGTAAGCTGGGGGTCAATCTTAGTCGGGACGGCAAGAAATCGCACGGACTTACCCCGCGTCGTGGCTGGCTGCCTTGGGGAAAAAACGTAAGTGGGGCCTTGACCGTGTACTGGACAAATGATACAATTCTTGGGGATTTTTGCACAGGGTGATCTTTGGCAATTTGGTGGAAGGCAAGTGGCGAGTCCGCGCCCAGCGCGGCGGCCAGCGGGCCACCTCCGCGCGATGGGCCGCCTGGTGGGAGCCGTGCTCTTACGTCTGGGCACAACTCTGCCAGCGGGTTGATAGTTCACCAGCGCGCAGTGATTTGGTCAGGCGCTTATAAACGTTGCAACGCTGTGGCAGGCCAAGAGTTGCGCAGACTGGCTTAGCGGAACTCGTAGCGATTTTGGACGACTTTATAAGCGCGAGTGAGATTGGGCACGCGGCTTGGTTGGCAAAAGTGCCGCCTACAAGGCGCGGCTCGACGGCGGCCTCGCGCTGGTGATTGGGAGGCGTGTATCAGCTCGATGTGCGAGACTGATTTTTCAAGAGCGCCAGCTCATTGAACAATCGCCACCAAACGCCGCAACGCATTGGCAGGACAAGAGTTGGGCGGAATCGCATATTGGATTGGGAAGCGATTTTGGACGACCTTATAAGCGCGAGCGAGATTTGGCACGCGACTTGGCTGCGAAGAAGGAATTTATGGCAGGTTGAAAATCTGCCCCACTATTCCTCTTCCTCACGCAGCTTGGCCAGGGCGGCGTAGTCTTCGAGCGTGCTCGTGTCCTGCACGGTCTCCTTGCCGGCGGCAATGTCGCGCAGGAGGCGCCGCATGATCTTGCCACTGCGGGTTTTGGGAAGCGTGGCGGTGAAGCGGACGTCGTCGGGGACGGCCAACGAACCGATCTCCTTCTTGACGTGTGCTTGCAGCTCCTTCTTGAGCGCGTCGCCGGGCGTGCCGCTGCGGAGCGTGACGAACACCGCGACGGCCTGGCCCTTGAGCTCATCAGGGCGGCCGACGGCGGCTGCTTCGGCCACGAGCGGGTGGCTCACCAGGGCCGACTCGACCTCGATCGTGCTCAGCCGATGGCCGCTGACGTTGATCACGTCGTCGATGCGGCCCATGATCCAGTAATAGCTGTCGTCGTCTTGGCGGGCGTTGTCGCCAGTGAGGTAGTGCCCCTTGAGCTTCGACCAATACTGCTGCTTGTAGCGCTCGTCGTCGCCCCACAGGCCGCGGAGCATGGCGGGCCAGGGCTTGCTAATGCACAGCATGCCGCCGGTGTTGCGATCGACCGGCCGGCCCGATTCGTCGAGGATCGACGGAATCACGCCGGGCATCGGCTTGGTGCACGAGCCGGGCTTGGTCGCTATCGCCCCGGGCAGCGGCGACATCATGATGCCCCCCGTTTCGGTCTGCCACCAGGTATCGACGATGGGGCACCGTTCGCGGCCGATTTTGCGGTGGTACCACATCCAGGCTTCGGGATTGATTCCTTCGCCGACCGTGCCGAGGAGCCGCAGGCTCGACAGGTCGTGCTTATCGACGTGCTGATCGCCCCACTTGATGAACGCGCGGATCGCGGTCGGTGCGGTGTAGAGGATATTGACGCGGTAGCGCTCGATGATGTCCCAGAAGCGGTCTTCCTTCGGCCAGTTCGGCGCCCCTTCATACATCAGCGTCGTCGCCCCGGCCGAGAGCGGGCCATAGACGATGTAGCTGTGGCCGGTGACCCAGCCGCAATCGGCCGTGCACCAGAAGATGTCTTCGTCGCGATAGTCGAAGACCCACTGAAAGGTCTTCTTGACGTACAGGTTGTAGCCGGCGGTTGTGTGCTTGATGCCTTTCGGTTTGCCGGTCGAGCCGCTGGTGTAGAGGATGAACAGGGGCGTTTCGCTGTCGTGCGGCTGGGCGGGGCAAACTGCCGAAGCAGTCTCGACGAGCTCATGCCACCAATGGTCGCGGCCGGCTTTCATCGGCGTGTTATTGCCGGCCCGCTTATAGACGACGCAGTTCTTGACCGTGGGGGATTTGGCGAGGGCTTCATCGACCGTCGCCTTGAGTTCCAGCAGCTTGCCGCGCCGCCAGCCGCCATCGGCCGTGATCACGACTTTGGCCTTGGCGTCGTTATTGCGATCGGCGATGGCTTCGGCCGAGAAGCCGCCGAAGACGACGCTGTGCACCACGCCCAGTCGGGCGCAGGCGAGCATGGCAATGGCCAGCTCGGGAACCATCGGCATATAGATCGTCGCCACGTCCCCCTTTTTCAGACCTAGCCCCGTGAGGGAGTTGGCAAAGCGGCACACTTCCGCGTGGAGCTGCTGATAGGTCAACGTCCGCTGATCGCCCGGCTCCCCCTCCCAGATGAATGCTGCCTTGTTGCGGCGAGGCGTAATGAGGTGCACGTCGAGGCAGTTGTACGAGGCGTTCGTCTGTCCGCCGACAAACCACCTGGCGAAGGGCTCGTTCCACTCGAGCACTTTGCCGAACGGCTTGAACCAGTGAAGCTCGGTCTTGGCCAGTTCGCCCCAGAACTTTTCCGGATCGGACTTGGCCCGCTCATACAGATCGTCGTATTTCGCGGCATTGATATGCGACTTCGTCGCGAAATCGGTGGGAGGAGGAAACAGCCGGTCCTCTTGCATCACGGTGTCGATTTGTCCGCCGCTCATGTGCTCGTTGACCTTCGCGGGGAGGCATGCCGCCTGCACCCGGTCCAATGGAGTCGAGAGAGGAAAGCCACAAGATAGCACAGAGCAAACAAAACTGGGCGATGCGGAGTGGGTTTCGTCTTCATCCCCGCTCTCGACGGTGTCCGGCGGAATCGAGGACGAGGAGGAGGACGAGAAGATCGTAGCGACGCAACGAAGCGAGGGATCTTGCGATCCCTCGTTCGCCTCATCTAACCGTATGTTGGGAGTAGGACGGATTTGGAATCCGTCCGAATGCGTCGTGAGTAAGTGAGTGGTGAGTAGGTGAGTGGTGGAGTCGCAGAGCAAGGGGCGGATTGGAAAGCCGTCCTACTAGAAGTTCGCCCCTGCGCCGGTGTTGACCGGGCCGACCATGTGGAAGTGGTTGTGGTCGATGTAGATCACTTCCTGAGAGTCCTCATCGACCAGCGTGTGCGGCACCGGCCAGCCGACGCGCGTGATCTCGGTGTAGTAGATCGTGCACTTGTAGTGGGCGTGGTGGAGCTGAACCGGACCGATGAGCGGCACGACCCGCGGCGGATCGATATAGTCGGCGATTTTGTCCTTCACGATTCGGATGTTGTTGCGTTGGCGTTCGTAGAGGAAGGGGAGTCCGCCTTGGATTGGGTTGGCTTTTTCCCAGGCGCGGACGACTTCGTCGTCGCTAGGTGGATCGAGGGCGATGGCCGGACCGCCGGGAATGATCGGCCCGAGGATCGGCGCCCGTTCGTAACGTTCGTGGTTCCAGAAATTGTCTTCGGCCTGCTTCTGGAAATAGGGGCTAACCGGAATTGGAATCGCCCAAGGACCGAGGTCCGGGCCGGCCGTGAGGCCGACGCAACCGGTGCTGGTCAGCGACGCGGCGGCGATCAAGGTGCTCAGGGCCGCGAGTACCGTCCTCTTAGACATGACTGAACCTCGGTGTTCGTTGCCGGCTTGCGGCGGTCTTCCGCGGTGGGTAGCAGGGTGGAAAGTGAACCCTGGGCCTAATGCCCCTTCGTTTCCAGACGTAATTATCGTGTGAGGCTGTAGCGAACTTGCGGATTTTTCTGGTTAGGCAGAAAAAAGGGGGAAAGTTTGCGGGCCGGGAATCGCCAGCAGTGCTAGCGGTGAGTGGTGAGTAGTGGCGGACTCATGGCGGTGACTGCGGATCGCCACTCACCTACTCACTCCCAAGAAACGACCAACCCCCGCGGAGCTGGCGGCTGCGCGGGGGCTGGGTCAGTTTCCAATTGGATCGCGGCTTAGTGGTTATACCCTAGTGATTATACATCGTGCGGCGATCTTTGAAGTCGAGCATCCACCAGCCGTCGTCCCATTCCAGGGTCACCTTCCGCCAGCCCAGCGGGACTTGCGGATAGGGATAGAACGGGCCGATGTACGGCCAGGCGGTGGGCGAGTACTGCTTGGGATAGGTGACGGCCGCGTAGTTGGGGTACGAGGCGTAGGACGGCCAGGCATGGCCGGGCATGTACGGATGGTCGAACCGAGCCGGGGCGATGCCGACGCCGCTGCCAGGCATATACATCGGAACTGGTCCGCCGGTGGCGTTGCCATCAACAGGGATTTGGCTTTCATAGGCAATTTGCTGCGACGGGGCGAATGCCAGCGGAACCTGGTTCCGCGAGCCGGCATAGACCGGCGTGGCCTGTTGAAAAGCTGGCGAGGGGTAATAGTTCGGCGTGGCGGCAACGGGCTGTGCGGCGTACACCGTGGGGCGCTGGCCCGAGTGCTGCACGCCTGAGCCGACCGTGCCCGACTCTTCGCCGGCGACCTGCTCGCCCTCGTAGTCATTCCGCCGAATCTGGCGGCCCATTGCTTGCTGCACGGCATTGCTCATGCCGGTCAGCATCGTCTTGGGCGAGCTGGACGAGGCACTGACATCGAGGTCGTTGACGACCTGCGTCACGCCGGGGATTCGGCGGGCAATGTCGAGAGCTCTGGCCTGCTGATCGGAGTTGGCGACGCGGCCGGAGAGCCAGACGGTCCCGTCTTCGACCGACAGATCGATGCTGAATCCCTTCAGCCCGCCGGCTTGTTTTTCGGCCTGGAGCTTCTGGACGATTTGCTGGGCGATTTGCTGGTCGTCGGCTCGGGCCACTGTCGGCCCCAGCACGGCCAGCGACAACATCGCCAACCGGAACACGTAACGTCGCATGGGTCCCCCTCCTGAGGTTGATTCAATTTTGCCTGTGCCGGGCCGCTTGTAGTTCCCCTGGCAAGCGGCAAGGCATGTGGCGGCCGGTCCGTGGGTCTGCCGGCGGCCGTGCCGTCCGGTTGCAGCGGTGGTTGGTCATCGGCGACAGCC
>Ga0065705_10104356_pt1 | contig 18494 bp, 16 predicted proteins | sample SwibulcommuniRL2_FD_59092 | JGI IMG/M metagenome (GOLD analysis project Ga0065705, IMG submission 59092) | Bulk soil microbial communities from switchgrass field near Rose Lake, East Lansing, Michigan, USA - RL2 Bulk Soil v2 (version 2) | ecosystem: Environmental > Terrestrial > Soil >...
AGAACCCTATCTTGCGCAGCTTGATTATACAAAGCACCATGAGGCTTGACGTGACGTATCTCAACTCCCTCTGATTTTGCAATCGCAGCCAACTCGCCAATTTGATACAAAATCAATGCTTCCACCTCATCGGGTAGGAGCACCATCTCTCGTCGACCAAATCCATCCATATCTTTCCAGCTTGGATGCGCGCCTACGGCAACACCATACTTCTTCGCCAATCGGACAGTCGTCCGCATACTCATTTCATCACCTGCATGGAATCCACAGGCAATATTCGCGGAGGTGGCATAAGGCATAATGTCTTCGTCATTGCCAATATTTTCACCTATGTCACAGTTGAGGTCGATTTTCATTGTTTTGTTTTCCATTGGTAGTTGAGTGGTCCTGAGTAATGACGAAGGACGTATCGAAACCACCATGCAAGCAAAATTATTCTTGTTATCTGTTGGTTTCGATACGGGCTCTGCCCTACTCAACCAACGGATTACGAAAAATATTTCACTCGTTCTCGACAATCTTATTCAATCCACTTATTAATGCGCGATGCCTTTTCTGCGCCTTTGCAACTGTTGTTTCTCGAAAACGAATTTTGCTTTTATTTGGAATGCACTGCGCAAGCAAAGGCAAATCCGCGCTGGCAACCGTTCCAATTTTAGGATACCCGCCTGTGGTTGGACAGTCGGCCATCATCACAATTGGCTGCCCATTCGAAGGGACCTGGATCGCGCCAAAGATCAACCCTTCTGAGATCAGTTCTGTTTCGTTGCGACGAGTCAATGCTGGACCTTCCAGCCGGTACCCCATCCGATCAGAGGTGAGACTAACTGAATATTCATTTGATAAAAATATTTGGATGCTCTCATTAGTAAAATAATTCGTCTGTGGTCCCATGATTACATCGAGTGTTGGGGTTTGAATGTAAGCAGGCCACGCTCGTTCGGGGAATGTACGTGCAGCAAGTTCATAAGATGAATGAGAAAGGTAGCCTATGTTTACAACATCGTCAGATTGCAATTGCCTGCCTTTGAGCCCGCCCAAAGCACCGCGCAGATACGTTGAACGTGAACCAAGCATCGGCTGAGTCTGAATGCCGCCCGCGATAGCGAGATAGGCCCACATACCATTGTCTGTTTTACTTAAGCTGATTTTCCATCCAGCACGTACGAAGAACGAACTCCAGAGTGGAAACTCCCAGACATAAATAGAAAGTTTATAACCAGCACCCGTCACCGCGATGACGCAATCCTGGGTAGCCTGGAATGTTGCATCACCCAGGCCAATTTCAAACGCAGCACAGTCTGTTGGGTTACTCACCAGTGTATTCGCTGCGCGGTACGCAAATGCATCCATTGGGCCGGAGGTTGGAACGCCAAATTGCCTCCAACCTTTGCGCCCTGAGTCCTGGATCGTGACAAGTCCGCTAACATCGATTAATTTCAGCGACATCACTCTTCAACTATGAATTTCACTTCATCGCCCGGTGAAAATAAAAAGGGCGATTCAGATTGGGGGCTGAATATTTGAAGTGGAGTCCAAGCGATCAGTTGCCAGCCGCCCGGCGAATCAATTGGGTAAATGCCCGTTTGTGAACCCGCGATGGCAACGGTTCCAGCAGGCACGCGGGTACGCGGCGTCTCAAGGCGTGGTGTGAGGATCGCATCATCGAGTTTGCCCAGATAGGGAAAGCCGGGCGTAAAACCCATCATGAAAACCGTATATGTTTTCTCACTATGGATACGAATAACATCTTCCACTTGCAGTTGACAATGACGCGCGACGGATTCCAAGTCAACGCCATGCTCTCCTCCATATCTTACAGGAACTTCAATCTGTTTGCGCTTTCGAGATAGGTTGTCTCGCACTTGTGTCAATTTTTCACTCAGATAATCTCTGAGCCGTCTAAACGAAAGGACCAACGGATCATAGTGAACAAGTAACGTTCCATACGCGGGAACAGTTTCAATCATACCCTCAAGAGGAGACGCATTTATAAGAGCAGCCAGAGCATGAACATGTTGATTTGTGGTGATGTCAATTTCATCCCCTACTTGAATAAGCAACGCTGAATCGCCCAGTGGAACGATTTTTGGCTGGAACTTCATTGCTCAAAGAGGCTAATACTTTCAATATGATAGGTTTGAGGAAACAAATCGAACGGAGTGACCTGCTTCAGCTTGTATCCACCCTCGATCAGCCGTTTCGAGTCGCGTGCCAGAGTAGACGGGTCACATGATACATATGCCATGAAGCGAGGTCTAAGCTCCAGGATTCCATCCACGACACGTTTCTCCAGGCCCGCGCGCGGCGGATCAACCAGGACGATTTCTGGTTTTGCTTCGAAATATGGAATTACCTCTTCAGCCAGTCCCTCATAAAGTTCAACGTTATCGAATTCATCCAGGTTGACAGCAAAATCTTCACAGGCAGATGGAGAAGATTCAATTCCAATGACGCGCTCACATTTGGGTGCAAGGAACGCACTGAATAGACCAACACCGCAGTAAACATCCAATAAAGTACCAGATAAGGAAACAGGTAAACAAGTAAGTAAGTGTTGGACCATCTTTTCGGCCATCGGGGTATTCACTTGAAAGAACGAAACAGTCGAGACACGGAAATCACGTCCCAAAATAGGAATCATGAGGTGGTTGTTTCCAGCGATAACAACAGCATTCTCCTCAAAAACATGCGCGACAGAAATCTCTGCCTCGATCTCAAGTTCCGGGGATTCGGGAGAATCCGATTCGAGGATGAGCATCAAGTCATTTTCCTTTTCGACTCGGATAGAGATGCGCTCAATATTTGTATCAGGTTCAAGCTCAAGTTGGGGCCATAGGGAATTAATAGCCTCTTCAGGAAGATGACATTCTGTAATGGGAAGTAGCCCTTTTGCAAAAGATGTCCCCGCGCCCACATAACCTAACTTTCCCTCTTTTGTTATATGGAACTGCACATGATTGCGATAATTCCACGGACTGGGACTCGCTACTGTATCCTGGACTGGTGGATTTTCGACCCTGCCAATGCGCGTTAACTGATCGCGCAAGATCTCCTTCTTTGCCTTCAATTGTGCTTCGTAGGGCAAATTTTGATAATGACATCCGCCGCATACGCCGAAATGTTTACAGCGCGGAATAATTCGATACGGTGAGGCTTCAAGAATTTCCACCAATTCCCCGCGTGCAAAGCCTCGTTTTTCCTCTGTTAATCGGATACGCACACGCTCGCCTGGCAGTCCAAATGGGACAAAGACCGCCCGGCCATCTTCAAGGCGTCCCATCGCATCGCCGCCATAAGTAGGTGTCGTGAGAAGTATTTCGTGTTCCATAAACGATTCGGGCGACCCGTTGGGTCGCCCTCAGTCAAATTTATTCTTCCTAGGTAGCGGCGACCCGCCCGGAATGGTAACGGTATTAAACCATCTTGACGGGTCGTCCCTACTTTTTATCTGAGGAAGAACGAAAGCACAATCAACGCAACAAAGAAAAATCCTGCGAGGGTGCCAATCCGAGTGAGATCACGTTTGACGTGAGTGTAATCGGGGTTGAATTCAGTGCGGGCCGGTGAAGAGGTCATGCTCACTGAAGTCGTTGTTCGTTTGGTTCTCTTGGCCATTTGAAACTCCTTAACTTTGTAATCGCGCAAAAACTACAATGCGCTGTTTATCGACCAGATATGGATAACACGAGATCAACGTTACCGTTGGGCTTCCCGTGGAGGCCATCACTTCCACTGCTGTCGGCTCGACCACGGCAGTCCGGTCTACTACATACACATACTGTCGTTGTTGTGTATATAAAACAACCTGGTCGCCGGGCGCGAGCTTGTCCAAATAACGGAACAATTCGCCATATACATCATTATGCGCAGAGAGAATGATATTTCCGGTTTGACCGGGATTGGCAGAGCCAACATTCTGCCCCACACCTTTTTTGAGCTGTTCCCATCCATCACCCTGAACCACCGGCGCATCGATATTGATCGCGGGGATCTGAATGCGGATGGCCTGGTCCGGCGCAGCGGTTGGGACCGGGAGATTCGCCAGTGACTGCACCATCGGCTGCAAATGAGCCGGGATCTCATCAATGTTCGGCCGCGTATTTCCCTGCGCATCAGGTGGCGTATGTCCGGAGGGAAGCACCACCGCCATCACCAAGGGGGTTGGTGTAAACGTTTCCTGAATCAAGGCGGCCGCGACTTCTGCATTGAGATCGCGCAGGATTCCAAACCCGCTGATTAAAACTCCCACAAGTCCAACCACCGCCAGGACTTCCACCGCCAAAAGGATTCGGTCCATCACCCGTCTGCGCTTCAACGCCGGCACTTGAGCCTGGTCTGTGGTGTCCTCAAGCGTATCCACCACTGGAACTGACTCTGCCAAAATGTCCGGGGCGACGTCTACCACCCGGCCTGTTCTTTTAAAGTGCTCCAGCCTTTCACGCCGCGCACCCCGCCGCTTTTCGATCAATAAACGGCGTAATTCTTCCACAGACATGTCTTCAGGCGCTTTACGTCTCGGCATGGCGAAAGGATTATACCGCAAGGCTCATACTCATGATCGCATTGGGATTGCAAATTTTGTTACCCCTCGTTATAATGTTAGTCCTTCGGGCGGGTAGCTCAGTTGGTTAGAGCACTGCTTTGACATAGCAGAGGTCGTAGGTTCGAGCCCTATCTCGCCCACAGTGTAAGTAGATAGGGACACAGGTAGTCAAGTAAATAGAAACGCGATGACCGAGACGAGTAAGTGGTCAAATCCCTGACAGGGAGAAGAGATCCAGGATTGAGAGTCTCTTCAAGGGAAAATCACTGAAAACCACCCGCGAGCATAAGGCAGAACGCTTTCAGCGATAAATTGAAAGCAAGTAAGTGGAACGGGTAGCTCCGTTAGAGGCTTAAGAGATATACCCATCAGATCTTTATGGTCTTGGGTATAAATCGGGTGGAACCGCGTGAATCAAATTCTCGCCCCGTGTTCGGGCGAGTTTTGTTTTAAACACGACAGGCACAAAGGACTCAAGCGAAAAAACTTCGTGCACTTCGTGTCCTTTGTGGTGAGAAGAAATGGAGGTCGCTATGACTACAGATGACGCCACTATCACTCGTCAGCGACTCGGAGGTTGTTGCTAACCGCCTCTTCGGGTCGCGTAAAGTCCATTGGGCCGTAGTAATGATCAATCCAGGAAAGGAAGCAAGAATGTTGCAACAAGTTCAGGAAAAATACGAAGAGTCCCAGCTCTATAAAATTCGTCACTCGGCCGCGCATATCATGGCGCAGGCTGTGCTGGAGATGTTCCCAGATGCCAAATACACGATTGGTCCCCCGATTGAAAATGGCTTCTATTACGATTTTGATCTGCCGCGCAATCTCACGCCCGAAGATCTGCAACAGATCGAAAAGCGAATGAGACAGATCGTGCAGGGCAAGCATGAGTTCAAGAAGACGGTCATCTCTGCGGAAGAGGCGAAAGAAGTTTTTGCAAACCAGCCGTATAAGCTGGAATTGATCGAGGGCCTGGAACAGGGCGGGTTCGATGAATATGGCAATCCACTGAAAGTAAAGCCGGAGATTTCCATTTATCAGCACGACACGTTCACGGACCTGTGCCGCGGCCCTCACGTGCAAAACACGAAAGAAGTCAAGCAGGACGCATTTAAGTTGATGTCAATTGCGGGCGCGTATTGGCGCGGTGATGAGAACAATAAAATGCTCCAGCGCATCTATGGTACGGCCTGGGAGAACGCGCAGCAATTGAAAGATTATCTCTGGCAGATGGAAGAAGCCAAGAAGCGCGATCATCGCAAGCTGGGCAAGGAATTGGAAATCTTCATGTTCGATGATGAGGTAGGACCAGGTCTGCCGCTCTGGCTGCCCAACGGCGGCGTGATGATTGAAGAGTTGGAAAAACTTGCCAAAGAGATGGAAGAGAAGGCCGGTTATCTGCGCGTCAAAACGCCGCATCTCACGAAGGAAGATTTATTCATTCGTTCCGGCCACCTGCCCTACTATGCCGAGAGCATGTACCCACCCATGGAACTCGAAGGCGTGAAGTATTACGTCAAACCGATGAACTGTCCGATGCATCATAAGATCTTTGGCTCAAAGGGACGTTCGTATCGTGACCTGCCAATTCGATTGGCAGAATATGGTACGTGTTATCGCTATGAGAAATCAGGCGAGTTGTTTGGCTTGATGCGTGTCCGCTCGATGCAGATGAATGATGCTCATATTTATGTGTCGGAAGACCAGTTTGAAGAGGAATTCCTGGCAGTTGTGGATATGTACCGCAACTATTTCGATCTATTCGGAATCGAGAAATATGTAATGCGCTTATCTCTGCATGGCAAAGCCGGACTTGGCAAAAAGTATGTAGATAATGAACGGCTGTGGCTCAAGACGGAAGAGATGGTTCGTCGTGCAATGGATAGAGGTAATGTACCTTACGTGGAAGCCGAAGACGAAGCCGCATTCTACGGTCCGAAAATTGATGTACAGGTTTGGAGCGCGATAGGGAGAGAATTCTCTCTGATGACAAATCAGGTGGATTTTGCGGTCCCAGAGCGTTTCGACCTGAAGTTCACGAACCGCGAAGGCAATGAAGAAATTCCTCTTTGCATCCACCGCGCCCCACTCAGCACGCACGAGCGCATGGTCGGATTCCTCATTGAGCATTATGGAGGCAACTTCCCTGTCTGGCTCTCGCCCGAGCAGGTGCGCGTGATCCCGATCACGGATGGACAGAATGAATATGCGGATGGTATCGTCCAGCAATTGCGGGGGAATGGCATCCGGGCCCATGCGGATATCAGCGCGCAGCGCATGAACGCCAAGATCAGGCAGGCACAGTTAATGAAAGTGCCATACATGCTGGTGCTGGGTGAAAATGAAATGAAGGCTGAACAGGTGTCCCTGCGTGTGCGAGACGGCAGTCAAGAGAACAATATTTTGCTGAGTGACTTCATCGCGCGGGTAAAAGACAAGATTGCAGAAAGAGCAAAGGAGCTCTGAGATAAGGAAGCAAGAATGTTACAGCAAGTTCAAGAAAAATACGAAGAGTCGCAACTCTATAAAATTCGTCATTCTGCCGCGCACATTATGGCACAGGCTGTGCTCGAAATGTTTCCTGAAGGAAAGATCGCGATTGGTCCACCTATTGAGAATGGCTTCTACTACGATTTCGATCTGCCACGCAATCTCACGCCGGAAGATTTAGAGTGGATCGAAAAGCGGATGAGACAGATCATTCAAGCCAAGTATGAATTCCAAAAGAAGATTATCGCTGCAGATGAAGCGCGTGAAATATTCAAAGACCAGCCCTATAAGATCGAGTTAATCGATGGACTCGAAAAAGGTGGACTCGATGAATATGGAAATCCACTCCAAGAAAAGCCAGAGATCTCCCTTTATCAACACGATGCATTTGTAGATCTTTGTCGGGGTCCGCATGTGGAGAATACGAGGCAAATCAAGCCCGATGCTGTTAAGTTGATGTCCATTGCGGGTGCATACTGGCGCGGCGATGAAAACAATAAGATGCTTCAGCGTATCTATGGCACGGCTTGGGAAAATGCTGAGGATCTCAAGAAATACATATGGAAACTGGAAGAGGCAAAGAAGCGTGATCACCGCAAGCTGGGCAAGGAATTAGATCTATTCAGTGTGTCTGATGATGTTGGTCCGGGGCTGATCTTGTGGCATCCCAAGGGAGCGATGATCCGCGTTTTAGTAGAGGACTTCAGCCGCAAAGCCCACCTGGAAAACGGCTACGAATGGGTCTTTTCCCCGCACATTGGTCGAAGCCTGTTATGGCAAATATCTGGGCACCTTGATTTTTATAAAGAGAGTATGTACTCGCCCATGGATATTGAAGGTGAAGCTTACTATGCCAAACCCATGAACTGTCCATTCCATATTGAGATTTATAAAAGTCATCTTCGTTCCTATCGGGAGTTGCCCAAGCGATATGCAGAATATGGGACTGTATACCGCTATGAGCGAAGTGGCGTGCTTCATGGATTGGCACGCGTTCGCGGCTTTACACAGGATGATGCTCATATTTTTTGCCGTCCAGATCAGGTGGAAGAGGAAATAAGCAAAGCCTTGGAGTTTTCATTGTATGTGCTACGTTCCATGGGTCTGAAAGATTTCAAAGCCTATTTGTCTACCATTCCTGAGAAATACGTTGGCAACCCAGCTGATTGGGAAATGGCAACAGAAGCCCTGCGCCGGGCAATCGATGCACACAATTTGATGTATGAAGTGGACGAAGGTGGCGGTGCTTTTTATGGACCGAAAATTGATTTAAAGTTAAAAGACGCGCTCGACCGCGAATGGCAACTTTCTACAATCCAGTTTGATTTCAATCTACCTGAACGTTTCGGCCTTGAGTTTATTGGCGAAGATGGAAAGCCGCATCGTCCATACATGGTACATCGGGCCTTGCTGGGAAGCATGGAACGTTTCTTCGGGGTGCTCATTGAACACTTCGCAGGTGCATTCCCTGTCTGGTTGTCACCAGTGCAGGCAATTATCATTCCGATTGCCGATCGGCATATGGAATATGCTCACGAGGTGGCGGAGAAACTCCGCAAAGAAGGCCTACGTCTGGAAATCGATGAACGACCAGAGCGTATGAATGCAAAAATCCGTGATGCACAGAATCAAAAGATTCCATATATGCTCGTGGTTGGCGACAAGGAAGCCGAAGCAAACACCGTGGCTCTGCGCTTGAGAAACGGAGAGAATCCCGGTCCCCTACCTTTAACAGATTTTATTGCGCGTGCGCAGAAGGATATGCAGGAGGGTAATTAGTAGAGGGTTGCGAGGAAAGCCTAAAGACTGTAAAATAGCCATAGACCGTGAGCGACGGAGGAACATTGATCGTTCACGGTCTGTTTATTGACGATTCCCTACTGGGCATGGTATTATTCGTCCGCCAAAAACCAGCCAAGTGCTGGTCAACTGTTTTGAAATAGGAGAAACTTATCAGCGCTACAGAATTTCGAGTGAATGAGGGCATCCGCGTCGCGGAAGTTCGACTGATCGGGCCAGATGGCGGAAATGTCGGTGTTGTGCCGATCCGTCAGGCCCTGCAGATTGCGCGTGACGCCGAGTTGGATCTTGTGGAGGTATCGCCAAACGCCACTCCCCCAGTTTGTCGTGTGATCGATTACGGCAAGTTCATTTATGAGCGTTCCAAGAAGGAGCGCGAAGCCAAAAGAGCGCAGACCAAGATCGAAGTCAAGGAAATTCGTCTGCGTCCCAAAACAAATGAAGCGCATCGCGGGTTCAAAGTAGAGGATGCCCGCCGCTGGCTACTGCAGGGACATAAGGTCCGGGTGACGATCAAGTTCCGTGGCCGCGAAATGGATTATCCCGAGATCGCGCTCGAAGATTTGAAAGAGATCGCTGCCGCACTTGCCGATGTAAGCACGGTGGAACAGTCCCCACAGATGGAAGGCCGTACGATGCTCGTCGTACTGGCTCCTGCAAAAGGCATAATCAAAAAGAAGGAAAAGGGCGAACAGCCCTCGACTGAGAAAGAAACACAAGCTACAGAGTAAGGCACGCCCCAAAGATTTTGAATATCCGCGGGTCAAGCAGTCCCGCGGTTTATTGTTTCATGCATAAATTACTAAGCCCCATGATATTGTCTAAAAACATAGAACGTCATGGTTTAGAATAAACGCAGTCTGCGTATTTTGTTTGAAAGGAGCAAGCTAGAATGCCTCGCAAAGCTAAAGCTGGCAAAACCAAGTTGAAGACGCACAAGGCGACATCTAAGCGTTTTCGCCTGACTGGTTCCGGCAAAGTGGTCCGCACCAAAGGCGGTAAAAGCCATTTGCGCCGACACACATCGAAGCGCACAAAAGCACAGTTGTCTGAAATGCAGACGGTGAAAGCTCGTAAGATCATCAAGCGCGTCAAGCGCCTTGCGCCCAACATGAAGTAAGTAGCGGCGGACGCATAGCCTTCCACCTGCGAAAATCGTAATCAGGTTTTATTTGTGGCTTTCGGGTGTTTGCAACTGGCGATCCTGAGCTGAGTCGAAGGACGCCGACGCCCGTGAGACTGCAAGGAGATAAAAAATGACTCGTGTTAAAGGAGGCCCGCAAGGGCATCTACGTCACAAGAAAATTTTGAAGATCACTAAAGGACAGCGCGGCGCAAAACATCGCCTGTTCAAGCGTGCAAATGAGGCAATGCTCAAAAGCCTGTGGTACGCAACTCGTGATCGCCGTGTGCGCAAACGTGACATGCGCAAACTATGGATTGCCCGCATCAATGCCGCGGCCCGTTTGAACGGAACCACTTACAGCAAGCTGGTCGCCGCCTTGAGAAAAGCGAACATCGAACTTAATCGCAAGATGTTATCTGACATGGCAATCCGCGAGCCGCAGACATTCGCGGCGGTGGTTGCGAAAACAAAGTAAACAGGTTGGTCGGGATTTTCATCCCGACCAAATTTTTTAACGGGGTAAAATATTTCCATGAATACAGTTCTTGCCGAATATAAGCTGATAACGGGTCAAACGGTCCAAATCGTTCAGGGCGATATTACGATCGAAGAGGTGGATGCCATTGTCAACGCGGCAAATGAACATCTCCAGCATGGAGGCGGAGTCGCCTGGGCGATCTCGAAAAAAGGTGGACCTGCCATCCAAAAGGAATCGGATGTCTGGGTTCGGAAACATGGCAGCGTTCCTCATGCGCGTCCGGCCTGGACTTCGGGCGGGCTCCTGCCTGCGAAACACGTGATCCACGCGGTTGGGCCGGTCTGGGGAGATGGTGACGAAGACAATAAACTCGAATCGGCTGTGACAGGTTCCCTGCGTGCGGCGGATGAACTGAAGTGTTCTTCCCTCGCCGTGCCTGCCATTTCGACAGGGATCTATGGCTTTCCAAAAGAGCGTGCTGCAGGGATTATCCTGTCGGCGATTGAGAAATATTTTTTAGACAATCCGTCATCAGGATTGAAGATCATCAAACTGGTTTTGTTCGATGAAGAAACAACCAATATATTTATCAATCAATGGAAAATGGATCGGGGTTAGGCATCCTTTTCATCTATGATTACTTCGTCGCAAAATTCAAAAATCAAACTGATCCGTGCTTTGCTGGGGCGTGCCAAAGAACGTCGCGAAGCGAAAGCGTTTGTGGTGGAGGGGGTGAGATTAGTAGAAGAAGCAGTCAACAGTAATTGGGGATTTCAATTCGTCTTGTACAGTAACAGCTTGAGTGAGCGCGGAATAAATTTGGTAAAAAGGCTGGAAGATAAAAAGATAGAAGTTGAGAACGTAGAAAGTAGTTTATTGCAATCGTTGAGTGAAACCGAAACCTCCCAGGGAATTCTCGCGGTTCTCAACGATTTCCAACTCCCAATTCCCCATTCTCCAAACTTTATCCTCATCCCCGACCAGATCCGTGACCCGGGCAATCTCGGCACATTGCTTCGCACCGCCGCGGCAGCCGGAGTACAGGCTGTTTTGCTGCCTCCTGAAATAATAGATGCTTTCGCGCCAAAAGTTGTCAGATCAGGGATGGGCGCCCACTTTCGATTGCCACTCCATTCAACCACCTGGGATGACATTCATGCTTATACAAAAGGTTTGCAAATTTATCTCGCGGATATGGATGGAAAATCCTGTTGGGAAACTGACCTCCGTCAGCCATTGGCATTGATCATTGGTGGTGAAGCCGAGGGTGCGAGTGAAAAAGCGCGGAAACTAGCCACACAAAAAATCAGCATTCCGATGTCTGGAAATGTTGAGTCGCTGAATGCGGGAGTGGCAGGGTCGGTGTTGATGTTCGAAGTGGTAAGGCAGAGAAAATCCGTTGGTTGAGTAGCCTGAATGTTCTTTGAGGGCGTATCGAAACCAACAATTGCAAGAAAACATCAAATGAGTGGATTCGACACCTGCACTGCACCGAACGCACGATTTGCTGAGCAAATCATGTATGGTGCAAGTGTATGTTCCTCGTCTTCGCTCGGAACTACTCAATCGCCTAGGAAAACATCTAAATGAAAATCCGTTCAATCACATATTTCTGCAATCCAAAATATCCATTCGACGAAAAAGTCCTGCCAGAAGCTGGGGCATTTCTCTCCGAAGCCAAGTCTGCGTATGAAGCTGCGGGGTATGAGGTGCAGACCGTCCGACTGGCAACAATTCCTTTCCCTGAATTGTTAGGTTCTGAAAATATCAGCAAGCTAACAGATTACACAAGCCAAATTGACAATGTCGCTCATGGACTCAAAATTGGATATGTCTCTCTTGGCCCTGCCCTGCCTGAAAAGCTACACAGCTATGAAGTAATTCCCGAAGCTATTTCTGCTTCCAAAAATGTTTTCTTCGGCGGAGTAATGGCAGACAGAACGCGCGGAATTGACTTGTCCGCCATCCGAGCCTGTGCAGATGTCATCGTCAAGTGTGCAACCATCGAGCCAAATGGCTTCGCCAACCTTCAATTCGCTGCGCTGGCAAATGTCAAAGCGGGCGCGCCGTTCCTTCCAGCTGCATATCATGACAATGACAGGCCCGCCTTTGCCATCGCAACTGAATCCGCAGATCTGGCCGTCCAGGCATTTGAGAATGCAAAGAGTCTTGAAGAAGGCAGAAGCAGTCTCATTAGTGAGATTGAAAAACATGGAAAGAAATTGACGGAGGTTGCCAAATCGCTGGATTGTCAATTTGGCGGGATCGATTTTTCACTGGCGCCCTTTCCAGATGATGCATATTCACTGGGAAATGCCGTTGAAAAAATGGGAGTTCCAAAGATTGGCTTGCATGGTTCCCTCGCCGGTGCGGCAATCTTGACTGAAGCCATCGACCGCGCCGAATTCCCTCATACCGGCTTTAGCGGATTTATGCAGCCCATTCTGGAAGATTCTGTTCTTGCCAAACGCGCTGCAGAAGGAACTCTTACTATCAAAGACGTATTGCTTTATTCGGCTGTCTGTGGAACAGGCCTGGATACGATCCCGCTCCCGGGGGACACAACATCCGAACAGTTGGCCCCCCTGCTGCTGGATCTCTGTGCCTTGGCTTTACGGCTGGATAAGCCTCTCACGGCCAGGCTCATGCCGGTTCCCAATAAAAAAGCGGGCGATGAGACAAGCTTTGATTTTGCGTTCTTTGCCCCAAGTAAGGTGATGGCTCTGGATTCAACTGAATTAAATTCCCCATTGAACAGTAACGAAGTTCTACAACTCAATAAACGTTAAACCCTCAACCTCCACATCGTAAACGGCTCATCGAATCCCTTCAAGTCTCCAGTAAAACAACTTACTGAATTGGGCTTTGCAGCCTGGGCAAGAAACTCTTGTATTTCGGGGTCATTATGAATTTCATCGGATAAGATCAATTCGCCGCCCTGGGAGAAACCCGGTAAACGCGCCGTAATGTTGACTGTCGAGCCAAAGTAATCCAAACGATCATTCAAATTGACAACGATACACGGTCCTTTATGCAATCCCACTTTGAGCCAGAGCATGGGTTCGCCATATTCGGCAATTTTCGTTTGCGCGTTCCATACAGCCCGCAACGCGGCGACGGGGTTACGGAACGTCGCCATGACCGAATCTCCCATCGTCTTGACGATCCCACCGCCTTCCGATGCAATTGCTTTCTCCAATATTTCGAAGTGCTCGCGCACGCGTCCAAAGGCGGACGCATCCCCGATCTTGCGATACAGGCGGGTCGAGTCGCGCAGGTCTGTGAACATCAGGGTGACGGAGCCAATGGAAATCTCTTCGCCCGGTCTAACCACTTCGCTGGCGAAGAGATCGCGGAAAACCTGCAGGGCGGTCACATCCGCCGCGGTCGAGGCCTGATCGCTCCAGGCGGTGCGCTCCAACTGGAAGGTTTGATCCGCGTCGGTGGCGTTGATCAGGTTGAGGGTTGAGAGGAGCGAGAGATGTCCCTGTTCCGGGGGCCATCCAAAGGAAGTCACACGCAGGTCCGATTTTGCTACTCCACCTGCATCCGCGAGCAAAGACACGGATCCCGCCAGGTTGGAGGCGCGCAAGGTATAACGTCCGGGCTCGAGCTTCAGATTGACCGGCAACGAATGCAGCGGTGAAACACTTTGCGTCATCACCACATGCGGCTGCAACTGCGGACTCCCGACACAAAAGGCCGTGTCGAACTCCACAGCCCGCACCGACGGATTTGGTCTGAAGACCACTTCAATGTTGTGATCGAAGTTCACAGTGAAATCAATTTGACAGGTACTGCAATGCGACCGACTATGCACATCGCCAAGATTGGTATGTCCCTCGGTTGTGCCGCGGCAGGATGGACAAAGCAAATCCCACGACATGTCGAGAATACCTGTCCGCGTGGCACGCAGGCACATCTCCAGCACCGCGCGGCGATCGACTTCCCAATGATCGGCCAGGGCATACGGCCGAATCCGCTGGATGGATAATTCGTCGGACTTATCCAAAAAATCTTCCAGATGAGTCACCAATGAGGCATTAGTCCCCTGTTGAATGACGGTCTCACTCAAAGCCTTGAAACGGGCACGGCCTTTCGCGCTGAGTCCACGCGAGCGCGCGAGCGTAATCACCGAGCCGCGTTTGTTCGCGAGACGGTCATAGACACGTAAGGCCCTCTCGAACCTGTTTTTTGCAATGACACCAATCACAAATGGGAGAGCCAGTTGCGCAAGGAGGTTACCGGTCTTCATCCAGGTTTGATAACGGACGGATGTCCCTCCCTCAGGGCGCGGATCCAAATTGACTTGCACGCGCATTTCATCGATGGGGCCCTTGCTATAGGTTCTCAAAACACCGAATGAGTACGGATATGTCCATTCGAAAGGCTCCTCCTCCCATTCCACCTTGAGGATCGGAAGTTTCATCCGCAGATGCTTGGTGCCTTTCACATTATCGATCATCTCAATTTCAGGCTGACCTGTGTCGCGGTTGAAGCGATTCGTATCTGAGGCGAGCGGCCAGAGCGCCTCAGGAGAGGAGCGCAAGTCCCAGTGCCAGTCGAAGTAGAATTCTTGAGCCATGATAGATAGATGAGAAGAATCCCTTGTATTTTACAGTCGTTAGCATGAGAATATCATTACATTATGAGAGTGATGACAAATTTTGTCTTATCGCAGGAATGCGCAGTCTTTGTGCAGAATATTTTAGTGACTAATTCAATAACGCTCCAAGCGCCGCGTGCAGCGCCGGCGCTGGTCCTTCTGAAAAATTGCCGCCGGGGAGACGGCGGCATAAGCAGGAGTTCATTAACAAGACCTTAACTTTGATAAAAACGTCTTATGGTATAGTTTGTTAACAATTATGCCTGAATCGATCCTCGTTGTTGAAGATGAACCCGCCCTGCGTGATACGCTTTCTTATAATCTAAAAAAAGATGGCTTTGCCGTCGAAGCTGTTGGCGATGGACGCTCGGCGTTGGAGTCGGCGCGGCGCTTGAAGCCTGATCTGATCGTCCTGGACTTGATGCTGCCTGAAATAGATGGCTTCGAGGTCTGCCGCATTCTGCGCAAGGAAATGATCACGCCCATTCTGATGCTCACCGCCCGCGATGACGAAATTGACCGGGTGGTCGGGCTGGAAGTGGGCGCGGATGATTACCTGACCAAGCCTTTCTCCATGCGGGAGTTGATGGCGCGCGTCAAAGCCCAACTACGACGTTCGCGCCTGCTGCGGGAAGAACTCGATAAATCAAACGCGGAGGGAAAACAGCAGGAGAAGCTGACGTTTGGAAGTCTCGTAATCAATCTCACCCGTCGTGAAGTGACGATCGATGACGAGCCGCTGGCGTTGAAGCCCCAGGAATATGAATTGCTGGTCTTCTTTGCCGAACATAAAGGCAAGATGCTTTCGCGCGAGTTCATCCTCGAGCGCGTCTGGGGCTGGGATTTTATCGGTGACAGCCGCACCGTCGATGTTCATGTGCGCTGGCTGCGGCAGAAGATCGAGAGTGATCCGGGCAAGCCTACTCGCATCGTTACGGTGAGAGGTGGCGGGTATCGGTTTGAAGGCTGAGCCCGTTTACAGCTTTCGTTTCTAGTAGAATGGACTCAACGACTCCGGTCGTTAGACTTCCAAAGTCAGGTCCCACACGCTTCGCACACCGCCCTCGTACGGCTCACCTGCCTGATTTGCTAGGCAAATCACGGGCGGTGCCAGGGAAGACTTTGGACTCCATTTTCGCTCCTCATGAACTACACAATTCTTTTTACAATCCTTGTTCTTGTCATCGCCGGGTGGTATGCATGGCGCTATTACACGTTGCGCAGGAATTTAGACAATTACACGAAAGCTATTCGTCAAAAACCTGAAGAAAATTTCAGCAACGCAAAAGAACTCGAAAGCCTCTCCAGCGCGATTTCATCGCTTATTTCAACATTTGATATTCAACATGCTATTTTGGATTCAGAGCGTTCGCGTCTCGCCACGGTCCTCGACCAGATCACCGATGGCGTGCTCATCGCAGATACCCATGGATTGATCCAATTCGCCAACCCTGCTGCAGGCAGGCTTTTTCAATTTGCCAATCCCCTCAGCCACAGTATTGTGGAAGTCGTTCGCAACCACCAGCTGGTGGAAGCCTGGCGGCGCTGTCAGCAAACCGGTCAGATGCAAAGTGAGTCGGTCGAGCTTCCTACTCGCCACCAGTTTTTACAACTGGTGGTCATTCCCGATCAGCACACCAGCGGCAGTCTTTTGCTCGTCCAGGACCTTACCCGTCTGCGCCGCCTCGAAACGGTGCGAAGGGATTTTGTCAGCAACCTTTCCCACGAGCTTCGCACACCGCTCGCCTCGCTGAGAGCTTTAGCGGAAACGCTTCAGGATGGCGCGCTGGATGATCCGCCGGCTGCGCGTCGCTTCGTGGATCAGATCCAGATCGAAGTGGATGCTTTGACCCAGATGGTGAATGAATTGCTCGAGCTCTCCAAGATCGAATCGGGGCGATTCTCTCTGGACCGTTCGCCGGTCGCGGCCTGCGACCTGCTTGACTCGGCCTCCCAGCGGATGCAGCTGCAAGCCGAGCGCGCCAATCTCAGCTTGCGCGTGGAATGTGCAGATGATCTACCAAACGTGCAGATTGATTCGCAGAGACTCGAACAGGTGGTGGTCAATCTTATCCATAACTCGGTCAAGTTCACGCGTCCGGGGGGCGAAATCGTTCTTTCCGCGGAAGCAGGGATCGGCGAGGTCCGATTCGCGGTGCGGGATACAGGCGTCGGAATCCCAGCGGAGGATATTCCGAGAATATTCGAGCGCTTTTATCGAGTCGATAAATCCAGAACAGGCAGCGGCACCGGCCTGGGTCTATCCATTGCGAAACATATTGTCGAAGCGCATAAGGGGAAGATTTGGGTGGAGAGTCGTGAGGGTCAAGGAAGTACTTTTTATTTCACAATCCCCCAATAAAGGCAGCTCTCAGGCTTTTCTGCCTCGATAATGGTTCATAAAAAATTCCTGCACATCAACCGCTTTATCTGCGCCTGGAGACTTAAGGCGTACATAGGTTCCGTCTTCCTGCATCACGCGGGCGCGCGTATTATCTTTTAGATACGTCTCCAGCATCTTATCGCGCACATAGCGGACGTGCTCCGCATTCTCGATCGGGAACAATACTTCCACGCGGTGATCGATGCGCGACATTAAATCGGCGCTCCCCATGTAAATCTCCTCCTTGCCACCATTGTGGAAATAATACACACGGCTGTGCTCAAGGTACCGTCCAACGATACTTACCACGTTAATGTTTTCACTGACACCTTTGATGCCAGGTTTCAAGGAGCACATGCTGCGCACGAACAAATCCACTTTTACACCGGCCTGAGAGGCCTCATAGAGCAACGCAATGAAACGCGTGTCTACAATGGCATTGACCTTGAAGATCAGGTGAGCTTTCTGTCCTGCGCGCGCCTGTTCGATCTCGCGTCGGACCAGGTTCTCCAACCCGCTGCGCAGATTGATCGGAGCAACAAGCAACTTCCTGAAGTCGTGTTTTGTCGAGTAACCGGTCAGGTAATTGAACAGATCCGTGACATCCGAAGCAATGGCTTCATCGCAGGTAAAAAGGCCCATGTCTTCATAAATGAGCGAGGTCACCGCATTGTAATTTCCCGTCCCGAGATGGAGATAACGGCGGATGCCATCTCCTTCCTTGCGTACCACCATGATCATCTTGCAGTGGACCTTGAGGCCCACCAGGCCATAGACTACATGGACACCTTCCTGCTCCAGGGCACGTGCCCAGCCGATATTGCTCTCTTCATCAAAACGGGCTTTGAGTTCCACCATGACCGCGACTTGTTTTCCGCGCTCCGTAGCTTCGAGCAATAGCTCCACCACCGGGGCGTTTTGTCCGACCCGGTAGACCGTTTGCTTGATCGCCAGCACATTGGGGTCACGTGCGGCGGCGCGCAGAAAATCAATTATGGGACTGAATGAATCATAGGGTTGATGGACCAGGATGTTCTGCTGCTTGATCACCTCGAAGATGTCGCC
>Ga0065705_10002015_pt1 | contig 18457 bp, 17 predicted proteins | sample SwibulcommuniRL2_FD_59092 | JGI IMG/M metagenome (GOLD analysis project Ga0065705, IMG submission 59092) | Bulk soil microbial communities from switchgrass field near Rose Lake, East Lansing, Michigan, USA - RL2 Bulk Soil v2 (version 2) | ecosystem: Environmental > Terrestrial > Soil >...
TGCCTCGTGACCAACACGCTCAGGGACGCCGTGGCGCTGTCACTCTATCTCGAGCCATCACAGTGAGCGCGCGCACGCTCGCGGCCCTGGCTGTCACACTGGCGTGCGACGTCGCGGCCTCGCAGTCTGCCGGCATTCAGCGCGCCGCGTGGTTGCAGGGGTGCTGGGAGATGTCCACGCCGGGGAGGAGCGTCGAGGAAATCTGGACCACGCCGAAGGGCGGCAGCATGATCGGCGTCGGCCGGACGATTCGCGACGGCACGCTCGCGGAATACGAAATGATCCTGCTCCGCGAAGTGGGAGATCGCCTCGCGTATGAAGCGCATCCGTCGGGCCAGCCGGCGGCGACGTTTCTGTCCACTCGCGTCACGGCATCCGAACTCGTGTTCGAAGATCCGGCGCACGACTTTCCACAGCAGGTTGGCTACCGGATCGACGGCGAGGCGATGCTGGCCTGGGTGAGCGGATCCCAGAACGGCAAGGTGAGAAGGATTGAGTTTCCCTACAAGCGCGCCAGGTGTGCGGCGCCATGACCGTGCACCTGGATGAGCGTCAGGCGATCCTTCTGATCAATGCGCCGGCGCGCGCGGCGAGTGGACGCGCCTGAAAGCGCAGCACAGGACGGCTCGTGGTTTCAACCGTCCAGCCGGGCGACTCGTGACCGCACGCGACACACTCCAGATACACTCTGTTCTTGTCGAAGTGCATGTACTCTTCGTGTCCCCGGAACGCACAATACAATCGCTTCAAAGACTCCATAGCATGTTCCACCGTATAAGACGCAGAACCCACGTTGTGTGGTTCCCTTTGTGAGGAATAACGCTGGGGCGCTTCAGGATGAACAAGTTAGGGCAATTGACCATCGCAGAAGCGTCCATCGATGACGCCCCCATCCTGCTTGCCCTGATGCAGGCGGCCTTTGAAGAGTACGAAGGCGTACTCACCCCGCCTTCCGGCGCACACGACGAAACGGTCGACACCGTCCGCGCCCGGCTGACGGCCGGTGCCGCCGCGCTCGCGCGCGTGGGCGAAGATGCAGCCGGCTTTACGTTCTACGAGCCCGCTGGTGATCTCGTTTATCTGGGCCGGCTGTCGGTGCTGCCACGATTCCGCAACAACGGAATCGGCGGCGCGCTCGTCGCCTACGTCGAGGGCCGCGCGAACGAGAAGGGCGCCGCCGGCATGCGCCTCGGCGTACGGCTGCAACTGCCGCATCTCGTCGCGCGCTACGAACGGCTGGGCTACCGCATCACCCGATTCATGACCCATCGCGGCTACGATGAACCCACGTGGGTGTACATGGAGAAACGGTGGGCCTGAAGAATTGGCAGATTCGCAGATTGGTAGATTGGAAGATTGATTGCCGGATTGCGGATTGGCGATTGCCTGATTGTGAGCGCGACCACGAAGACACGAACCCAACGAACTCACGAACCCGACGAACCTGACGAACCCACGAACCTGACGAACCCGTGAGGTCGTGCTAGCATGCGGCCATTTATGAAGCCTCTCACGCTCACGTTGCTCATCGTGGTGGCGGCCGGTACGCTCGCAGCGAGGCAGGCCATCCCTCAGGCGACCGGGGCCAACGTCGCGCGCGATCTGCGCGGGGCGATCGACATTCACGTGCATTCCTATCCCGATAGAGTGCCCCGCGTGCTCGACGGCCTCGAGGCGGCGCGTCAGGCCAAAGAGAAAGGTCTGCGCGCGATCGTGCTCAAGAGTCACTACGACCCGACGGCGGGGCTCGCGTTTCTGGCGCGCAAAGCGGTGCCCGGCATCGAGGTGTTCGGCGGCATCGATTTGAATCTGCCGGTGGGCGGCATGAACGTCCATGCGGTCGAAAACATGGTGCAGACCAACGGCGGCTGGGGACGTATGGTGTGGATGTCGACGTTCGACGCGGAAAACCAGGTGCGATCGACGAAGGCCAGCCGGCCGTTCGTCCGCGTCTCCGAGAACGGCGCGCTGCTGCCGGAAACGAAAGCCGTCATCGCCGCCATCGCGAAGCACGGGCTCGTGCTCGCCAGCGGGCACGTGTCGGCTGCCGAAGCGCTGATGATGTTCGAGGAGGGCCGGCGCGTGGGTGTGCGAGCCATGGTCGCGACGCACGGCATGTCCACGCCGACGCTGCTCAGCGTCGAGCAGGCGAAGCGGGCCAACGCGCTCGGCGTGCTCGTCGAGTTCACCGGCGATACCATGCAGGGGCCGAACGCGCGTGCGCGGGTCGATCGCATTGCGGCCGACATCAGGAGCATCGGGGTCGAACATGCGATCGTGTCGTCCGATCTCGGAAAGGGAGGCGCCGAAATGCCCGTCGAGGGATTTGCGACCCTCCTCGAAGCGCTGCGCCAGAAGGGCTTCACCGATCGCGAGCTGGATCAGCTGGTCAAGGACAACCCCGCCCGCCTGCTGGGTCTGAAGTAGGAGCTCGAGTATGAGACGCGTGGCATCCGCCTTCGCCCTCGTCATGCTGGTGGCTGCCATCGCGATGCACGCGCAGGCCCGGCCATCGTCTGCCACCCTTCCGTTATTCCTGTACGCCGCGGTGGGTCCCGAGCTCTCGACGTATGCGGTGCACGCCGCGGAGGGATCGCTGCGGAAAACCTCGAGCGCGACGTTGCCATTTGCCGTGCAGTACGTGTGGCCCCACCCCTCGACGAAATTTCTGTATGTGGCGTGGAGCAACGGCATGCAGGGCGATCGCCACGGCATAAACGCGTACCGCGTCGACCCGGTAACGGGAGCGCTGTCGCCGCACGGCGCGCCGATTGAAATCCGGCATCGGCCCGTGCACCTGACGCTCGATGCCAACGCGACGCACGTCCTCGTGGCTTACAACAATCCCAGCAGCCTGAGCGTGCACACGCTGAACGCTGACGGAACGCTGGGAGCCGAGGTGAAGCAGCCCGCGCCGCTGGATCAGGGTATCTACGGGCACCAGATCCGTGTGCATCCGTCGAACACGATGGTCGTACTGGTGACGCGCGGCAATGGCCCGACGGCGACACGGCCCGAAGACCCTGGCGCACTGAAGGTTTACGGCTACAAGAACGGGATCCTGACCAATCGGCAGTCGATCGCGCCCAACGGCGGCTTCGGCTTTCAGTCACGCCATCTGGACTTCCATCCGACATTGCCGCTCATGTATCTCAACCTCGAGCGCCAGAACCAACTTCAGGTCTACCGCGTCAAGGGCGACGCCATCGATCCCCATGCCGTGTTTACCCGCAACACGCTCGATCACCCCGAGACGAGCAAGCCGGCGCAGATGACAGGTGCCATCCACATCCATCCGAACGGCCGGGTCGTCTACCTGAGCAATCGTGCGAGCGGTACTCAGGTGGTTGACGGGAAGACCGTCTGGGAGGGGGGCGAGAACACCATCGGCGTGTATGCGATCGATCAGAAGACAGGCGAGCCCACGCGCCTTCAGAACATCGACAGCGGTGGGATGCACGCGCGCACGTTTACGCTCGACTCGGACGCCGGCCTGCTCGTGGCGGCCAATCAGAATGCGGTGACCAAAGCCGACGGTACGCGCGTGTCCGCGTCGCTGGCCGTCTTTCGCATCGGGAGCACCGGGGCGCTCACGTTTCTACGGAAATACGACGTCGAGACGGGGCGGGGCGACACGCTCATGTGGGCAGGGTTACTGCGAGTCCGAAACTAGAATCTAGAAACTAGAATCTGGAATCTCAAAAAACTGAGAACTGAAACTGAAAACTGAAGACTGACAACTGGAGTGCCGAGATGCGCGTGATGGTCGCTGTGCTGATGCTGTTTGCTGTTACGATGCCCGCTGTGGCACAGGATCGCCTGCCCCCCATTCCGGCGGACAAGCAGACACCCGAGCAGCAGAAGGCATCCGAGGCGTTTCGTGCGAACCGGAAACAGGATGTGTTCGGACCGTTCGTGCCGCTCCATCGCAGCCCCGAAGTCATGCTGCGCGCGATGGCGATGGGCGATTTCCTTCGCTACCGCACGGTGTTTCCCACCAGGCTGAACGAGCTCATCATCCTGATTACCTCCAGGCATTTCACGCAACAGTACGAATGGTACGTGCACCAGCCGATCGCATTGAAGGAAGGCCTGGACCGCGGCGTCGTCGACGCCATCGCCGACGGGCGGCGGCCATCGGGCATGGCGCCCGACGAGGAGTTGATCTACGAGTTCTGCACCGAGCTTCTGCGGAACAACAGCGTGAGCGACGCCACGTATGCGCGGGCCGTTCAGCGCTTCGGCGAACAGGGCATGATCGAGATGGTGGGCGTCGTGGGGTACTACACGTTCCAGTCGATGGTCCTGAACACCGCCCGCACGCCGGTCCCGGGCGGAGTCCTTGGGCTCAAGCCCTTCCCCAAGTGAGCGTTCGTTCTTAACAGGAGATTAGGAGGTTAGGAGAATTCTTTTTCAAAAAGATCCTAGTCTCCTAATCTCCTAGTCTCCTGTTTCCCGTTACAACAAAAGATCAGAAGATCAGAAGGAAATGTTTTCCTTCTAATCTCCTGATCTCTTGTTTTGAATTTGTTTTGCGTTTTTCAGACGAGCTTGCAGATCCAGCTCGATGCGGCGTCGCAGTACCACAGGACGCCGTTGCGATCGATGTCGAGCCCGTGCGGCGCCGGGTCGTCCTTGCTGAGCTGAATCTTCGAAACGACCGTGCCGTTTTTCGGATCGAGCTTGAAGATGATGCGGTCGTCGGAGTTGATGACCCACAGCATCCCCTTGTCGATCGCCATGCCGTGCGTGCGCGGCGTGCTGCCGGGGCCGGGAACGCTGCGCACGATCTCTCCGGTCTCGGGTTCCATGAGGAACACTTTGTTGGCAGCCGGGACGGCCATCCAGTATTTGCCGTCGATCCACTTCAGGCCGTGCGCGCCCGATGGCGTGTCGCCGCGCTCGAGGCTCATGCGTCCGTACAAGCCCGACCCAGGCGTGACGAATACCTTGAGCGTCTTGCCGGTGTGCGGATCGACTTTCAGCGTCTTGGGTGGATCCTGCGCGTTCTTGCCTTTGGTGGAACCAATCCACAGGGCGCCGTTGCCGTACGTGATGCCGCTCGCGTGCAGCGCCTCGGTCTGGATTTCGCGAATCACGCTGCCGTCTTCGGGCTTCACGAGGAACGCCTTGTTGGTCGGCTGGTCGACCTGATCCAGCACCCAGAGGCCCTCGGCCACGAACTGCAGGTCGTTGGGCTCTTTCGATCCCGCAACTTTGTAAAGTTTCTCGACCCGTTTGGTGATGGTCGGCACTTCCTGGGCATGTGCCGCGCGAAGCGCCGCAACGGTGCCGGCCACGCCCGCGAAAAACGCACGCCGCGAGACTGCTCGATCCATATCTGCGCCTCCTATTGTCAGACCAAGGGATTCCGGGCAGTATAGCTCTGAAATGGCCAAGATGACATGCGCGGGATGCGCGGCGCTTGTGCTGGTGGCGTTCTTCGCGGCATGCGGGCCCGCGGAGCCTCCACCGGCCGATACCCCCGCACCTCGTCCGGAGGCGGCCGTGCCGAGCGACCCGTATCAGGCGGAGAACGCAAAGTTCCGTCAGGACCGGGAAAACACGCTGAAGAGCGACGCCGGCTGGCTGACCATTGGCGGTCTGTGGTTTCTGACCCAGCCGAAGACGGCGTTCGGGTCCGATCCCTTGAGCGATATCGTCTTTCCCGCGAGCGCGCCCCCGCAGGCGGGGACGTTCGAGCTCCAGAACGGCAAAGTCACGGTGAGGGCGGCCAGCGGCGTCACATTTCTGCTCGATGGCAAACCCTTCACGTCGGGCGAGCTGAAACCGGACGTGCCCGGGCCGGCCGATCGGCTGTCGCTTGGCGAGCACCTGCAGTTCTGGGTGCACGTCAGCGGTGATCGCCTGTCGATCCGCCTGCGCGACCAGAACAACTTGCTCCGGAAGGAGTTCGTCGGGCTCAGCTGGTTCCCCGTCAACGCGGGGTATCGCGTCGAGGCCCGCTACACGCCCTACGACAAGGCGAAGACGGTCGACGTGCCGACGATTCTCGGCGATATCGACAAGGCTACGATCCCGGGCATCGTGTCGTTCATGTTGAACGGCCAGGAGTACAAGCTCGAGCCGTACGCCGAGGAGGGCGACCCGCAGTTCTGGTTTGTGTTCCGCGATCTCACGAGCCAGAAGGAGACGTATCAGGCGGCCCGATTCCTGTACGCACCGCCGCCCGTGGACGGCAAGATGATGCTCGACTTCAACAGGACCGTGAACCCGCCGTGTGCCTACAACCCGTACTCGACGTGCCCGCTGCCCAGCGAGCAGAATCGGCTGCGCACGCGCATCGAAGCGGGGGAGATGAGGTATGGGGAAAATAGAAAGTAAAAAGTAAAAAGTAGAAAGTGCTGTGCCCTCAACCGTCGTTCCGCCGTGCGTTGGTCAACGACGCGGTGAGCATTGCGCAGATTTCCTTCGCTTCCGACAGGAGCGCGCTGTCTGAGCTGATTTCCCCGTCCCGCATGAATTCCAGCCAACCCACGGCTTCGTCTGATTCCTCGACGGCGACGCCAAGTTTCGCGATGAATTCTGCGCGCGAACGTCCGCGCTGCGACGCGCGATAGTTCGACCACGTCGACGTGGCCGCCTTGTAAAACTGAACGCCCGGCACCTGTGCGTCCGGGCTCTTAGGCAGTTTCCGGTAGAATCTGAGGGCCGCAATCGAGAACCGGTACGTGCGGCCAACAAGCGCAGGTAGTTGCTTCACGGGCGATCGTCATTTGCACGATTCCGGCCAGGTGCGCCGATCGTTTCGCTGGGAAAAACGGCCTGTCGCGGGGAATGGTTGAAGTTTTCGCCCCACTTTTCACTTTCTACTTTTCACTTTTTACTTTCTACTTTCCCCCGCTCCCCATGACCCGTGAACTCGTCAACGCAGTCCTCATTGTCCTTGGCATTCTGTCGGCCGGTCTCGGGTTGAAGGGATTCCTGCTGCCCAGCGGGTTCATCGACGGTGGTGTGACCGGCGTGTCGCTGCTGCTGACCACGGTCACGGGAACGCCGCTGGCCTTCTGGCTGCCCGTCATCAACGTTCCGTTCGTGTTCGTCGGGAATCGCTACCTGGGCACCAGCTTCGCGGTGCGCAGCGCGCTGGCGATTGGCGCGCTGGCCGCCGTCATTGCGCTGGTCGAGTACCCGACCGTGACCCAGGATCGCCTGCTCGACGCCGTCTTCGGCGGGTTTTTCCTGGGCGCGGGCATCGGCCTGGCCGTGCGCGGCGGCGCGGTACTCGATGGCACAGAGATCGCCGCCCTGTTGATCAGCAAGCGCAGCACAATCTTGCGCGTCGGTGACGTCATCCTCGGGTTCAACGTCGTGCTGTTTCTCGTCGCCATGAAGCTGCTCGGCGTCGAGGCGGCGCTCTATTCGATCCTCACCTATCTCACCGCGGCGCGCACGCTCGACTTCGTCATCCACGGCATCGAGGAGTACACGGCGATGACGATCGTGTCGAGCCGCAGCGCGCAAATCAGGGACAAGATCACCGGCGTGCTCGGGCGGGGCGTGACCGTGTATCGAGGACGTGGCGGGTTGACCGACGTCGAGCAGGACATCCTCTATTGCGTGGTCACGCGCCTCGAGATTGGCAAGATCAAGTCGATCGCGCGCGCGATCGACGAAGGCGCGTTCATCGTGTCCCACGCGCTGTCTGACGTCGAAGGCGGGGTCGTCAAGAAGACCGCGCTCCACATCGACGAAAAAAAGCGGTAGGTGGACTCCAAATCTATTTCGTCATCTCGATCCGCCTGTCGGGCACCAGCCAGATGAGGGCCACGCCGACGTAGATCGCGTAGGCGATCCAGTTATTCACGAACGACAGCGCAATCCCGATCGCCCAAAGCCAGATTGACGCCTGTCCTTTGCGGTCGTTCCCCAGCGCCCGAGCGAGCCTCGAGTCCGGCCCCTGCTCGGCCAGGAGCAGATGGGCGAGGATGTAATACGCAAGCCCCGCGAACAACATCACAATGCCGTAGGCCGCTGTTGGAACGGACTCGAAGTGATTCTGTCCCATCCATCCCGTGACGAACGGAATGAGCGACAGCCAGAACAGCAGATGCAGGTTCGCCCACAGGACCTTGCCGTTGATGCGGTCGGCGGCGTGCATCATGTGATGGTGGTTGTTCCAGTAGATCCCGAGGAAGACGTAGCTCAGCACGTAACTGAGAAAAATCGGCGTCAGCGGCTGAAGGGCGTCCCACGACGGCTCGTGCGGCACGTGCAGTTCGAGCACCATGATCGTAATCAGGATCGCGACCACGCCGTCGCTGAACGCTTCGAGACGAGCCTTTGTCATGGCCGGATAAGGTATTAGAATTCTTGCACTCTAACCAGACAAAAGCGGCCGGAACGCCGGACGCGGAAGGGAACCTCGTGATCGAGAGAGAAGCCACGGAGCGGGCGCGTCACGATGCCAAGGCCGTTGCCGTTCCGGCGGGACGGACGCTGCTCGATATGAACGCCTACCAGTGGACGGTGTTGTTTGCCGCATGGCTGGGCTGGGGCTTCGACATCTTCGACAGCCTTCTCTTCAACTACGTCGCCCCCAACGCGGTGCCGGTGCTGCTGGGCATCCCGCTCGGATCGCCGGCTGCGCGCGCCGCAACGCTCCAATGGACGGGCACTCTCACCGCGCTGCTCCTGGTGGGCTGGGCGGTCGGCGGCATCTTCTTCGGGCGCGTCGCCGACCGGCTCGGGCGCACGAGGACGCTGCTCTTGACGATGCTGATGTACGCGATCGGGACGGCGGCGTGCGCCTTTGCCCCGAACATGGCCGTGCTGGTGTTTTTCCGCATCATCGCGTCGCTCGGCATCGGCGGCGAGTGGGCCGCTGGTGCGGCCATGGTGGCGGAAGTGGTTCCCGAGAAACGCCGCGTGGAAGCCGGCGCGATCCTGTACACGGCGGCCCCTCTCGGCCTCTTTCTCGCGACCATCGTCACCTATCAGGTGCAGGGCGTCTATTTTGCGGGCAGCCCCGAAACGGCATGGCGCTATGTCTTCCTCTTCGGGTTGCTCCCGGCCGCGATTGCGTTTCTCGTGCGGCTGTTCGTGAAGGAGCCCGAGCGATGGCAGAAGGCCGCCAGCCACGCCGCGCCACCGAGCATCGGCGAGCTCTTCTCGCCACAGTACCGCGCTATCACCATCAGCGGTTTGCTCATGGCCGTCGTCGCGCTCATCACGTGGTGGAGCTGTAACGCGTTCCTCGGAGTCGTCTCCTCCGGCCTGGCGGCCGAGGCGGCGGCCGGCCTTCCTGCGCTTCAGAAAACGGTGCTCATCGAGGAATGGAAGCAGACAGCCGGCAACTGGTTCAACATCGGCGGCCTCATCGGCACGCTCCTCACCGTGCCGGCGTCCAAGGTGCTCGGTCGCCGGACGATGTTCTCGATCTACTTTCTCGCCTCTGGCTTGTCCGTGCTGGCCGCGTTCGGTCTCGACATGGAGCCGCGCGCGCGCTTGTTCATGTATTTCCCGATCGGCCTGTCGGTCTTCGGTGTGTTCGGCGCGTTTACGTATTACCTCCCCGAGCTCTACCCGACACGTCTGCGCGGCACTGGCGCGGGGTTCTGCTACAACGCGGGCCGTTTGATCGCGGCCCCGGGTCCGTTTCTCGTTGGCGCGATCTCGTCGCGCAGCGGCGCGGGCGCGCTGGGTGGTGCGCTGGAAGTGTTGTTCTATGTCGGCTTCGTGCCGCTGCTCGGCCTGCTCGTGATGCCGTGGGTCAAGGAAACCAAGGGAAAAGCACTGGCGGATTGATGGCGCAACGCGGTAGGGCGCAACGCGGGTCGTATCGCAAACGGTAGGGCGCAACTTTAGTTGCGCCGGGATGATATAGTCCGATTCCAAACATTCAAGAAAAGCGCAGTCCCCTTTTTTGGAGGAGAGACCATGGATCGCCGCGAATTCGTCAGGTTGGCGGGAAGCGGAATGGCTGCGGGCGCAATCGCCGAGACGCTCGTCTCCGCGCAGGCGGCGAGAAACCCTCGCGCGCCGGCCGCCGGCACGTCGAACGCGAAGGTCAAGTTCAAGGTCGGGACGCAGCACGGCGATTCCGACGAAATCCTGAAGGCGATGGCCGCGTTCGGTTGCAACAACATCTGCGGCAGCATGCCGTCGCGGGCACTCGACGAGAAGTGGTCGGTCGAGGCGCTGACCCGGCATCGCGAAAAGGTCGAGTCGTACGGGATCTCGCTCGACATGATGCCGATCACGATGACCTCGGCGTCGATCGACCGCGCCGAGATGCCGGCGATCTTCCTGGGCCAGAGCCCCGAGCGCGACCGCAACATCGACGACATCTGCCAGCAGATCCGCAACTGTGCGAAGGCGGGCATTTTCCAGGTGAAGTACAACTTCACGATCCTCGGCATCCCGCGGTCGGGCACCGCCAAGGGACGTGGCCCCTCGCGCTACAGCGAGTTCGTGCTGGCGACCGACAAGAACAAGGACACGCCGACCATTGCGGGCAAAGTCCCCGAAGACGTCTATTGGCAGCGCATCACGTATTTCCTCGAGCGGGTTGTGCCTGTTGCCGAGGAATACAAGGTGAAGATGGGCTGCCACCCGCAGGATCCCGGCGTGCCGAAGGGCTATCGGGGGATCGATGCGGTGCTGGCCTCGCCAGACGGGCTGAAGAAGTTTCTGTCGATCAAGGAAAGCCCCTATCACGGCCTGAATTTTTGCCAGGGCACCGTGTCCGAACAGCTCGAGAAGCCGGGCGAGCAGATCTTCGACGTCATCCGCTACTTCGGATCGCGCAAGAAGATCTTCAGCGTGCACTTCAGGAACATCGAAGGCGGGTTCGGAAACTTCCGCGAGACGTTCATCGACAACGGCAGCGTCGACATGCTGAAGGCCGCGCGCGTCTACAAGGAAGTCGGCTACGACGGCATGCTCATGCCCGACCACGTCCCGAATGTGGACGGTGACCCCGATCACATGCAGGGGTTCGCGTTCGCGATCGGCTATATCAAAGCGATCATCGCGGCGGTGAGTGCGGAAGGGTAGAAAAAGGAAGAAGGAAAAAGGAAGAAGGAATAGAGATAAGGCATAGAGCACGTAGGGCGGGTCTTGCTTGTCCACCGAAGGCTTTAGCGAAGGTGGGCAGTTTAGACCCGCGTTTGTTCCTCAGAGATCTCCTCAACAGACCGGGCGCGTCGACTCTCGTTCATTCTTGCTAGGACAAGGAGTCGCTAAGGCGAAAAGAATCTTCGAACGGTACTCCCAGGCATCCGCGCGCTCTCTCTTTGCGGCAAAAGCGATTGCGCTCGCCGCAGGTTCGCGCTGCATCGATGAGACGCATCTCCTTGCAGGAGCTGTCGAGACGTGGGCGGCGGCAGGTTCGTTCCAGCAGGAAGTGCTGAAGCGGCTCGGCTTCGCGGCACCGAGTACGACATCAACAGCAAGCCCTGAGATTGCGTTCAGTCCTCTCGTGAAGCGATTGCTGAATCAGGCAATGGCTCAGGCCGATCGGCTTGATCATCATCGAATTCGTCCCGAACACTTCTTGCTGGCAATGCTTGATGAGCCTGATGGCTCGGCGGCCGTGATATTGCGCGACGTTGGGCTCGAGCGTGCCGTGCTGGTCCAAAGTGCGGCCGCGGACGCAGCGTTGGATGACAGCCCGCTCAACTACGGTCCCGGCCGGGTCCGGCTGCAGTCCTACGTGCCCGATCAGTCGGAAGACTCCAACTGAGACGTGGATACTCAGCAACACGCGGTTCGCAAGCAGAACGTCGCCGTCGCCCGGCTCATAGGAACCTGTCACGGTCCGGCTAAAGCCGGACACGAACACGACCCACTGCTCATTTGTATTGCCTGCGTGGGACGGTCAGCCGATTGCCCATGATGAGCGATCGACACCGGAGACGGTCCGGCTAAAGCCGGACACTACGTACTGGACGTATTTAACGCGAGCTGAATCACTTCGGCCAGGTGGATCGGCTTTCGCCCGGTGGCCTGCTCGATCTGCTCGCGGCAACTGAAGCCATCCGCCACAATCAGCGTATCCGTCGAGGCGTGGCGCACGGCGGGCAGCAGCACGCGCTCGCCGATCGCCATAGAGACGTCGAACTTCTTCGCCTCGAATCCGAACGGTCCGGCCATCCCACAGCACCCGGCATCGGGCATCGTCACCGTCGCGCCCATCTTCTTCAACAGCGATTCCTCGTCGGTCATCTTCATCAACGCCTTGTGATGACAGTGACCGTGCACGAGGACGCTTCGCTCCAGTTTTGGCGGCGCGAAGCCCGGTGCATGCCGTTCGAGAAACTCGCTGAGCAGGAACGTCTGCGCCCGCAGCTTCCCGGCACGCTCGTCGGAGGGGAACAAACTCCGCAGCTCGTCGCGAAACACCGATGCGCAGCTCGGCTCGAGCACGACCATCGGCACTCCAGCGGCGATGTGCGGCGCAAGCTGGTCGAGGACGTTGCTGAGATACGCCCTGGCACGATCGAGCATGCCGAAGTCGTAGAGCGGCCGGCCGCAGCAGAGCCGTGTCGACGGCACCATGACGTGAAACCCGGCAGACTTCAGCACGGCCAGCGCTGCCTGGCTCGTTTCAGGGTGGAAGTAGTTGTTGAAGGTGTCGGCCCAGAGTATGACGCCGGGTTTTCCGCCGTTCCCCGAACCGGGCGTCGGCACGCTCGTCGACCGTGCCCATCGCGTGAAGCTTTGCGGCGCGAGCTTCGGCAGCGCTCGCTGAGGCGCAAGATGCAGCAGGCGTTTGATGAGCGGGGCCACTCCGGGCACGTTCAGCGTCAGGTTCGCGAGCCCGGGAGCCACCGATCCCAGCGAGGCCCACCGGTCGACGAGGCCGAAGGCATACGCCGCAAGCGGCCGCGACCGGGTTTCGTAGTAGTGCGCCAGAAACTCCGAGCGGTAGGTCGCCATGTCGACATTCGTCGGGCACTCCGACTTGCACGCCTTGCACGAGAGGCACAAGTCGAGCGCTTCCTTCGTCTGCTCGTTCTTCCACGAGTCGGTCAGCACCTCGCCCTGAAGAAGCTCCCACAAGAGCCGCGCGCGGCCTCGGGTGCTGTGGCGCTCTTCCAGCGTCGCCATATAGCTCGGGCACATCGTGCCGTAGTCGTGCTTGCGGCACTCGCCGAGGCCGATGCAGCGCATCGCGGCCTTCGCAAACGATCCCTTGTCGTCGGGGAACGTGAAGAACGTCGCCGGCTTCGCGGGGTTGTAGTCGGCGCCCAGGCGCAGGTTCTCGGTCGGCTGGTACGCATCGATCACCTTGTGCGGGTTCATCCGGTTGCCCGGATCCCACACGGCCTTGAACTCGGCGAAGGCCTGCATCAGCTCGGGGCCGAACATCTTCGGCAGCAGCGCTCCCCGCGACTGGCCGTCGCCATGTTCGCCCGAGAGCGACCCGCCGTAGCGCACGACGAGATCCGCGGCGCGGTTGATGAACGCTTCGTACTTCCGGATGCCTTCTTCCGTTTCGAAGTCGAAGCTCACCTGCATGTGAATGCAGCCGTGGCCGAAGTGGCCGTAGAACGCCGCCTGGTAGCCGTATTCGTTGAGCAGACTCCGCAGCTCGCGGAGATACGGGCCCAGCCGTTCGGGCGCCACCGAGGCATCGTCCCAGCCCTCCCAGCGGGGCAGCGAGCCGGGCACCGCCGATGCCATCCGCGGACCCGATTCGCGAATCTTCCAGACGGCTTTGGATTCGGCCGCCGAGTAGATCCGCGTCACAGGCGCGCCGGAAAGCCCCGACAGTTTCTGCACGAGCCGCTCGGCCGTTGCGCGGCTCTCCGCGGGATCGTTCGATCCGTATTCGGCGAGCAGGATGCCACGCCCCGGCGGCAGCAGGTCGAGGTTGGGCGCACCCTTGTAGTTCAGGCCGTCGATGATTCCGCCTTCGAATCCCTCGAGACCGATCGGCGACGTCTCGAGAATCGCCGGCACGTGATCCGCCGCGGCAAACGAGTCCGGATAGCCGAGACCGACGAGCACGCGATGCTGCGGGCTCTCGATCAGGCGCAGCGTCGCGCCGAGCACGATCGCGCACGTACCTTCGGTACCGACGAGCGCCCTGGCGACGTGGAAACCCTGTTCCGGAAGGAGCTGATCGAGGTTGTAGCCGGAGACCCGCCGCGGAATCTGAGGAAAGCCTGCGCGTATGTGCGCGAGGTACCGATCGCGAATCGACCGCAGGCCCGCGTAAATTTCGCCACGGCGGCCGCCCTCGCCCACGATGGCCTCGAGCTCGGCTTCCGGTGTCGCGCCCACGGTCAGCTCGGTGCCGTCGTAGAGCAGAATCCGAAGCTCGTGGACGTTGTCCACGGTCTTGCCCGAGATCAGGGAATGGGTGCCGCAGGAGTTGTTCCCGATCATGCCTCCCAGGCTGCAGCGGCTGTGCGTCGAGGGGTCGGGGCCGAAGGTGAGCTTCTTCTGCTCGGCGCGGCCGCGCAGCGTGTCAAGGATGACGCCGGGCTGGACGCGTGCGATCCGCTTCTCGAAATCGATCTCGAGAATGCGGTTCATGTATTTCGTGAAGTCAAGCACCACCGCGACGTTGCAGCTCTGACCGGCCAGGCTCGTGCCCGATCCGCGCGCGAGAATCGGAGCGCCGAAGCGCCGGCACACCGATACGGCCGCGCGCACGTCGTCTTCGTCGCGTGGCACGACGACCCCGATGGGCACCTGGCGGTAATTCGAGGCGTCGGTGGCGTACAGGGCGCGGCTGCCGCGATCGAATCGCACCTCGCCCCGGATGGCTCGCCCGAGCTCCTGATCGAGCTCGGCGGCCTGACCGAACGTGTCGATGGGTTTGCCGTGAGAGCTGGGCGGAAGCGGCGTCACCGAACGTTAATAGGTCCGGGGGCCCCTACCCCCCGCGCCGCTTCGCTCGACAGCAGCGCTTCGCTTCCTATCGCCGAAGCGGCCAGCGATTCGAGCGCGGCGGCAACGCCTCCCGGGCGATGCGGAATGCCCGCGATTTTGAGGCCCATCTCGACGCCGCAGAGCGTGCCGGCGAGCATCAGATCGTTGAACGCGCCGAGATGTCCGATGCGAAACACCTTGCCGGCAAGCTTGCCGAGGCCGGTGCCAAGGGACATGTCGAAATTGTCGAGGATCACCTGGCGCAGGCGATCGGCATTGTGGCCCTCTGGCGTGTAGAGCGCGGTCAGCGAGCCTGAGTACTCCGACGGATCCTCCGGGACGATGTCGAGCCCCCATGCCTTGGCCGCGGCACGCGTGGCCACGCCATGACGCGTGTGGCGCTCGAGGACGTTCTCAAACCCTTCTTCGTCGAGCATGCGCAGCGCTTCGCGCAGGCCATAGAGAAGGTTCGTCGCGGGTGTGTAAGGGAAGAACCCCGACGTGTTCGCCTTCAGCATTTCCTCCCAGTTCCAGTACGACCTCGGCAGCTTCGCTTTGGTGCTGGCGGCGATCGCTTTCTCGGACAACGCGTTGAACGCGAGACCCGGCGGCACCATCAATCCCTTCTGCGAGCCGCACACCGTGACGTCGATTTCCCATTCGTCGTGGCGCAGATCGACCGACGCGAGCGACGAAATGGCATCGACGATCAGCAGCGCCGGGTGACCGGTCCGGTTCATGGCGCGCCGCAGATCCGCAATCCGGCTCACCACGCCGGTTGACGTCTCGTTGTGCACGACAACGACCGCCTTCAGATCGTGGTTCTTGTCGTCCTTGAGCCGCTGCTCGAGCGTTTCCGGAGATGCGCCGCGGCGCCACGTGCCGGGCACGTACTCCACGACGACGCCCAGACGCTCGGCGACGTACCGCCAGGCAATGTGCGAGAACCAGCCGGTTTCGAAGATGAGAATGCGATCGCCGGGCGAGAGCGTGTTGGCGAGCGCCGCTTCGGCGGCACCCGTGCCCGACGAGGGAAATATCACGACAGGTCCCCGCGTGCGGAAGACGCCCTTCAGCCGATCGAGCACTTCGATGCCCAGGTCGGCGAACTCGGGACCCCGATGGTCGATCGTGGCCTGGGCAATCTCCTTGAGCACACGATCGGGAACGTTGGTTGGGCCGGGAATCTGAAGGAAGTGACGTCCTGAGTGAATCATGATGCCTCACGGTCCGGCGGAAGCCGGACGTTACATGTTAGTTCGTCTTCGCCGCCGGTCCCAATGCCGTCAGGAACGTTTTCCAGGGAACGGGCCTGCCGTGCACAGGTGCGACGGTAGCGACGTCGAGCTTCATCCGCTGGATTTGATTGTAAAAACTGCGCATGGCCGGCATTTGCGATGCCTTTGGCGCTTCGTGCGTGTCGAAGAGGTCCGCCTCGAACGCGATGCGCTCGGCCGGCAGGTACGCCATGAGCATGCCCGAGACGTGCGTCAACGGCTGTACGTAGTAGACGCGCAGGATCCGGCTGTTGTCCGTGATGACGAAATTTTCCTGAATCGCCTCGTAGTTGTAGCCCTCGGCCACTTCGGTCGGAGGCCACTGCGAGAGGATGTCCGGCTTGACTGTCCTCGACTTGTAGGTCAGCACGTCCCTGTTCAGGAATTTCAGATTGATCGCGTGCGTCACGACGGTGGCGCCGATGTGGTTGTAGGTGCGGATGCCGCCAATGTGGTCGAAGTGGGCGTGAGAGCTGATGAGCCAGCGAATGGGCTTGTTGGGCGCCAGCTTCGCGACCTGTTCGATTACGGCGAGGCTGCGCTCTTCGCTGCCCGGCGCCTCGAACACGGCGACGAAATCCCTGAACTCGATCATGTAGCTGTTGGCGGGCCCGCCCCCCAGCAGGTACACGCCGTCGGCCAGCTTGTCGACCGTCACCGTTGCGGGATTGGGCGGCTGCGCCTGTTTCACCGATTCCGGAACGGGCACGGGATCGTCGCAGACGTTAGCCTGCACGTTCGCGAACTTGCCCCCGTACGCGTTGTGGCCGGTGCTCTCCGAATAGAACTGCCAGTTGTCGTCCCACCCCTGGTGCGAGTGCCAGTTGATGGGCCATTGCGACGGTCCCGCGGGCACGAACTCGGTCGATTCGTGCTCGATGTTGAAATCGCCCAGCACGTTCTCGTTCACGGTCGCCTTGAGCCGGGTGATGATGTTCTGGCTGTTGATGGTGGCGTCGACGCGGAATTTGCCGAGCACGGTGATGCCGACGACGTGGACCTTCTCGGGCGCCACGACGTTGCCGTCGCGGCCTTTCTCGATCTGCTCCCATCGCCACATGGCCCTGGGATTCGCTCCCGGCTTCCGCGCGGCTTTCAGAAACCCGTGAGGATTCATCCACACGTCGAGTTGATAGACGTCGGCCATTTCGGGCGGCACCGCGACGGGCGCGCCGCCGCCGTCGATGTGCCACGCGTACGAGCCGTTGACGATGTGCGTCTGGCGCAGGTTCGCCTGCGTCGGCGTGCCGCCAACCCAGCCGAGCCCGTATTTCCACGACGCCGGGTTGTTGCCGGGCTTGCGATCGAAGGTTTCCTTGCTCGTGCCGGATTCCCAGTTGATCGAACGCGTGTAGTTCGCCATCTCGCTGCGGGGCCAGTCGACGTTGACGGCGTTCTCGAACGTCTGCCCGACGGGGCCGCTGTAGCCGGTTCCCGAGAAGGTAATGCAGCGGAGGCTCTGCTCGTTGATGGCCTTCGACGCCGCGGCCAGTACCGGTCCCGGATCGACGTATCCCGGCGGAAACTGCTGCGCCGGCAGCTGGGCGCCTGCCGCAATCACGAGGACGAGCAGACACAGCCTCTTCGACATTCCCGGCTCCTTTTTCTCGGCCAATGAAAAGACCTGAATCATAATAAGTCTTCCCTTTTATGTCCAAAATCCCCATCAACCGATCGCAGGGCCGTTCCCTCGTGGTGTCCAACCGCGGTGTCGTTGCCAGCGAGCATCCGCTCGCCTCGCAGGCCGGCGCGATGGTGCTGGCGGCGGGCGGCCACGCCGTCGATGCCGCGATTGCGGCCAACGCGGTCATGGGCGTCGTCTGCCCGATGATGTGCGGCGTCGGCGGCGACCTGTTCGCGATCGTGCACGAGGCGGGCGGCAAGCTGCACGGCGTGAACGCAAGCGGCTGGTCGCCGGCCGCGCTGACGCCCGAAGTGCTCGAGGCGCGCGGCGTCACCGGCATGCCGCAGAGCGGCGTGCATTCCGTGACGGTGCCAGGTGCGGTTGCGGGCTGGGCCGCGCTGGGGGAGCGATTCGGACGCACGCCCCTGGCGCGCATTCTCGAGCCCGCGATCGCGATGGCCGACGATGGATTTCCGGTCGCCGAAATCACGAGCGAGGAATGGCACATCCAGGAGTCGTTCCTGCGCGGCGATCCCGAGGCGGCGCGGGTGTTTCTCCCCGACGCGCAGCCGCTCGGACTTGGCGAGATCTTCCGCAACCGCGACCTCGCATGGACGTACCGGCAGATTGCCGAACACGGCCGCGACGGTTTCTACGAAGGCGAAGTGGCGCGGCGTCTGGTCGCCGGCCTGACGCGCCGCGGCTCGAC
>Ga0065705_10002069_pt1 | contig 18448 bp, 13 predicted proteins | sample SwibulcommuniRL2_FD_59092 | JGI IMG/M metagenome (GOLD analysis project Ga0065705, IMG submission 59092) | Bulk soil microbial communities from switchgrass field near Rose Lake, East Lansing, Michigan, USA - RL2 Bulk Soil v2 (version 2) | ecosystem: Environmental > Terrestrial > Soil >...
CTTTGCGGTTTCGGGAAGAATGATTCCGCCAGCGGTCATTTCCTCCTGCTCGATCGGTTCTACGATCACGCGTCCGCCAAGGGGTTTCAGCTTCATTTTACTTGCCATTGTTCGACCTCCTAATAGGATTTGGTTTTTGCAAATTTTGCATAATCACGAAATTAGCACTCAAGCTGTCTGAGTGCTAATCTATGATACCGAAACCAATAGCCTACGTCAAGAGGCAACTAAAAAATTCTTATATATTTCTGATACGGGAATCTTATGGGGTCGCCGTCGCAGTCCCCTCTGGCAGCGCGGTTCCTGTGGCCCCCGCTGTGACCGAAATCTCAGGTTGTCCATTGATCGGCAATGAGGAGCAGATTTCCTCTCCAGCCTCCACAATGCTGATGATGGTTTCCCGCCCATCGGCATAATCGTCAGGATTAGCTTCCAATTCGTCCCGGACTTCCTGCATCACCTGCATGGCTTCGGGACAGGAATTCTGTTTTGGGCGGCTCAACGCGGCAAGGACAGAGCCATATGTATAGTAATACACGATCGTATTCGGTTCCATTGCCAGGCCGGTCACTTCCACCGGGTTTTCGCCGAGATCCGGGAAGCAGCGCTCGAGTCCGCGACCTATACAAGAGTCCTCGCCGGAACAACCGCGGATTGCGCATTTCAAGGAGAAGATCGAACCTTCGTAGTTACGCGAGCGGAAGAAGATCAATCCCAACTGCCCATAAATATCGGGGTTGGTCGGTTCGTACTCCAATGCCTTTTTTGCGTTGAGGGCGGCAGGGAAGAATTCACCCAACTGGGAATATGTGCGGGCAATGGAGAGATGCGGACCTGGATCTTTGACGCCGATCTGCTCATTGATCCGCACGGCTTTGTCAAAATATTCCAACGATTTTTCGTAGACCGGGCGGGCTGCCTCTTCGCCCTGTTGCGATTGCACACCAAACGCAAGCCGACGATAATTTGCGCCGATACGCAGATAGAGGAATGTAAAGTTTGGCTCGATGGCGATGGCTTTTTCGTAGGAGGAGATTGCCAGGTTGTACTGACCCAGAGTCTCCAACACGTACGCGTTCACGCGATGTACATCCATGATCTGTGCTGCATCGGGACGCTCGAGCGCCTGATTGATGATCTGTTCCGCCCGATTCCATTGCTGCTGGTCGACAAGGATCTCGGCATAATATGCCAGCGCCAGGGTATCTGTGTTGTCGAGCTGCTGGGCATTCAAAGCCTCCTGCTCAGCCTGCTGTAAAAAGTCCTGTACTTCTTCACTGGTATGGAAGAATGAGTTGGCATTCCAGTCCAGGGTAAAGGCGCGGATTGCATGCGCAGTGCTGTCTTCCGGGGCAAGCTCGACAGCCTTATTCGCTGACTCAAGCGCCTGCAGCAAGCGCTCTTTTTTATCGGGGTTGGTGATCAGAAATGCGGATGAATACGTTTGAATGCGCGCCAGTTCCCGCCAGGTTTTCGCATCGTTCTGGTTCAGTCGCAGCGCTTCCTGGTAGGCAGTGATCGCCGCGCCCAGGTTGCCAGCTTTGAAGTTGGCATCCCCTTCCTGCAAATAGGACTCGATGGCGCGCGTAGGGATGGCGGTGGGTTCGAACAGCGGCTTGATGTCACCCTTGTTTACCTGCTGCAGGATCCAAACACCCCCCAACAGCATCACGACCCACAGGAACATACGGTAGACATTGGACTGTGGTCTGCGATTGAAGAGAGGACGACGTGGGGCAACGTTCATGGGGTGGGGGTCACTTCCGGCGTGGATGTGATGATCTCTTCGGTCGGCGTTACTTCATCGTCCGGTATGGGTGTATCCACTGCCGGATTATTGAGATTTTCTTCGCAGATCTGTGTAATGGAATCTGCTGCATTGGTTACGGTCTCATTCTCGGCAACGTTCGTCCGTAAAGACTGGACGATCCGCAGCGCGTCTCCACATTCATTGGTACGTGCCAAGGCGAACCCATACGTGTAATAATATTCCGCGATGCGCAGGTCATCGCTTAAAGGGATGCCCTGAATTGGGAAGCCATCCTCGGTCCTGCCGCCGTTCAATGCCAGGCTCAATTGCTCCGCGGCTTTTGTATAGAAAAAATTGTAGTAATACATCACACCATAATTGGCACGCAGGCGGGCATCTGTAGGTCTATCCTTGACTGATGCTTCTGCATACTGCAGTGCCTTTTCATATTCTCCCGTTGTGCCGTACGTGCGCGAAATCCAGTACTCAGGCTCCGGGTCACTTGGATTCAACGTATTGGCACGCAGGAACTCATCGATTGCCTGGTCGGATACCTGCAGGAAACGCAGGTTCCGTCCCAGTTCCATGTGCAGCAATGCAAGGTTCGGATTCAGCTCGATCGCGGACTTGTAGAACTGGATCGCATTCTCATAATCACCGGTGGCTTCAAAGATGTAACCACGGGCCCGTCGTGTTTCCAAAAGGTTCGGATCCAGTGCCAGGGCGGTCCTGGATACCTCTCTTGCCTTGTCGGTGTTCTCGAAGGATCCCGAATCGATCAGGATTTCCACGCGATAGGCGTGGGCGATGGCATTCTTATCGTCATATTGCAGCGCCGTGTCGATCTCTTCCATCGCCTTGCCGTTTTCACCCTCGAAATCCAGTGCCCAGGCGAGCACCGCGTGCGCCATCGAATTATTGGGGCTCAACAGGATGGCGTTTTCTGCATTCGTCTGCGCCTCGTGGGGTAGACTGGCAAACACCTGCACACGTGCAAGTGCGATATAAAGGGTGGGATCCTGCGGCGACGACTTGATCGCCGATTCGTAAGCATCGATCGCCTGCGTCAGCTTGCCCTCCTGAAAGAGCTTCTGCGCTTCGGTCACAAAGGACTCGGGGGAACGTGTCACTGTTGGGGTGGCATCGAACGGATTCGGCTGTGTAGGCAGGTAAACCTGATCAAAATAGTATCCAAAGAGCAAAATAAGCCCAAAGACCGCCCATCCAAAAATATTTGGGCGTTTGCGGCGACGAGTCATGCTCCATCTGCTGGTTCGGGGTAGGTACATGGTGAATTCATATTACCATTCGTAACAATGCCACGCAAGTCATGCCTGCCGCAGGTCTAATCATTTACTAAGCTTTAAGTGTGAATTGCAGGCAATTTGATAGCTTCTTATGCGATTTATCTCTTCTTACGGCTCTTATGCTACAATGTTTTTATGCAATTTGAGGTATTTACACTCCTGCCCGAAGTATTTCTGCCATACCTCGAATCCAGCATTTTGCTGCGCGCCCGCCAGCGGGGATTGATCGATGTGCGGGTTCATAACATCCGTGACTTTACACACGACAAACACCACGTGACCGACGATACTCCTTACGGCGGCGGAGGGGGAATGGTCATGAAGCCGGAACCGGTCTTCGAAGCAGTCGAATCTGTCTTGGGACTCTCCGCGGATCCCCCTTCGGGGACCATGCCTGCGCAGCCGCCACCTATTCCCGTTATCTTATTAACGCCTCAGGGACGCGTCTTCACGCAGCGCGTGGCGGAGGAGTTGTCTCAGCACGAGCATATTGCCCTGCTCTGCGGACGCTACGAGGGCGTGGACGAACGTATCCGCGAGCACCTGGTCACCGACGAAATATCGATCGGCGACTATGTGCTTACTGGGGGCGAGCTCCCGGCTTTGATGATCATCGACGCCGTTTCGCGTCTCATCCCCGGCGTGCTCGGCGATCCAACCGGCGCACAGGATGACTCACATTCCATGGGGCTGCTCGAATATCCACACTACACGCGTCCCCCTGAATTCCGCGGCTGGAAGGTCCCCGAGGTGCTGCTTTCGGGAGATCACGCAAAGATCGAAAAGTGGCGCAGGGAACAGGCATTGACGCGTACGTCTAACAAGAGACCAGACATGCTTAAGAGAGCAGAACTTAGTAAACAAGATCAGAAATTCGTTGAAGGTCTAAGATCCAGAATCGATGAGAGTTCACCGGACCAGTGACATCTGACCTTCAACTTTTGGCCGCTCACATGGAGGCAATATGAAGTTCAATTATGGCAAGACTTTCCTGCTCGGTTTTGGCTTTCTGGGGATCAGCATTATCTGGCCCATTTTCAATCAATTCATCCCGGTTTTCCTGCAGGCAGGCAACCCGGAATTTGAGCGCCAGTTGTTGGCTGAGGGAAGGGAAATTCCAAGCATGGTCGGCTTTGGATTGGCGCCAGGTCTGGCTCTTTTCATCATGACCTGGGATAACATTCTGAACATGTTCGTTGCACCGTGGGTGGGCGCAAAAAGTGACCGCACCTGGAATCGTTTTGGAAGACGTAAACCCTATATATTGCTGGGTGCTCCCTTTGCACTTTTGGCTTTTGTCTTCGTGCCGGTTGCTCAATCTGTTCTTGCGGTTGCAGTATTCATATTTATCACAAACCTGGGCATGGCTCTCTTCCGTTCTCCCACCGTCGCCTGGCTGGGCGATTTATTCAGCGCTGAGGATCGAAGTAAAGCAAACGGCATCATTAACTTGATGGGCGGAGTTGGTGCTTTGCTCGCTTACTTTGGTGGTGGGGTTTTGTTTAATCAAATGGGACGTTCAGCTCCATTCGTCGGGGGCGCAATTGCAACAGCACTCGCTTTGATCATAGCGGTAATATTTGTCAGGGAATCCCCCGCAAGTGTTTCCGTTGACAACGATCGACAAGGCAATATGTTGACCAATATCAAAGTCTTGTTCGCCAATCCCGATCGAAGCGCGTTGTATGTGCTATTGGGGATTCTATTATGGTTTATGGGGTTTAGTGCATTTGACGCCGGGTTGTCTTCGTTTGCCGTTTTCACGTTGGGAATTAAGGCGGGAACGGCATCCATCTATGCAGGTACGATGACGATTTTCTTTCTTCTATTCGCCGTCCCTGCTGGATACCTGGGTACTCGCTGGGGACGGGAACGGACCATCCGTATCGGACTGATTGGTATCGCCGTGAGCGCGCTGCTTGGTTTTTTTCTCATCAGGGATGGGATTACCCTGGTTGTAACTCTGCTCTTTGCAGGTGCATTTTGGGCGATGATCAATGTAAACAGCCTTCCGCTCGTCTATGACCATGGTGATGAAAAACAAATAGGCGCCTACACAGGTCTTTACTATTTTTCATCACAACTGGCTTCAGTTTTGGGCCCTACTTTGTTAGGCATAGTGGTCGGTTTTCTGGGCAACCAATATCGCTGGCTTTGGTTATTTGCAGCAGTATTCATGGCTATAGCTTTTGTAGTAATGTTGAGCGTACGCCGAGGCGGCGCCGCAATAATGAGATCAACCGTATCCACCGGGACGGAGGAGAGACCTTGATCCTGTCTCTGAACGGCTGTCTTGTCGAATGGTTGAACTAATTGTATACTTACAGTGAAAAAGGGTTTGCGATAACCCTATTACCCTAATTTCAAGGAAGAGGAGAAGAATATGAAGAAGCTGTACGTCCTGCTCGCGGCCTTTTTAGTCGCCGCCATGATTCTGCCAGCGTGCGCCCCCGCGCAGGCAGACTGCACTGATGAAGCAACCTTCTGCGTGGGATTGGTGACCGATGTTGGCAAGATCAATGACAAGTCCTTCAACCAATCCGCGTGGGAAGGCGTTCAGAAAACCGAGAAGGATCTGGGCGCGACGATTCAATACATCGAAACTGCTGATGCCAAGGATTATGACAAGAACATTTCCACCTTCGCGGATGCTGGCTACGATGTGATCGTCACCGTCGGTTTCGGTATGGGTGAAGCAACCGTCAAGGCTGCCGGCACGTATCCGAATATCAAGTTCGTCGGCGTGGACCAGTTCCAGGCTGCAGATACTCCCGGTGTCGTCGGTTTGAACTTCCCTGAGGATAACGCCGGCTTCCTCGTTGGCGCCCTCGCCGCGATGATGAGCAAGAGCAACAAGATCGGCGCCGTCTGCGGTACCGATGCTGTTCCTCCTGTGTGGCGATTTGGTGAAGGCTACAAAGCCGGTGCAGCGTATGCAGATGGCATGAAGGGCACCACCACTGAAGTGTTCGTTGTCTATCACAGCGATGTCGGTTTCGACAAGACCTTCGTGGATCCCGAATGGGGTGCCGCGACCGCCCAGTCCATGATGGACCAGGGTGCGGATGCGATCTTCGGCTGCGGTGGTATTACCGGTAACGGTGCCATCACCAAGGCTGCGCAGGCTGGCGCTTACGCCATCGGCGTGGACACTGACCAGTACCTGACCCTGCCCGAAGCTGCTCCTCGCATGCTCTCCAGCGCGATGAAGCTCATCACTCCGGGCGTCTTCGACCTCGTCAAGATGGCTAAGGATGGAAACTTCCCGGTCGGCAACTACTTTGGTTCTGCTGGCTACGCTCCGTTCCACGATCTCGACAGCGAAGTTCCTGCTGACGTGAAGGCCGAGATGGAAAAGATCAACGCCGGTCTGCTCGACGGTTCGATCAAGACCAATGTTCCGCCAGTCAAGCCCGAATAATTTGATCTCGTAGGAAAGATGGAAAAGGAAAGAGGCAACCCTTCTTTCCTTTTTGTTTTCCGGAGTAGAGAAAACCTTTCAGCCACAGAGTCGCGGAGACGCAGAGAAATATTAATCTCTGTGCTCTCTGAGTCTCCGCGGCAAGTCCACTGATTTAAGCGCTTGCGACGGTTAAGCTGATAAGGATTATGAAATTCAGGTGATATAATTTGAGAAATACATCACAGTTTGACTGGAGACTCCATGCAATCCGAATCACAATCAGGGTCATCTGTAAGACGATTGCTGCGATCTGCTTTGGATGCGATGTTGATTCCATTTTTGGCGATCCTGACAGCGGTTGTTGTCGGCGGCATTATTATTGCAGTTGTGCGGGGGAATCCAATTCTGGCATATTATGGATTGATTAGTGGGTCGTTCGGTTCGGCAAAGGCGTTGAGTGAAACAGCCGTCTGGGCAACGCCCTATATTTTTGGCGGTCTCGCCGTAGCACTTGCGTTCAAAGGTGGGCTGTTCAACATCGGCGCTGAAGGACAATTGGCGATCGGGGCAACTACCTCCGCATTGATTGGGTATGCGCTGCCGCAATGGCTTGGAACAGACCTCCCATTGATTATCCATTTGCCGCTGGCTGTGATCGTTGGGATGGCCGCCGGAGCCCTGTGGGCGTCCGTGGCTGGTTTTCTGAAGGCATATACCGGGGGACATGAAGTGATCAATACGATCATGATGAACTACATTGCATTGAACACAATCTCCTTCCTGCTCAACGGTCCCATGAAGGATCGGAATCCCAATAATGTGATCGCCCGAACGCCGCTCATCGCGGAGAGCGCACGTATCCCTGCCATCTTCGACGGGCTGCGCGTCCACTGGGGATTTGTCTTCGCCCTTTTGGTGGCATTCCTGATCTGGTGGCTATTGAATAAGACCACAGTAGGGTTTGAGATCCGCACTGTGGGAGCGAACCCGGACGCGGCGAAATACGCCGGCATCAATGTGAAGCGGATCATCATCCTCACCATGGCTCTCTCCGGAATGCTCGCCGGATTGGCCGGCACGATCGAAGTCACCGGTCTGAATTATCGTCACGAGCTTGGTTTCTCGATCGGCTATGGTTTCGACGCGATTGCCATCGCCCTGTTGGGCAAGTCGCATCCGCTGGGAGTCGTGCTGGCTGCGATCCTGTTTGCCGCCATGCGCAACGGCGCGACCCGCATGCAGTTCCTGACTCAAATGCCCATTGACCTGATCTCCATGCTTCAGGCGTTGATCCTGCTCTTCGTGGCGGCAGATGCCATTGTCCGCTACATTTACAGGATCCGTGTAGAGAGCGAACGTGTGGTTCTGACGCGCGGTTGGGGAGGCTAGGAGAAATCATGGACTGGAAACGATTCGGCTTCATTTTTTTGATTATTGTCCTGCTTTTCGGTGTTGTAGTGGTCATTGGCGGGGCTCAGAATTCGCCAGTGATCATCATTACCAGCATGCTGGCGACCACGATTGCTGTCGCAACTCCACTGACACTTGGTGCTCTATCCGGTACATTTTGTGAACGCTCGGGCGTGGTCAACATCGGTATTGAAGGCATGATGCTCAGCGCGGCATTTTTCGGCTGGCTTGGCGCGATCTATATGTACCATATCTTCCACTTCGGGGTGGGTTTCAGTATTTTCATGGGCGCTGCCTTTGCTGTGCTGACCGGCATGTTAATGGGATTGCTGCTTGCGGTTCTGTCCATTACATTTAAAGTAGATCAAATTATCGGTGGGACCGTCATCAACATCCTGGCTGTGGGACTCACCGGCTTCCTCAACCGTCAACTCTTCTTCGGCAAGGGAAGTGTATTTGGCGGTAACATTCCGAACTCCCCGGGTGTTCTTCCCACCATCCATATTCCGATTGAAGAAATCTTCATCCCTCTATGTAAAACTGACAGTTGCATCCAGATCGTTGACTCGATCAACAAGGTCTTCGATCAAAAACCGATTGCGATCAGCGCCATCCTGCTGGTCTTCATTTCGCACTACGTCCTCTTCAATACACGCTGGGGACTCCGTACCCGTGCCGTGGGTGAGCATCCCAAAGCGGCGGATACAGTTGGTATTAACGTGATACGAATGCGGTATGCAAATGTCATGATTGGTGGAATGCTGGCGGGTCTGGCAGGCGCCTATTTCACGATCGAATCGGTCCCTTCGTTCGAACCTCTTCTGACCAATGGACGAGGCTTCATCTCGCTGGCAGCAATGATCTTCGGCAACTGGACCCCAATCGGCGCATGGACCGCCGCCCTCGTCTTCGGTGCATCGCAGGCATTGAACATCAAATTGCAATTATTCCGCGACCTGATTCCGCCACAATGGGCATTCCTTCAGCAATCCTATGTTGTGGGATTGGTCCCTTACATCCTGACCATGATCATTCTTACTGGGATCATCGGTCGCACAACACCGCCCGCGGCTGACGGTCAGCCTTACGAAAAGTAGGCAGAACTATGGCAAAAGATACTCAGGTCGTTCTGGATGCAAAAGGTATCACCAAAAAATTCCCCGGTGTCCTGGCGAACGATAACGTGAATTTTGATCTGCGCAAAGGCGAGATCCATGCCTTGCTCGGAGAAAACGGCGCAGGCAAGACCACCTTGATGAATGTCCTGTATGGACTATACAAAGCCGACGCGGGCGAAGTGCTCGTGGATGGCAAGCCCATGGTACTGCACTCCCCGAAAGACGCTATACATCACGGCGTGGGTATGGTTCATCAACACTTCATGCTTATCCCGGTCTTCACAGTGACCGAGAACATCATGCTCGGCGCCGAAACGGATCATCGCGCGGCTCCGAATGAGGCTGCGCTGGTAAAACTGGATCGCAAGGAAGTGGCACAAAAGGTAAGGGAACTCTCGCAGCAATATGGATTGGAGATCGATCCGGAGGCGATCGTTGGCGACCTGCCGGTCGGTGTCCAGCAACGCGTCGAGATCGTCAAGGCGCTCTACCGCAAAGCCAACATCCTTATCCTGGATGAACCGACCGCCGTGTTGACCCCCCAGGAAGCCGAAGACCTCTCCCGTATCATGCATGAGCTGACCGAGAAGGGCGTTTCGATCATCTTCATTACACACAAGCTCAAGGAAGTCCTCGCAATTGCCGACCGCATCACGGTCATGCGCTCCGGGCGTGTTGTGGGGACTGCGAATCCGAAAGAAGCGAACGAAGCACAACTCGCTTCGATGATGGTCGGACGTGAAGTGATTCTGACCGTGCAAAAGAAACCGGCTCAACCCGGTGAGGTAGTTTTGAAGGTTACGGATTTACGCGTCCGGGACGTGCGCGGACTGGAATCGGTAAGCGGCGTCTCCTTCGATGTGCGTGCCGGCGAAGTGCTGGGAATCGCAGGTGTGCAGGGCAATGGGCAGACGGAACTTGCCGAGGCGTTGACAGGCTTGCGTAACATTGAAGGCGGACAATTTATCCTGAGCGGCAAGGACCTGACAGGTAAGCCGCCGCGTCTCATCACAGAGTCGGGACTGGCGCATATCCCTGAGGATCGCCAGCGACATGGGTTGGTGATGACGTACAGCGTGGCAGACAACATGGTGCTGTGTGATTACTATCAAATGCGTTTTTCAAAGGCATTTGTCATTCAGCAAAATCAGGTGGACGCGAACGCACGAAAGCTGATCAAGGAATATGATGTGCGTACACCGTCGCCGTTCACCGCGGCGGGAAAGCTCTCGGGTGGCAATCAGCAAAAGGTGATTGTCGCGCGCGAACTAAGTCGCCCTGTCAAACTGGTCATCGCTTCGCAACCGACCCGCGGCTTGGATGTGGGTTCGATCGAATATATTCACAAGGAAATCATCGTGATGCGCGACCGCGGTGTGGGAGTATTGCTCATCTCTGCTGAGTTGGACGAGATCCTGTCGTTGTCAGACCGGATCGCGGTCATGTATCGTGGTCAGATCGTCGCAACGGTCGACCGCAAGGATGCCTCCCGCGAACAACTCGGTTTGTGGATGGCTGGGGTCCACGAACCCGCCTGAGCCTGAAAGCAATCGTAGACGGGAGTCTTTCCGACTTCCGTCTTTTTTTATTAGGAACAAAGGGGAATAAAAGACCGTCTGTATTCGTGTACCCCGCACGCTACACAAAAAAACGCTCGAAGAGGCGTCCGGGGTGTACCCCGCGTGCTTCTCTAAGCGCTAAATGTAGCCTGCGGGGTGTAAAATTGTTCCATCAATTCAGGAGAATGAGAATGTCCAGAAGCATCCGCGTTTTTTCACTTTTTTTCATCATTATTTTTGTACTTGCGGCTTGTAATTTGCCGTCCAACGCGCCTGCGACAGAAGAGCCAAACGCTGTGTTCACCGCCGCGGCCCTGACTGTGCAAGCCATGTCCACACAGTCGACAGGAGCGACGCCGTTTGCCACTCCAACTTTGCCTCCGCCGTTTGCAACGAATACGGCTGTGACTTTCCCGACTCTCGCGTTGCCGACTTCCACCGTTGTTGTTCCACCTACCGCCTCGTGCGATGTCGCTCAATTTGTCCGGGATGTTTCGATCCCCGATGGTTCGGTCTTCGCCCCGAATGCCACGTTTACAAAGACATGGCGTCTGAAAAATGCCGGGACGTGTACCTGGTCTGGATACTCACTCGTTTTTGACAGTGGCGATTCCATGAGCGGAACATCGCCCGCATCGATCGGCACTGTCAGCCCCGGGCAGGAAGTGGATCTCTCCGTGAATCTGACTGCGCCCACCACGAACGGTTCCTATCGCGGCTACTGGCGCATCCGCAACGCATCCGGGGTGCTCATCCCGGTGCTCGGCGGCACGCAGGGCAAGTCCTTCTTTGTGGATATTAGAGTCGCCGTATCCAGTTCAGGGTATGACCTGCATACCCGCGCCACGGACGCGACCTGGGTTGGCAGCGCAGCCGGTGTGACAACTGTATTTGGCGGACCCGATACGGATACGAATGGCTTCGCCATGTACCGAAATAACCAGAAATTGGAAGATGGTACATCTCCTGCCAAGGTGCTCGAAATCCATCCGCAGTGGGTGGACAACGGCGTCATGACCGGGCTTTATCCTGCCTATACCGTTGTCTCTGGCGAGCACTTCAAGGCAAAGATCGGATTCCTCGCCAAAGCCGATGGATCCTGCGGCGCAGGCAATGCAAAGTTCCAGCTGAACTACAAGGAAGCCGGTGTCATCAAGCCGTTGGGCGAGTGGACGGAAACCTGTGACGGCTCTTTGAAGTCTGTCGATGTGGACCTCACCAGCATTGCCGGAAAAAATGTCCAGTTTGCACTGGCGGTCCTGGCAAATGGACCCGCCGACCAGGATTGGGCAGTCTGGGTAAATCCGGAAATACGAATTCCCTAGTCAATTTGGGACGCCCGACACACCGTCGGGCGTTTTTTTGTTAGCAGGTATAATAATTTTCCTGATGTGGCTACATCCAAGAAAAAGAAAGGAAATTTGAATGTTTGAGTTTCGAAAATATCGGCTTCTGGCGGTAGCGTTCAGTTTTATATTGTTGGTTTCAGCTTGTGGATCGCCAGCGGAGCAGGAATCCGTAATTTCCACGGCTGTCGCGCAGACCGTCCAGGCGGGGGAATCGCTAACCGAAATCGCCAGCCAGCCTACGATCACTCCACAGGTAACACAACGGGCTGAGACTCCGCTACCGGCTCTGACACCTACCAGCGCGCCGACCCTTGCCTCTGCGCCGATCGATCCAAATTGTGTGAAAGCATCCCTGGTAAGTGAGGATCCGCCGGATGGTGTCCTTTTGAGTCCCGGTCAAACCTACTGGAAGACCTGGACATTGCTCAATACCGGAACCTGTACATGGAACACATCCTACAACATCATTTTTTGGAGCGGCGATCTGATGGGAGGCTTGACCTCCTATCCACTTGACGATGAGGTCGCGCCCAATGAACAGAAGGACATTTCCATTTTTCTGAAAGCTCCGGATACCGAAGGCACATTTACCGGCTATTGGCGGTTGCAATCGCCATGGAATTCCAATTTTGGCGTCGGACCCTCGGATGATTCTTTTTATGTGAAGATCCAGGTCTCGAGTGCGGCTGAGCCTGAGTTCGGAATTACCAATGTGACTTATAACCTTGTTCGTGATCCTCAAATAGGCTGTCCAACGAACGTGCGATATACACTCTATGTCACCATCTCTACGAGTGGACCGTTTGAGATCGATTATCGCTGGAATCAAAGCGATGGAAATGAGAGTGGAATAAAGCCCCTGGAATTTACCACAGCCGAATCCAAGACCCTTTCCAGAGAATGGATGGTCGGTGAGGGCGATAGTCCGAACGACCGCTGGATAGAGTTTGTAGTTACGGAACCTGTTTACCGGGAGTATGGAAAGGCAACGTTCGAAAACCTTTGTCCGTAGTCTGGGTGATGTTCAAATAAAAGGACCTCCCGCATTTCGTTGCGATCAGAACAGCGATGCGGGAGGTTTGCTGTGTGCCTATCCTTTATAATCCAACCATGCTCAATGAAACCGGAGTCCATGCTGCATGAAGGCGGTAAAGCTCAACGGGCTTGTTTTCCTGGTGCCTCTTCTACTATTTTGGCTGATTCTGTTTTTCAGATTTCCGGCGTCCTTTAGCCGTTACTTCCATATATATTCGCCTGGACTGTTCCTTGCAGTCATTATTCTTTATTTCGTTGCTTTTTCCTCCCCAGGAAAAGCCCGGGAGTTACTTCCCCTGGCTCTAACCATGACTCTTGTCTCGCTGACCTTATCTTATCTGTGGGGGTCCGGGTTCTCGGACAATTTTGTGATCGGTGGTCTGCTTCCCTATAAGGATGGAAAAAATTACTATTTTGGCGCCAATCTACTCCTGAATGGACTCGCAATGGTAAAGGCAGGGCAGGCGACAGAGAGACCCCTCTTCCCTGGTTTTCTTGCGTCATTGTTGATGTTAACGGGCAACAACCTTCGATTGACAATCGGTCTTATCGTTCAGTTGACAGGGATTGGAATTTATTTTTCAGCACGGCAGGTCCGGAATACATTTGGCGTGCTGGCGTCGAGTCTGTTTGCCAGCTTGTTGTACTTCTATATACAGCCTTTGCTGGGCTATTCACTCAGCGAATTGCTGGGTTTTATCGCCGGTTGTCTGGGTTTTGCGATGCTGCTGCTTGCGTCCACGCACCTCAGAAAGGCTGATTTGCTGCTCGGGACAACGATCTTTCTGGTGGGAGTCAGCGCGCGTGCGGGCGCGTTTCTCATCTTTCCCATGCTTGCGATCTGGGTCGGCTGGGTCTTTCGCGGCGCAGAACGATATTCTTGGAAATCCGCCATCTATGCATTGGTTCTGATTGCAATTCTGTACTTCGCGATCAATCCACTCTACTCGCGATCGTTGGGCATTCCATCTGGATCTTCCTTCGGAAATTTTTCGTATGCGATTTATGGTCAGGTTCATGGAGGAACGGGTTGGCACAGTGCAATCGAAGAACTTGGGACGCGCGATCCAGTTGTTGTCTATCGCTTTGCGTTCGAGTTTTTTCTTAAGCACCCTTTCAGTCTATTGATTGGGTTTGCGAAAGCCTATCGTGATTTTTTTCTACTTGGGGATAGAAGTATCTTTCCATTTTCCGGTGGGCAGCAAAACATCCTAACGATCATTGTCTGGCTGGGAATGCTGGGGCTGCTAGTACGAGGGATGATACGGTTGGTCCGAGGTGTTCGTTCCAACATGGAATCGTTGCTGCTGGCAGCGTTTATTGGAATTTTCCTCTCCATTCCCTTTCTGCCGCCCATTGATGGTGGATCACGCTTTCATGCCGGTTCCATGGCGTTCTTTTTTGCGCCGCTTGCCGTTGGCGCACGCGGACTGCGAAAGCCTGACCCTGAAGGAACACAACTGGAAAATGATCCGATCCTTTCACGATATGCACCGGCGCTTCTCCTTGCACTGGTACTGATCTTTCCGGTCGGGATCCGTTTCCTGAGTCGCGGGCCTGTTAATCCGGCTTTGCAATGCACTGGAGAACAACAGCCATTTCTGATCGATTCTTACCCGGGATCCTATATCGATCTGGAAGTCGATCGATCCCAGGGATGCGGACCTGTCCCTCAAGTTTGCCTCGCTGATTTCGAAAGCAACAATACAGAATTGGTGACCGATGATTTTTATCAGTTCCTGATTTCTTCTGTGAAGGATGATGGGGATACTGTTCGTATCATTCCTGCCGTCGATGTAATCCAGGATCGATTCCACTATTTTTACATTCCGCTGAACATACTCACAAATCCGAATTTATCCAACAGCATGGCAGGCTGCGCAGTGGAAACCAAAACGAAAGACCAGAGCATTTTTCAAGTAGAATTCCTGTTTCCGAACGCAGATCTAATCCTTTCACCCTGAACCCAATGAAAAACCACTCAATCTCTGCCCTTGTTCCCATGCGTCATCACAGCCAGCGCGTTCCTGGCAAGAACTATCGTCCGCTGGCTGGCAAGCCCCTGTTCCATCATATTCTGGAGACATTGCTGCGCGTGCCTGAGATCCAGGAGGTCGTTGTGGATACAGACTCAGAGCCGGTCATGGATGGAGTGCGCAGTTCCTTTCCCAGCGTGAAGCTGATCGAACGGCCCAAACATCTGCGCGCAGATAATGTGCCGATGAATGATATCCTTCTGTATGATACTGCCCAGCTGAGCGCAGAGTTTTACCTGCAGACGCATTCCACGAATCCACTCTTGAAAGCGGAGACCGTTTCGCGAGCCATCCAAACGTTTCTTGCCGATCCAGGCTATGATTCCCTCTTTTCCGTCACTCGCCTGCAAACGAGGTTGTATTTCCAGGATGGCCAGGCAGTTAATCATGACCCTCATGAATTGATCCAGACCCAGGAACTGCCACCGGTCTATGAGGAAAACTCGTGTCTGTACTTATTCACCCGTGAAAACCTGATCAAGAGGCATCATCGAATTGGCGAAAAACCATTAATGTATGAAATTGCCGCCGAGGAAGCCTGGGATATCGACGAAGAACTGGATTTTGCTATTTGTAATTTTCTTTTGAAGCGGCAATCTGCGAATGAACAGCCTTAAAAAGATAATAAAAAAACTATCCGAATGGCTTTCCATTCCCTGGTACTTTATTACTTTCAGTGCCTATCCGGTGTTATCGTTACTTGCATTCAATATTGGGCAGGTCAAGATCGGGACCGGTTGGCGACCGTTGTTAGTATCGGTCGTCTTCGGCGGGCTCCTTTTTCTGTTACTGAGTCTGCTGCTACGCAACGTGTATCGCGCCGCGTTCCTGACTACCCTGCTGTTGGTGTTGTTCTTTTCCTACGGGCATGTCTATGACTTACTGCTTGAAAAGTGGCCAAAGGTTCACTTCGCAGCTTACCTGTTGGCAGCCTGGCTGGTCCTTGCCATCGTTTTTAGTATTTGGGCAACTCGTCCCCGCTTCGCGTTCAAGGATACTGTCCTGGCATTGAACGTGGTCTCGCTTGGGCTGGTTGTCACTTCCCTGGTGCAGATCGGCAGCGGTATTCAGAAGGGAGGTACTCATTACGTCAGGGCAAAAAACGCGCCGGTTCAGGACCTGTCGCTGCCGCAGAATCCGCCTGACGTCTATTACTTCATCCTGGATTCCTATGGGCGCGATGACCTTTTAAAGCAGGCGTACGGTTATGACAACAGCGCCTTCATCAATGGATTGCAGGAGCGCGGCTTTTACGTGGCGCGGTGCAGCCAGAGCAATTATGTGCGGACAGAAATCTCGCTCGGCTCTTCGCTGAACATGATGTATCTGCAGGATTTGGATCCAGCGTTTGCGCCAGACACCACGCGCCGCCTCGTCTTATGGGATTCACTCAAGCACAGCGCGGCGCGTTATAACTTCGAAAGTATGGGATACAAAACAATCGGTTTTGCAACCGGTTTTGCGTGGAACGAACTGGAAGATGCGGACATCTTTTATGCGCCGCAATCCTTTTCGATGGGGATGACCGAGTTTGAGGTCCTGTTGACAAAGACCACGCTGGCACGTTACGCGGTGGATATGGGCTGGCTCGACCCCGACCAGATCATGGGGCAAAACTTCCGTGACCGCACGATGAACGTGTTCAACAAGGTCGATGATATCGCCCGCATGCCCGAGCCGACATTTGCGTATATCCATCTGATTTCGCCTCATCCGCCGTTTGTGTTTGGTCCGAACGGTGAGCCCACCTATCCACCTGACTTCTGGAATGAGAACCGTGAATATCCCGCAGACCTGTATGCCAAAGGCTATCAGAATCAATTGACCTTCCTGAACCAAAAAATGCTGGAAGCCGTCGACGCGATCCTCGCCAATTCGTCGACGCCCCCGATCATTGTCCTGCAGGGTGACCATGGTCCCTGGCTGCAAACCAAACAGAAACGCATGTGGATCCTGAACGCGTATTACCTGCCCGGGCAGAACGAGAAACTGTACCCAACCATTTCGCCCGTTAATACGTTCCGCCTCATCTTTGATTCTTATTTTGGCGGCAAATATGATATGCTCCCGGATATTTCCTATTTTTCGCCTGTGCCAAAACTCTACGAATTCACTGAAATATCAAATCCATGCAAATAGGCGCAGCCGACAACAACGCAATGCAAGGGATATCAAAACGAATCGTCACAATTGCCGGGTTGGTCCTGTTCCTCACGGGGCTGGGATTGTTTGCTTACCTGGGTTTCTTCAACCGATATTGGGCGGATGACTGGTGCTATAACGCTGACCTGAAGGAACTAGGCTTTTGGGGGACCATGAAGGGATACACCTACATCACCACCTATGCTTCCAACCGTTTTTCGTTAACGTTATTTTCCGGTTTATTCTATATCTTTGGAATCTTTGGCGTGCAGGTGATGACCTTGCTGGTGATCGCCTTTTGGGCGCTGGGTCTGTTCTGCATCCTGGTGAACATGCAGGCTTTCTCGGCTATCAAATTCTCTCATCTCCAACTGGGTGTCATTACAGCTGTCATTGTGTATTATTCCATTTATCTGACCCCACATCTTTATCAAAGCATCTATTGGAGATCGGGGCTCCTTCCCTATACGGCGATGGTTGTGTTGAGCCTGTGGACCTTGGTCCTGATCACCTATCAGGCTTCACGGGCGGGGACTTCCAGATGGATTGGAATTGCAACAGCGATCGTCACCTTCCTGGCGGGTGGATTCTCTGAGGCGGGTGGAGCTACCTTGACCGCGATATTGGCCGCTTATGTCGGCTTGTGCCTATGGTTTAGGCAAAAGGAATGGGCATGGAACTCCCTCACCCTGGCAGGGATCGCTCTGTTTGCCTCCATCATGTCGATGATCGCATTGATCGCCGCACCCACAAATGCTTATCGCGTGGGCCTGTATGGCAAACCTACCGACCTTCTGGCGTTCCCCGGCCGGCTGATCTACTTCACATCGGACTTCATCAAGTTTTCCTTCCTCGACATGCCGCTGCCGCATTTGATCATCCTGGTCACTTTGTTTTCCTTTGGCTTTTTGTTTTTCACCCAAAATGCAGGGAATATTGAAACCAGACAACTGCTTCTTCTGATCCTGTTCATTGCTGTGCTGACCTTCCTGTTTGTAGCCGCCACATATGCCCCCAGCGCGCATATCGAGAAATCGCCTCCGGCGCCGCGCACCCGCGTCATCTCTCGCTTCATCCTGACTCTCGGTGTTGGAACAATTGCTTTTCTCTTCGGCTGTTATTTCAGACAAGTGCTTCAATGGCGCTGGCTCGACGGATTGGTCATTATCGTCCTTCTCGGGGCATATGCATATGGAGCGCGTTCGATTTTGATCTCGGCGCAGAAGATATCGCTCTATTCGGGACGCGCCGTACAGTGGGATGAACGGGATGCGCTGATCCAGCAATCCAAAGCGGATGGAATTATGGAAGTGAATGTCCGCGGCATCGACGGCTTGCC